>UMLR01094348.1_pt1 | contig 10037 bp, 11 predicted proteins | sample 1966741 | NCBI WGS metagenome assembly UMLR01 (sample SAMEA4836207, study PRJEB28245) | human gut metagenome | biome: gut microbiome; material: fecal sample | place: Denmark | collected 2008 | reverse complement strand
CGTTTATCAAAATATCGCATGCACAAAGCCTGGAAAGTACTCTCTCAAGTTCGCCCTGCACGGTTCTGCGGCCCGGCTGCCTCTGCCATCCGCTGAATCCGCTGCCGTCGTATTCAATTGTCAAGAGAATGTTTCTTTCCATAAATCTTTTCCTAAAGCACGATACTAAATCCATTATACAACAAATCGCGGAACAATACCATGTACAAAACCGTAGCCCCTGTAATATACGGAACCATCGGCCGTTCGTCCGTGCGTTTTGCCCTTTTTCCGAGCAGAAGCCATGCAAAATGCCCCGCACTCGCAAATGTGCTTACAACAAAGATAAAGAGAATCCCTTTCATCCCCGTCAAAAGCCCCAAGGCGGTAAAAAGCTTAATGTCGGCTCCTCCCACTGCGCTTTTCCTATACACAAGTCTTCCGATAAGTGCGATTGTCCCTGTAAGCACAAGTCCTATGGCTGCCCCGATCAGGCAGTCAAGCGGGCCGCCCTCCGTCTGCGGTATCATTCCGAGCCCGCACACAAGCAGCATCAGGAGAAACTGGTCCGGCACAATCATATATTTTATATCGGCAATTGACATTTCGAGCAGAAGCCATACCGCAAGCACCGCCGCAAAAGCGTAAAACGGGTTGTCAATCCCCATCTTGATGCCCACCACAATAAAAAATCCCGTGAAAACATACTTCCATGGCGTGCTTTTTATCCTCTGACAGCTCGGATGCAAAAGTTCCTCGTCCGGTTCTTCTCCGTAATCGACCAGCCACTTGCCCGGGATTCTGTTAAATATCCAAACTGCTCCGTTGCCGAGGATAACCCCGATAAGCAGAAACACGGCACATATAATAATCATGCTCAAATGCGAATCCATTTTCTCACTCCTTTGGGTCTTATCATACCATGATTTGTACAAAAAATGAACATTTTTACGGTCATTTTTTGGGATTTTTTGCCCCGTATGCGGTTGTGCTTCCCTTTTTATTTGATATAATAAAATAGTTGATTTAATACTTGGGAGGAAATTTCATGGATTTTATAAAATTTGACATCGTGGGCATTGCCCTGAACCCATTCGTTCTGATGTTCGTAACCGTTGCGCTCGGACTTTTGTTCGGCAAAATCAAGTTCGGCAAATTCAGCTTCGGAACATCGGGTGCCATGTTCGTCGGTCTTGCAGTCGGCTTCGTGGTTTACGACTTTGCTCAGAAACTATACAATGCAGGCGATGAAACCGCGGCAGGCTTCAAAGCCGCGGTACAGATTATGGAAGGAAACGGCGGCAAAGTCATCAACTCGTATTTCTTCACCGCAGCGCTTTTCTTCTTCGTCGCGGCCGTCGGCCTTCTGGCATCCAAAGACCTTGCAATCGTCCTCAAAAAATACGGCTCGAAATTCGTCGTCCTCGGCCTTTTGATTACTTTGGTCGGCGCGGGCGCAACCTATGCCTGCACGGCAATCTGCAAAGACACGAATTCCTATGCGGTTGCCGGCGTCTACACAGGCGCTATGACAAGCTCTCCGGGGCTTGCTTCCGCTCTTGAAACCTCCGAGCTTCAGGCAAACGAATACGCAGACAGCTTCGCAAATCTTCCTAATAAAGAAAAAGAAGCGATTCTGACGGTACTTGCGCTCGACGAAAAATATGCGGATGTGACTCTCGAAAACACTCCGTCGCTCTCAAAAGACCAGAAACAGGCATACATAAATCAAGCGACCGCGCAGGTCGGAATCGGCTCCGCAGTCGGCTATCCGTTCGGCGTTATCATCGTAATTCTGGCAGTAAACTTCCTCAGCGTCATCTTCCGCTTCGATGTGGAGGCGGAGAAACTGGCCTACCGCCGGGAGATGGAATCTGCCCGTGAAGTCGGAGGCATACGCCAGGTGGAAACGACGGATTTCAGCATTCTGTCATTTGCAATCGTATGCTTTGCAGGGTATCTGCTGGGTTCAATCAAAATATACATGGGTCCGCTCGGCTATGTCAGCCTCGAATCGACAGGAGGCATTCTGATCGGCTCTCTGATTCTGGGCTATATCGGAAAAATCGGCCAGCTTTCGTTCCGCATGGACCCGAAAGTCCTTGCAATTATCCGCGAACTCGGCCTTGCATTCTTCCTTGCGATTGTCGGTCTTAATTACGGCTACGGTGCGGTTGACGCGCTTACAGGTTCCGGCATTACGCTTGCACTTGTAAGTCTTGCCGTCGGTGCGGTTGCCATCATGGCGGGTTTCTTCGTTGGCCGCTATGTATTTAAACTGAACTGGATTATGCTTTCCGGCGCAATCTGCGGAGGCATGACCTCCACGCCGGGTCTCGGTGCCGCTACAGACGCGGTCGGAAGCGACGACCCGGGCGCAGGCTACGGTGCGACCTACCCGTTCGCACTGTTCGGAATGGTTATCTTCACGATTATATTAAATAAACTGCCGCTGCTGTAGCAGACGGCATTCGTGCCAAATATACCCGAAAGGGTATATTTTTTTATATTTTGTGTTTTTTATACCTGAAAGGGTGTATTTTTTATATTTTTACTTGAAATTATACCCGAAAGGTGCTATTTTAAATAGTATGAACACAATCGGACAATATATTAAAGAACAACGAAAAAAAGCCGGGCTTACACAAGAAGAATTTGCCATGCGCGCCGGGCTGGGACTGCGGTTTGTCAGAGAATTAGAACAGGGTAAGGAGACTGTTCGTCTTGACAAAGTAAATCAAGCTTTGTCTATGTTTGGCGCAGAAGCCGTGCCCGCAGCAAAACGAAAGCAGGAGGATGATGTATGAGTGAAGCATATCGAAAAGCAAGTGTTTTCGTTCAAAATCAATTTGCAGGTATTTTGGAGGAAACCGAGGATGGCTATCAATTTTGCTATGATAAAGATTATTTGACACAAGGCAGTGCCTTGCCGGTAAGCTTAACCTTGCCGCTCAGGAAGGAACCTTACCGCTCCGGCGTATTGTTTCCTTTTTTTGATGGTTTGATTCCGGAAGGCTGGCTTCTTGCCGTTGTAAATCGAAACTGGAAAATAGAACCCCAAGACAGATTTGGTTTGCTGCTTGCGGTATGCCGCGACAGCATCGGAGATGTCAGTATCAGAAAAGAGGGTAAGTTATGACGTGTTTATGCTGTGGAACGGAAATTGGGATACATGCTTCGGACGAGGAAAAGCTTCATAGCTGGCATCGTCGCTGCACAAAAAAATTCTTCGGCACAACCAAAATGCCGAAGCTTGATTTGAACAAAGAAAAATTCGAAGAACTTGCAAATGCCGCAATTACGCAAGGGCTGACCGTACCGGGCGTACAGAAAAAACTTTCTCTGCACTTATCGACAGACATTGATACAAGATTAACCGTTGTCGACTACCCCGCCGGCTACATTTTAAAACCGCAAACGGAAGAGTACGAAATGCTTCCTGAGTTTGAGGACTTCGCTATGCGCGCGGCAAAACTTGCTGGAATACAAACAGTTCCTCATGCACTGATTAAGAATGACGGGCAATATGCTTACATCACCAGACGAATCGACCGCAATACCGATGAGTCCGGCGCCACTCAGCTTTACGCAATGGAGGATTTTTGTCAGCTTTCGGAAAGGCTCACAATCGACAAATACAAAGCTTCTTATGAAAAATGCGGAAAAATAGTAAAACAGTATTCGCAGCAGCCGGGTCTTGATCTGTCTGAGTTATTTCTGCGCATCGTTTTTTCCTATGTCATCGGCAACTCCGATATGCATTTGAAAAACTTTTCACTCATTGAAGACGCACCCGGAAGCCGTAAGTTCTCCCTGTCGGCGGCATACGATATGCTGCCGGTCAATATTGTTCTGCCTGAGGATAACGAAGAATTGGCGCTGACCTTGAACGGCAAAAAAAGAAATATTCATCGGAAGGATTTTCTCGCGTTCGCACAAAATTGCGAAATTTCACCAAGTGCGGCAGAAAAAATGACGAACAAGCTGTGTCATCTTGAAAATGCATTTCTTGCAGCATGCGAAGCTTCCTATCTTTCCGATGAACTGAAATCAAAAACCTCGGAACTGATTTCCGAAAGGATATATAGGCTTAAATAAAAGCCTATATATCCAGCTTCGTCAAAAGCCACTGCACATAATAGTCATACTTGGAATAATCCTTTAACTCAAGGCGGAAATACGGGTGGATATTATCATTCGGGTATTCCGCCTTCCAATCTGCGAGCGTTACACTTTCGGTATGCGTTTTCTCGTCTTCCGTTGTATAGGTCCAGCTGATTTCTCCGCAGTTATCAATGAGCGCAATCAGTGCGTAGGCATAGTTTTTCATCTTTTCGCTGCGCCTTTCTGCGTCTTTCCATGGCTCATCGAATATGAGTTCCCAGCCGTACGGATATTCCCATCCTTCCTTTTCCTCAGTATCGAGCTTATTCGTGTAGCTTCCTAATTTTTCGCCGACCCCGAGAAGATTCGCTATCTTCTGGTCCGCACTGATGTCCCCGATATACGGATTGCGCGCAGCATAAAGTTCTTTCGCTCTTTTCGTAACACATCCGTTTTCACCGTAGGTATCGCCCTTGATTGTGATGCTTTCTGCTGAATCTTCCGGAATCCAAATCTGCATTGTGGTTTCTTTGTGGAAAATCGAAGCAGGCGCGGCATAAAGGACAACTTCTTTCCCCTCATCGGTTTCCCGTATCTTGTAATGCGTGAACGCCTGCCCGCGCGTGCCTTCAATCCAGCAGCTGAATATTATAAAGTCCTCGTATTCCCCAGTTTCCTCGAACTCCGTTGATGCTTCTGCGCATTGACGGCTCACCATCATGTGAAAATCGTCAATCGGGCTTCCGTATAAATATACCTTTGCAAATACCGCACCGCCTGCAAGCAAAAGAACAGCAAGAACGGATGCGATAATCTTTTTTCGTCCCGTATTTCTGACTTTTTTGAGGTAGTCGATTTCCGATGAGTCCGCGGCAATCCCGCAATCGCCCTCTGTCTCCGGCGGAATTTCTCCGTGCATCGCCTCATAGACGGCTTCGCAGTCCGGGCACTCCTCCAAATGTTCCCGCACAAGCCCGCTTGTTTCCGGGCTTGTCAAATCCTCCGCATAGGACGGGAGCAGGTCTTTGATGACTGCACATGGTATCTTGTTCGTTTTCATTCTATTTCAACCCCCTTCAAAAGCTTTTCTTTTCCGCGGTAGTAAGTCACGCGCGCCCAGTTTTCCGTGCGCTCCATGATTTGACCGATTTCCTTAAAAGATAAATCTGCTGTCAGCCGCAGGTGCAAAACCTCCCGATAAGGTTCCGGCAGCCTGTGCATTGCCTGCATGAGGCTGATGGTATCCATGCTTCTCAGCACGATATCCTCTGTGGATGTTCCGCCGCGTGCCGCAATCTCGGTCTTTGGCAGTTCCTCTTCGGCTTGTTTCTTCTGCTTGCGAAAATATCCTCGCAAAACATTATTTGCAATTCCAATCAGCCAAGTGGACACGCTGCTTTCTCCCTTGAAGCTGCCAATCGACTTCACCGCCTGATAAAAAGTCTCCTGCGTCAGCTCCTCTGCGAGCATGCTGTCCGCTGTTTTGGCAAGAAGAAAAGCATAAACCGCCTTCGCATGACGGCGATAAATTTCATCCATGTTTGGTGATGGCATACGCTTTCCTCCTTTCCTACGCTTGCTTTCATATAGTGAGTAACGTAAAGCGGGGTTTCGTTACAAAAAAATAAGGGATTTTAATCCCCTATTCATACTATACTTGATTTTCGTCTGAGAAGCAACAATTCGCGCAAAGATATCTGAAGAATTATATGCGCCGATTTCTGCCAAATCCTTCATCATCCATTCGCCGTCTGATATCCTCAGCCTCTTTTGCATTTTGCTCCATATATTTTGCCATCTGCTCGGCATGTCTAGCCTGTTCCGCGGCGGCTTTTGCTTGAGCTTTTATATTCTCTGTCTGCTCTCTAAAGTAGTCATTTTGCTGCTTTAAAGCTTTGTCTTGGGCACTCTTCATCGCTTTTTGAACCCGTATCTTTTCTTCTTCGATGGAAGCCATTTCGCGGTAATGTTCTTCCCTCTTCTGCTCTCGCAAATAGTTCACAGCCCATGAACACAGAGAGTCAATATTATCAATCGTCCTCTGTAAAAGGTCAGGACCTTTTACAAAAAAATCTTTTGTAAGAATCTCCATAAAAGGTTCTAACTGCTTTGCTTTAGAGTGGTATTCCAACTGTGCTTTTAGGTATAAAAGTTCAGCCGTTGCCAAATTCTTGTGAAATTCAGAACCCTTTTTATAATCTATCCCATCGCTTTTTAATACTTTTATTTCTTTTTCCATCTGGCTATAAAGTTTGGCTTCTGCAGCAGATACGTTTTCGTCAATTTTTTTGAATTGCTGCACTATATAGTCCGGATAAATCCCATTTTTATGAGCAGCCTTCGCTATATTGATTTTATTGCAGTAGTAAAGAACAATTCCGACCACTCCAAAAGAAATAAGAAGGAAGGATAAAATTGCAGCTGTATCAAGAAGCGATCTGTGATTAAAGAGAAAAGCTACTGTTCCACACATAAGAATTATGAATATCCCTATAATTACGGTTCCTGCTTTCTCAGTAGTTTTTGAATCCGAGAGGAATTTTTCTTTCAAGTTTTTCTTTTCTTCTTCGGCGTTTGCTTTTAGCTGTAGTGCCGCCTTGGCAGTTTTTTCTTTTATTTCGGCTTCCTCCTTACTCAATTTCGCAATATATTCCTCATCAACCTTTGGAAACACCTCATATGCCTTCTTGGCAGACTCACACTTCTCCGACATCGGTGTCAAGTATGAGTCTAATATGTGCTTTGCGGCAATCTCAGAGAATTCCTTGGGATTGTCTTGACCTACAGCAACAAAAATGTCGTGGGATTTTTTTAGGTCGTTTTTTATATCAACAAGTCGATATGTAGACTGATTGATTTCTCGAGCTAACTTGTCTTCATCGTTGCTAGTTGAGCCAAGCATTTTTTGGACGAATGGGGATTGTATCATGTAATCTAAGGCCTCTGTAAACTTTTCTTTTTCAATCATGATATTGAACTCCTTCTGACTTTTTATGTGGTAAAAGCGACTATTCTTTTTTTCTGTCATTTTCTGTGATGTTGCGGCCCAAGCCCACACATACTGTTTTGCATTCCTTGCCGATGGTATTTTTGATTCGGAGTGCTTTAGCTACCTTTAACAATCCGCCATACCTATTATCCTTGTCTGCACAGACACGAATGAGTATATTATCCGGGATTCCTTCCGAACCGCAAACAATCAAGATCATTCCTGCTTATTTGATTGTACGAAATACTTTAAGAGACCACGGTGAATATATCTTCGTCCCATCAATTATCTTGTATGCTCGTACTTTATAATAATATGTTTTTCCGGCTCTAAGCTCTTTAGTGTTGATATATCTACATTTGGTTGTCCTAAAATATGGCTTTTCCCCATATCCGCTGTTTCTTTTTAGAGATCTGAAAACCTCATATCCGTCGATGTTTTCGTTAGGCTCTGTCCAACTTATTCTTATTGCTTTTTTTCCTTTCACTGTTATGAGTTTGCTCTGCGCTTGAACTCTCATATTCTTGAACTCGTCTTTTTCTACTTTCAAAGCTTGCTTTTGTTCTAAGGTTTTCAACATTCCAATCCGTTGATTTACATCTTTTACAATAATATCGATGTCTTCTTTTGTTGCTGCTTTGGAAACAGCATTTTTTGCATCTTCAATGATCTTGTTTATTTCATTTTGTTCTGCCTTATCATAATTTGAAAGATTCGCAATGTATTCTGCAAGTTTAAGATTTGCATTCTTCTGTGCCGTGGACAGTGAATCTTTATCTACGGGCTGTACAACCGTACCTGATCCACCTATCGTGCCACCTCCGCCTGCAGAACCTCCCCCTGTGCTTTGACCGGTACTTGCCTTGACAGTAAGAGCAAAGTCAACTTGATTTTCTGCTGTACCACATTTAATTGTTGCCGTAATGGTTACCTCTGCATCTTTACCGGATGGTCTTGTAACAGTTCCGATTTCCGGACTAATAATCGCAGGATTACTGCTGGTCCATGTAATCTGACTCTCATATAAGCCTGTCGAAGGAAGCACAATATTACCTGTAATTGCATCCGGCTCTGAATTATTTCCCTTAATATTTTCCCATTGCAAAGCAGATACCGCCTTGGCAAGTTTCGCTACATCATTCAAATTTTGACCATAATGCAGCCAAGCATATGGTAAATCCGGATTCCCTTCTGCTATGCCAATCTGTTTCCACTCGGCTTCGCTTCCTTCATAATATATATCGAAGAGGTGTGAAGATCCGCTTAAATCTGAACCTGCTACGCTATATGAATTGAAAACACCGGAATTTATGCTTTTTATCTGTTTCGGTATCCAATATATACTACCAGCAGAGTATGCATTTTCTGCTATTGTCACAACAGTTGAAGGCATTTCGGCGTATGGTGCATAGCACTGCAGCAGGGTTGTTTTATTTTTATCATAGAGATTGCCTCCTTCAGCGGAAAAATAGGTATTTTCTTCGCAGATCTTAAAACTTTTGCAACCGTCGAAGGCAGAGCCGCCTATGTTCTCTACATTCTTTGGAATTTCAACATTGAGAACTCTGCAACCCAAAAATGCACAACGACCGATTTTTTTAAGGCTTTCAGGCAAAAATATTTCTTTTAGTACAAAGCCGTAGTTTTCATCTACATCTGCTCCGCTAAATGCAAAATCTTTTATTTCCTCAATGCCCATAGGAAGCGTAATTTTTTCAATTTTGCAACACGAAAAAGCCTCTTTTCCGATCGTTTTGGCTGCGGAAGGGATGGTCACAGTTTCTATACCGCTGTAGTAAAACAAGCGCTCGTTTATTTCTGTCAAATCTCGCGGAAGTTTTATTGATTTTAAGCTGCTGCAATATTCAAAAGCATTTGCTCCGATTTTCTTTACGGTATCCGGTATGATGATTTCTTTTAATCTTGGGCAGTAGCTAAAAGCACTATCTCCGATTTCTGTTACTCCGATTTTTTCCGAAACTTTTATTTCTACAGATTCTAAATTTTCAAATCCACTGAACGCAAAATCCGGAATATTAGCAATACCCTCTTTAATGATAATCTTTGACACTTTTCCATCGTCTGGGAAGTCCGCATCCGCATAGTCATCCGTCCATTTGCCGCTGCCGCTTACGGTTAAGATTCCTTCTTGAAGGGCCCAAGAAATATTTGTGTCATACTGTCCATTTGTGATTTCCTCCGGTGAAGACGCATACGCAAATATTCCTGTAAAAAATAGCATCATCAGTGTGAGCATAACAGATGATAGTACACATATACACTTACTTTTCATTGTTCTATCCTCCCTTTTTAAGTTTTATCGTATCATTTACTTTATATAAGAAAATGGTATCATATTCAATGACATATTTCAAGCATTTTACAGCACTCTTTACGATATAATTATAATCTTATCGCATAAAATATGATATGTAAGGAGGTGGAACATGTTTGAAGAAGAATTTGCTGAAAGATTAGCACAGCTACGAATTGCTAAAGGTGTTTCGGCCCGTGATATGAGTCTATCCGTAGGTCAAAATGCCGGATATATCAATAGCATTGAAAATGGAAAAGCACTTCCCTCCATGTCGAGCTTCCTTTTCATATGTGATTATTTAGGCATATCGCCAAAAGATTTTTTTGATCTTGATGTAGAGTCTCCAAAAGAAGTTTACGAGATTGTAAACAATCTCAAGCGTCTAAAGAAAGAGCAGTTGGTGCATATTGGTGCTCTGATAAAAGATTTAATTGAAAAATAGGTTTCTTCGTGCATTTATACTTGTCGAATTTTGTCGGAATCCGTCGGAAATTCCTTTGGTGTAATTTCCAGTATATGTATTGCATTTATTCCCATATTATGCTATTATTATCTTACAGAATCTGTATGAATCAGAGCATGCGCGCAGACTCGGAAGATGAGAGGAAAAAACATGGCTAAATACAAGTTCAGCAACAAGCTGATGTT
>UMLR01090036.1_pt1 | contig 10041 bp, 9 predicted proteins | sample 1966741 | NCBI WGS metagenome assembly UMLR01 (sample SAMEA4836207, study PRJEB28245) | human gut metagenome | biome: gut microbiome; material: fecal sample | place: Denmark | collected 2008 | reverse complement strand
AGGTCTCGTGCAAGCACGGACTTTGGCTCGTTGCTCGCGTAAAAAAGGACCCCACAGACGGCTTCTGCCGCCCGTGAGGTCCCCGGATCCTCTCTACGTGATCCAACCCTTCATAAGTCCTATAAATTCCATGAAAAAATACATTCCCCTCAGCCACACTAACACTCCGCAGCCATAATACATCCATGCATTTTCCTTCTGTCTGTCCACCACCTTGCCCGTCAGGGACAGGATCACACAGATGAGTAATACCATGGTTCCGAAGGCTGCACGGTCAGGGTAATGCGGTGACAGCACCATAGCTCCCCAGGATAACAATGCCCCTGCCAACAACAGCAGGTTCTCTTTTCCGATTTTTTCTCTTAAAATTCCCGCGCAGATCACAAGCAGTACCACCGTAATCAGGAGTGCAGGGAACAGATACTCAAAGGCTCCCTTCGCCTCACTGTAGAAGCGCAGGAACAAATTCCATAACAATCCGCGAGCATCCTCAGATGTCTCCTCACTGCGGACAAAATTGCCCGGTGCAACGATCATCAGAACGCTTCCCGCCAGACAGCTGATATTTCCAAGATACATCCATAACGGTATCCTTTTATGATCCTTACGTCTTAAGATCATCACCAGAAGACTCAGGATCCATACCGCCGGTCCCATATTTTCATTGCTCCATCCGGCGATCAGTCCTAACGGCAGGATCCACAGAGTGATTCCCGCAAGCTTCCTCTCCCCGCAGTCCTCGTAGCGCAGATAACAATATAAAAATGCCAGCAAAAATCCTGCCATATACAGATAATTCGCCGCCCCGGACTCCCAGACCATACTCATTCTCCAGTTGGCATTGAGTCCCAGTAACATACTCATTGCCGCAAAAAAGTACGGAAATCCGCGTCTTCCGGACACCTCACAGATCAGCCATGAAAGAAGCAGCGTCATACCGGTATTAAAAATATCCGCCCAGTGCTCCCCGCACAACAGTATGAGCTGCAGCAGCCCATGTGCCATGCTTCTTCCGCCCCAGTTAAAATAGTGCCAGATCTGTGCATGGATAATGTCACGGATGTTCTGTATCGGAGTATCCGCGTACAATAATGTGGAATACCATTCATCATCCATCATAAAATCCGTCAGATAATTGGCATACCAGATCATAACTGTCGTAAACAGGATCAGTACCAGACTGCTCCGGCGAATTATTTTTTTCTGCTTTTCCTGCATATTTTTCTCCTACAGTCGGATCCTCTTCAGACGGTCCACTGCCTCGACAGTGTTCTCGTAGCTTCCGAAAGCCGTCAGGCGGAAGTAATGCTCACCGCTTGGTCCGAATCCGGATCCGGGGGTACCTACCACGTTGACATTCTCTAACAGATAGTCGAAGAACTCCCAGCTGGTCATGCCGTTCGGCGCTTTCAGCCAGATATAGGGAGCGTTTACACCGCCGGATACGGTAAATCCTGCTTCTTTTAAGCCCGCAAGGATATAGTGTGCGTTGTTCATGTAATAAGCGACCTGCTCCTTCAGCTGTGCCTTACCTGCTGCAGAGTATACTGCCTCACCGGCACGCTGTACGATATAGGGTGCTCCGTTGTATTTGGTGCCGTGTCTTCTCGCCCACAGTGCATGGAGGCTCACATCCCCACTCTTTAAATCCTTGGGGATCACGGTAAAGCCCAGACGCACTCCGGTAAAGCCGGCGTTCTTGGAGAAGGAACGGAACTCGATGGCACAGGTTCTGGCTCCTTCACATTCATAGATACTGTGAGGCACATCCGGCTCGGAAATATATGCTTCGTAGGCTGCATCGTAAAGGATGACAGCGCCTACCTTATTCGCATAGTCCACCCATTCCTGCAGCTGTGCCTTGGTGATCGTGGCACCGGTAGGGTTGTTGGGGAAGCATAAATAGATCAGATCCGGGGTCTCCTTCGGCAGTTCGGGTGCGAAACCGTTCTCTGCCAGACAGGGCATATAGATCACATCACTCCAGGTCTCGGACTTCGGATCGTAAGTGCCGGTTCTGCCTGCCATGACATTAGAATCCACGTATACAGGGTAAACAGGATCACATACCGCGATCTTATTGTCCAGGCTGAAGATCTCCTGAATATTGCCGCAGTCGCATTTTGCTCCGTCGGATACAAAGATCTCGTCCGGCGCAATGTCACAGCCTCTTGCCTTATAATCATTCTCTGCGATAGCATTGCGCAGGAACTCATAGCCAAGGTCGGGAGCGTAACCATGAAAAGTCTCCGCTTTTCCCATCTCATCCACCGCACCGTGCAGCGCATCAATGATAGCAGGTGCCAAAGGCTGTGTCACATCTCCGATTCCCAGACGGATGATCTTTTTGTCCGGGTGTGCCGCGGAATACGCGTTTACCTTTTTACCGATGGTGGAAAATAAATAGCTTCCGGGAAGTTTTAAATAGTTGTCGTTTACTTTAAACATAGTACGTTCTCCTCTCTATGATCCTTAGTGCAATGTTGCTGTCACCTTGCTGGCTTAAATAAGCAATTTTTCCGCACTACGTGCTCTCAAAATTGCAACGAACATTCGTAATCCGGGCTGATCGCCCTACTTACTTATGTTCGTTTACTCCTCTCATAGCAACACATCTTTGCCTGCAAGCAGTCAATCTGTGTTGCTATGGAGGCGTTTATTCTATCAGATGGAGTACGGGTCAACTTCACCCTCAAATACGATCTTCGCAGGTCCGGTCATATAGACCAGATTCGCCACACGGTCCCATTTGATGTGCAGTTCACCGCCTAATAGTTTAACAGTTATTTCCTCGTCCGTCAAACCATTTAGCACGCACGCCACCGCCGTAGCGCAGCATCCGGTACCGCAGGCAAGGGTCTCCCCGGTGCCTCTCTCCCAGACGCGCATGAATACATTCTTCCGATCCAGAATCTCTACGAATTCGGTATTCGTCCGGTTGGGGAAACAGGAATGGTGCTCGAACTTCGGACCGATCTTCTCAATATCGAGATCCTTTACCCCCTTCATAAATACAATGGCATGGGGATTGCCCATGGAGACACAGGTCATACGGTATTCCTCACCGTCCACCGTGATCGGTGCATCCACTACGGCAGGCCCCACCGGGGTCTGCTGTGTTGCTTCCGCTATCACCGGCACCTCCACAGGTGCCAGGACCGGCTGTCCCATGTTCACCTGTACCATAGTTACCTGCCCTCTGTCCGTGGCGGTCCTGCCCTCCACCGTGAGCTTTAAGTATTTTATTTTACCGGCACTGACGATGGTAATGTCTTCCTGGTCCGTCAGTCCCTTATCGTAGACGTATTTTGCCACGCAGCGGATACCGTTGCCGCACATCTCCGAGCGGCTGCCGTCCGCATTGTACATCTCCATCTCGAAATCCGCTTCCTCTGCCGGATTGATGAAGATCACGCCATCGCCGCCGATGCCGAAATGCCTGTTGCTTAACTTTCTTACGATCTTGGGCTTTTCCTCCTTGGAAAGCTTCTCCGTAAAGCCATTAACATATACATAATCATTGCCACAGCCCTGCATTTTTGTAAATTTCATGTATTGCTGTTCCTCCTGTTGTTCTCTTTCATATTCATTGCCTGTGTCGTCCGGAATACTATCACCCTTTCCGTGCCGCCCTATTTACTCTGTCATCATGGACAGCACCATCTGTGCCGTCTCCACCAGATTCGTCCCACTGTCCATACTGGTCTTCTGAAGATACCGGTGGGCTTCTTCTTCCGTCATATGATTTCTTGCCATCAAAAGCTCTTTGGCATCTTTGATTGCTTTTTCATCCGCCGCATTTCGGGTCTTCGGCTGCATGCGCCGTTTTCTTCTGCGGCGCTCCACGCCTTCCACCATCAGGTTCACGGTATTGATCAGGTCCTGAACCTTTAACGGCATGGAGAGACATACGATGCCGTTGCCGTAGCATTCGCTGATCAGATTCTGAGATGCCATCAAAAGCATCTCGAAGCCCTCCGGCAGATCCTCATGAAGTTCTGTATATATCATATCCGCCAGCTTATAACTGCAGATCACGATTCCGTCATTCAGTCCGTCCATCTGGCTGATCGCCTGGGTGCCCGTAGTACAGATACCCGTGACCTGGAAGCCACTGCGTACCAGGATATTCTTGACGCCTTTGGCTTCCTCCAGCTTCGGCAGCACGACAATAATGTTCGTCATTCGCCCACCTCCTTTCTTCTGTGTTTTTACTCTATCATTACAAAAGAAAGGATTTTATCAATACTTATACAGATACTCCTGAATCTCCCATTCAGATACCTGGGAGCGGTACTCATGCCACTCCTTACGTTTGGCATCGATGTATTTTCCGGCAATATGCTCGCCTAAAACATCCTGGATAAAGGTATCCTTCTCCAGTTCTTCCACTGCCTCTAACAAAGTACCCGGCAGCTGGTCGATGTGAAGCTCCTTCCGCTCTTTAGCGGTCAGTGCAAAAATGTTCGCATTGATACTCTCGGGGGGCAGGGTCTTCTCCCTAATGCCCTGTAATCCGGCGCTTAAGCAGACTGCCAGCGTCAGATAAGGGTTCGCTGCGGAATCGGGACTGCGCAGCTCGATACGGGTACCCTCTCCGTCTGCGGCAGCCGGAATACGGATCAGGGGGCTGCGGTTCGTCGTGCTCCATGCGATATAGACCGGCGCCTCGAAGCCGGGCACCAGACGCTTATAGGAATTCACCAGCGGATTCGTGATGGCTGCCATTCCTTTGATATGCTTCATAATACCGCCAATGAAATAATAAGCTTCCTTACTCAGACCGTTAGGGTCGGAAGCATCCTGGAATATATTTTTCCCGTCCTTTTGCAGGGACATATTGATATGCATGCCGGAACCGTTGACGCCGAACTTGGGCTTCGGCATAAAAGTAGCGTGCAGACCGTGTCGTCTTGCGATGGTGCGCACTGCCATCTTAAAGGTCATGATATTATCTGCGGTATGTAACGCCTCATCGTATCTGAAATCGATCTCATGCTGCGCCGGAGCCATCTCATGATGGGATGCCTCGATGACAAATCCCATATCCTCCAGATTCATGACGATGTCACGGCGGGCATTCTCACCGAAATCCAACGGTCCGATATCGAAATAGCCTGCCTGCTCATGGGTGTTCGTAGTCGGCATGGTATTTTCATCCGTATTGAATAAGAAAAATTCACACTCCGGTCCCACTTCAAAGGTGTATCCCATCTCTTCTGCCTGCTTCACCGCACGCTTCAGCACATAACGGGGATCACCTTCAAAAGGCTGACCGTTGGGGCGATAGACATCACAGATCATACGTGCCACCTTGCCCTGCTGGGGTCTCCAGGGGAAGATCTCTAACGTGGACAGATCCGGGTACAGATACATGTCGGATTCCTCGATCCTGGCGAATCCATCGATCGCCGAACCGTCAAACATACATTTATTGCTCAACACCCGGTCTAACTGACTGGCTGTCACTGCAATATTTTTCAGATTGCCAAACAGATCCGTGAACTGCAGACGGATGAATTCCACATCCTCTTCTTCCACAAGACGGATGATATCTTCCTTGGTATAATTGTTCATCGTTACCCTCGTTTCTGCGCCGCCTGTCTGCTCCTTTTCCACGGGGCGGACGCATCCGTGAAAAATACTTACACTAACTATAGCAATGCCTGTTTTGTCTTGTCAATGCGAAGTTCTCCTCTTTTGCGGTACTACGTGGGAGCTCCTGCGCATACTATTTATAAAGATCATCCCATCATTCCAAGGAGACCCAAGAATGAGTGCAAATACAAAGATCGTCGTACTTCGCAGAAAAGAACTGCTCTATACCGGAATCTTCGCCGCGCTGGGGGTGTTGTTCGTCATATTACTGTTGATGTTATTGTTACCGGGAAAAGATGCGGATACCTCCTCCGGGGCACCGGATTCCCCTGACAGTACTGCCGAGACCGCTATGCCGGACAATGTGGCGGATCTCGGACGTTCATCACAGTTCTCTGCGGCGGAGGATGCCTCCACCGGTGCTAGTGCAGATACCGGTGCTGTTTTGGATAACGTCTCCGGGTTTGTCGGTACTGACAATACATATATCCCCGGGATCTACACGACCGAACTGATCCTCGGCAGTGAGACTGCAAACGTGGAAGTCATCGTAAATGACCACGCCATTACATCCGTAAGCCTCGCCGATCCGAGCGAAACACTTACTACCATGTATCCACTGTTAGAGCCCACCATGGAATCCCTAAACGACCAGCTCTGTGAAATGCAGGATCCGAGCCAGGTGACCTATTCCGCCGAGACCAGATATACTTCGCTGGTGCTGCTGGAAGCCGTGAAGGCATCTCTGGAAAAGGCAAAGCCCAAGGCTACACCGGAGGCGACCACTGATAGTTCCTCAGCCACTTCGTCGAAAACCGGTGAAAAAAACGCAGAACCTACGAAGATGCCGACAGCGGATATTAATCCGGCAGCATAGGGGGTGGGACACAGGTACATCGCACTTTGTCCCACACGGTTTAAAAAAATACTGATGACGTAAAAAAGGGCGCATGCCTCCCGGCATGCACCCCATTGTGCGTTTTATTGTAATATTTTGTTTGCAACACTGGGTTTATTTTATACTATTTGCAGAGGAGATGCAAGGGGAAATTATTTGCTATATTTGGGCACGAATTCTATCTTAAGCGTCATCCCCATACCCTCAGCCAGCCTCTTAAGTAAATTTAAGGAAGGATTTCTTGTTCCATTTTCAATCTTACTAATATCCGCCTGGCTGATTCCTGTGCGTTCCGACAATTCTTTTTGAGTCATGTTCACTGAATTTCTTGCATCCACCATAGCTCTGATCACATCAAGTTCCGGCTGAATTGCCTCATACTCTTTTCGGAATTCGTCATTCTTCATTTCCTCAGAAAGCATTTCATTTAAGGTTTTCATTCTCTGCCATCCTTTCTATAAAATCTATTCTCCGCTTCTTGGCTATTTGTATCTCTTCTTGAGGTGTCTTCTGCGTTTTCTTGATAAATCCATTGGTTAATACTATTTTTCTGTCATAATAGAAGAAGTACATAACTCTGGTAATATCACTTCCAAACTTACATCTAAGTTCAAAGATTCCATCTTCTATGTATTTACTGTATGGTTCTCTAAGCATACTGCCTTTTTCCTGCAGTATCTCCAACATACCATACATCTTTGCTCTCATTTTGGGAGTTAATTGTTTTAGGAAATCCTGCACAGGTATTTTCCCGTTAACATCCTCATATGCAATTACTTCAAATATCATTCTCTCTTCTCCTTTAGTATATGTTATATATGCCATATTGTCAATGAAACATTCTTATCCCTCTCCTGTTTCTGTTATTGTCATTGGGTAATTAAGCCGGAATTCTTCTGAAGTCGCAGACATCAGTTTACACTGATATAGAAAATTTCCATTGACTTTTTCATTTTCATTAATTAATATAATTATAAGAAATGGGTTTTGTTACTGAGTAAGGTCTTACGACTGGAAAAGGTTGCTCGTTTCTTTTTTTATTTTAATAATGTCATACAAATAAAGTTTTCCATCCTCTGCATGTCTGACAAGAATAATTGCCTGAAAGACATTATATCTTTCCGCCTCTCCATTTTCATCATATATAGGTAATGCAAATCTTGTCACATAAGAATACCATCCGTACTTTGCATCCTGTGAATGTTTTTCTTTTCGATTTATCTCGTATTCTTTTTCGGTGGCAATCATAAGCAACTCCGGTAATCCTTGTGCAGCATTTGCTTTAGCCTTTGCATTTGCCCCCTTCAATATATGTGTATAATTAGAATGCGTATACTCATCCGGCAAATCAGCACCAATGTATACCAGATCATTTGTACTTTTTATAAGATGTGCCTCTCCCACATACTGCTTCAAATATTTTTCTACATCTGACCATCTTACTGCTCTTTTCCCTTTAAAGCGAATATCTTGAATTACAACTACTTTATTTCCAAGCAAATCCTTCACTACCTCTACATTCCGCTCCATAAATTTTCCTTCCGATATAGTATTTTACTTTGTTGAAAATCATGGTGATTCACCAAAATATTTGAAATCAATAAGATATAGAAATTCACAGAATTATTACCTGCTAATTTAAATTAGCATACTTTCATGATAAGCACAAGGTTTTTCTTGCCGACAGATTTACAATTGAGATATCCGAGAATTCCTTGCATCTACCATAGCTCTTATTATATCAAGTTCCGGCTGAATTGCCTCATACTCTTTTCGGAATTCGTCATTCTTCATTTCCTCAGAAAGCATTTCATTTAAAATTTTCATTCTCTGCCATCCTTTCTATAATGTCAAATGTCATTTATCCTTTAGTATATGTTATATATGCCATATTGCCAACGGATCAATCTCACATTGCACAATATTTATTAAAAACAATTTATTCAAACTGATTTTAATAAAATTCTTCTGAATAAAATTCAACATGAACTCTTATGTTTTGCAATCTTTTTTTCCATTTTTGACAAAATAAAAAAATACGCTTATGCTATGAGATTCCTATGGAATTAATTTGGAAGATTTAACAGCAAAAAACATAAAAGAAGCCGGTGCATCAGCACCGGCTTCTCTTGTATTACGTTAGTTATGAACCTTTTACAGAGATTACTGTAACAGAGACAGTACGCCCTGATTGGACTGGTTAGACTGAGCCAACATAGCCTGACCTGCCTGAGCCAGGATGTTGTTGTTGGAGTACTTAACCATCTCAGTAGCCATATCGGTATCACGGATCTGGCTTTCTGCACTGGTGGTATTCTCAACTACGTTGTCCAGGTTGTTGATGGTGTGCTCAAGTCTATTCTGAACTGCACCAAGTGCGGAACGCTGGGTGGAAACCTTCTGAATAGCTTCCTTGATGGTATCGATAGCATTCAGTGCATTGGTATCATCAGAGCCGTCAACCTTCAATCCAGCAACGCCAAGCCCCTTAGCGCTCATAGTATCCAAACTAACACTAATCTGATTATTAGAAGTTGCATCCGCACCCACGTGAAGTGTCAGCGTTAAAGCACCAACTAATGCATCATCCTCAGACTTAATAGCATCTGCATCCAGTGTAACCTCATTACCCGCAGCATCGTAAAGTTTTTTGCCTGCAATCTGAGAAATATTGCCATCATCGCCAGTTACATAGTTGGACAATGCATTTGCTGCAATCTTGTTGCCATCTTTATCATAATACTGTGCAGGTCCAGAAACAGCTGCTGTGTCTATACTAGTAATTTTGAAATTATCTGAACGATCATTGGTAGCATTCGCGGTAATAGCTTCGTTATTGGTAATCTTTACCCCACTACTATTACCGTCTTTATCTTTGATTGTACCGTCTGTATCTACAGTATAACCAGCAAGAGTGAATTTTGCTGTTGTTTCTGTTTTAGCTACTGTAGCTGTAGCACCTGTATCCTTTAAAGCTTTCAAAACTTCATTCTGTAAATCTGCCTGTTTTGCTGTAGTAGGAGCAGTAATTGTAACTGTCATCTTTGCGCCCGTTGTGGCACCTGCAGTATCCGGATTAGTAACAGTTGCAGCAGTATTAGTGAAATTGCCATAAGAATAGATATTTTTTGCTTCTGCATTCTTATCACCCTTCAGCAGATAGGTCTCGTTGAACTTGGTGGTCTCAGCAACACGGTCAATCTCAGTGGTCAGCTGATCAATTTCGTTCTGGATGTAGCTTCTGTCGTCTTCAGAGTTAGTGCCGTTTGCAGACTTTACAGCCAGTTCATTCATTCTCTGCAGCATATCCTGAACTTCGTTCAGAGCACCTTCAGCGGTCTGTACAGAAGAAATACCGTCCTGTGCATTGCTGGAAGCCTGTGTCAGTCCTCTGATCTGCTTTCTCATTTTCTCACTGATGGAAAGGCCAGCTGCATCATCTGCTGCTCTGTTGATCTTGTATCCGGAAGAGAGTTTCTCAGTAGACTTTGCCTGAGAAGCAGTGGTCAGACCTAACATTCTGTTAGAGTTCATAGCTGTAAGAT
>UMLR01090021.1_pt1 | contig 10108 bp, 10 predicted proteins | sample 1966741 | NCBI WGS metagenome assembly UMLR01 (sample SAMEA4836207, study PRJEB28245) | human gut metagenome | biome: gut microbiome; material: fecal sample | place: Denmark | collected 2008 | reverse complement strand
TTGCCTGTGGATTGGACGCCGGTGGAACAGGCGTTCCCTGCTGAATCGGAGCCACCTGCGGAACCGGAGGCACCACTGGGATCGGAGCCGGCTGCACTGGAGCGGACTGCGCCGCAGGGCGCGGTGGCTGCGGTCTTACCGGGGCGGTCTGGACAGATACCGGCTGCTGGTTAGTGCCGCAGTAAGGGCAGAATTTCGCCCCGGGGTTCAGCTGGGCCTTGCACTTGATACAATACATCATGACACCCTCTTCATTATATTACTGTCCGGCAGCTTTTCGCTGTCCATCTTTTTCAGGAGCTTATGAGCCTTTGCAGAAGTCACGGAAAGGTATATGACCGCGGCGATAACTGTAATAACCGCGAGCGCTATCCCTCCGTAGAACATTATGGAACCAGGGGTCAGTTCAATGCCGAAAATCATATTATCCCTCCGTTCTTATGACCAGAATGTGGTCCTTTGTGAGCCGTTCAACTATCTTTTTCAGCTGGTCCATTGCGGCGTCGGTCTTTCCGGGATTTTCCGCAAGATACTGCTGATATTCCGCGCTGGCATTGCTGTAGGCTTTGCTGAACGCGGTGAAATCCCGCTGGGTTTCCGGCTTGGAATATTCCTCGTAGTAGCACAGGTAGCACTCCGACATGGGCACCCAGTATCCGGTGCTTGCCGTGCCGCTTTCGCGGATATATTCCAGCAGGTCGCGGCATTCGTCATAATGACCCAGCTTTTCAAGCAGGTTGTAGAAGGAACGCTGGCTTGAGAACTCCGTCAGCTTCCCCTCGGAATACACCGTGCGGAAGCAGCCTGCCGCGCTTTCGAAGTACTGGTTGGATATCTCCGTGTGCTCCTGCGCCTGGGCACGGGTCGAGGAGTTCTTGTTGAGTTCATCAGCAGTCTGGGCTTCGCATCTTCCGCAGAGGAAGTACTCGTTCGCCAGCATATCTAATATGGTATAGCGGTACTCGTCGGAGATGTCGCGGTATTCCTCTATGAGCGCCGCAGTCTGCGTGTGGGCGCTGAGAGCGGATTCCCCGGTGGAATCCGCGGCTGCGGCGCAGCAGGATAACAGCGCGCGGTATACCAGGTAATCTTCGCTGGCGGAATCCGCAGCCTGGGTGAATTCCTGGATAGCCCCGTCAATGTCGCCGTTCCGGCGGCATATCTCTCCACGGACGATGGAGAGATTGTCGCTGGATATCTCAAGTGTTTCCGCCTTGTTCAGGGTGGAGCGCGCGTGCTCCATGTCGCCGGCCCTTACATACGAGATGGCAAGGTCGCGGTAGCAGCCGGCGTTCTGGTCGTCGTATATCAGGGATTCCTTGTAGAGGGATATCGCCTGGGTGTAATCCTCCAGGTAGAAGGCGCTTTCCCCGGCGAGAGCGTAAATGTTCGCCGCCGCAACGTAGCCCTCCTTGTCCTGGAGCTTCTCCCCGGGTATCCTGCCGGATTTGTCCGCGAGGTTGTCGTTGTAGTATTCCAGGCGCTTTTCCGAGCGCTCCGCCGCAGTACCGCCGGAAATGGACTCAATACCGTAGAGATAAGGCTCTACGCGGTTCGGGAACAGATCCGAGGCAAGCTCGATGTATTCCTGTGTGTGCTCTGTATCGGCGGAATCCGCGAATTTCTCCGCGGAACGCAGGTATTCCGAGTACTTGTCCTCTTTTTCCTGGGACATGGTATTCCAGCCTATACCGCTGACGGCAAGGCTTCCGGCGGTGACAGCCGCCGCGATGGAGGTAACTACCACACGCTGGGTGCGCAGGCGGCGGTAATCCCGGCTGAGTACGCCTATGTTATTGAGGGCGGTCAGCATTTCGTCTGCGGTGCGGTATCTCCGGGACGGATTCAGCGACATCGCCTTGTTGATGATGTGGGTCAGTCCGTCGGACGCCCTTACGCCGCACTTGTCAACGGGGATATTCTGATAATCCGGACGTGGACGTATCCCGGTGAGAAGGTAGTACAGCGACGCACCGATACTGAATATGTCGGAGCGCTCGTCTATGTATGGGCGGTTGATCCCCACAAGTCCGCTGATATTGACGTCCGGAAACAGCCTGTCCAGTGGGATTCCGAACTGCTCCGGCGGCGCGTAGCCGAAGGTTCCGCCCAGCACCTGGGAAGAGCCGTTGAACACCAGGGATACATTGAAGTCAATCAGACAGATGTCGTTGTTGCTGTTGAGCATGATATTGGACGGCTTTATGTCGCTGTGGATTATCGGCGGATTCTGGCTGTGGAGGTATTTGACGGCACTGCACAACTGAATGGCATAGCGCCGCACCTCCGCAGCAGTGAATTTCCTGCCGGATTTGACCATGGAATCCATGTCAGCACCGTCCACGAAATCCATGACGGTGTAGGTCTGCCCGTTCTCCTGGATAAAATCCAGCACCTGGGGCAGGTAGGTGTGCTTCAGCTGCTTCAGCAGGTCGACTTCCTTCCGGGAATCCGCCGGGGTCTGCCCGACGTGCTTCAGCTGCTTGATGATAACAAATTTGTTCAGGCGTTTGTGCAGCGCTTTGTAGACGATTCCTCCGCTGCCCTGCCCGATCTTCGCCAGGACCTGATACATTCCTCTGTCCTGCAATATTATCCCCCCATGCGGAGCCGTGCTCCGTATATTATGACACAATCAGTGCCAGTCACACATTTTTCATTGTTAATTATACTACCAAAAAATAGCTTTGTCAATAGTTGAATGTTGTGCTGCATACTATCTGCAAAAAGTTCAAAAATTAAAAAATAAAGCTTGACAAAGGAGAGTATTTGTGGTATAATAGTGATACCTCGAATGGGGTTTATTTTTTTGTGCCTATTTTTAAAATGGACGCGAAGATCATCACCCCGTTTATAACCTGCAATTCCGCAGACGAGGGAGGCAATAATGCCTGAAAGGGCAAGAAAATAGGAGGTGCCGAAAGTGAGAGTTAAAATTACACTGGCGTGTACAGAATGCAAACAGCGCAACTACAACACCATGAAGAACAAGAAGAATGATCCTGACAGACTTGAGATGAACAAGTACTGCCGCTTCTGCAAAAAGCATACTCTTCACAAGGAAACAAAGTAATCAGGAGGAGTCTAAATGGCAAACGAAATCGAAAAGAAGAACGTTGGCACTGACACTCCCGATGACATTTCCGATGTAAAGGAAAGCGCAGATCCCAAGGAAAAAAAGTCCAAGGACAAGGGCGCAAAGGATAAGTCTGACAAATCCAAGAAGGCGTCCGCAAAGAAGCCGAAAAAAGGTATCGTAAAGTATTTCAAGGACTGCAAGGCTGAATTCAAGAAGGTCGTATGGCCCACCCCGAAGGAAAATACGCATAACACAGTCGTTGTTATCGTTGTCTGCCTGCTGGCTGGACTGTTCATTTTCGGCATTGATTCACTCTTCGCCCTGATCAACTCACTGATACTGGGCTGACACGTTCAAGGGGGTAAATATGGCTGACACCGAGGCAAAGTGGTATATACTGCACACATATTCCGGCTACGAGAACAAGGTCGCAAGCGACATCATGAAGGTCGTTGAGAACAGAGGCCTTCAGAACCTTATCGAAGAGGTTTATCTCCCCGTTGAGATGACCAGGCAGGTCAAGGAAAACGGCAAGGAGGTCGAAGTCGAAGAAAAGCTGTTCCCCAGCTATGTTTTCGTCAAGATGATCATTACCAACGAATCATGGTATATCTGCCGCAATACCCGTGGCGTTACCGGCTTCGTCGGCCCAGGGTCACAGCCCACTCCGCTGAGCGAAGAAGAGGTCAGAAACCTCGGCATTATCACCAAGGAAACAAGCGTTTCTCTTGATGTGGGTGACAGCGTGAAGATCAAGTCCGGTCCGCTCGAGGGATTCGAGGGCACCGTAAGCAGCGTCGATCCTGATCAGAACAAGGTCGTTGTTGACCTCGTGATGATGGGTCAGATGGCTCCGACTTCATTTGAGCTTTCAGCTGTCGAAAAGATCTGAACCACCATTTAGGGTGAGATCAAACTTCAAGTTTTTTATGGAGGATAAAAATCATGGCACAGAAGGTAACAGGATTTATTAAGTTACAGATCCCGGCCGGCAAGGCTACACCTGCGCCCCCTGTTGGTCCTGCACTGGGTCAGCACGGCGTTAATATCATGGCATTCACCAAGGAGTTCAACGAGCGTACTAAGGATAAGGCAGGTCTGATCATTCCTGTTGTTATCACCGTTTACGCTGATAAGAGCTTCACATTCATTACAAAGACCCCTCCCGCAAGCGTGCTCATCAAGAAGGCTTGCAAGATCGAGAGCGGTTCCGGCGTTCCGAACAAGACCAAGGTTGCAAAGATCACCAAGGCTCAGCTCAAGGAAATCGCTGAAACTAAGATGCCCGACCTGAACGCAGCTAACATCGACACAGCTATGTCTATGATCGCTGGTACTGCTCGTTCCATGGGCGTTGAGGTCGTTGACTAATCGACCCCCTGTCACTTCAAATCAACTATTAATTCAGTGGGAGGATCTTTTCCGCTTGACCACAAGGAGGATTTTTTAATGAAACACGGAAAGAAGTATGTTGAAAGCACTAAGCTCGTTGAGTCCGCTAAGGTTTACGAGTCCGGTGAGGCTTTCGATTTAGTATGCAAGACTGCAAAGGCTAAGTTCGACGAGACTGTTGAGCTGCACGTTCGTCTGGGCGTTGACTCCCGTCACGCTGACCAGCAGGTCAGAGGCGCAGTTGTTCTGCCCAACGGTACCGGTAAGAAGGTACGTACCCTGGTATTCTGCAAGGCTGACAAGGAGCAGGCTGCCAAGGACGCTGGCGCTGACTACATCGCTGACAACGACACCGTTGCTAAGATCAACGGCGGCTGGATGGATTTCGAGGTTGTTATCGCAACTCCCGACATGATGGGTGTTGTTGGTAGACTCGGTAAGGTCCTCGGTCCGAGAGGCCTTATGCCTAACCCCAAGGCTGGTACTGTTACCCCTGATGTAGCTAAGGCTGTTCAGGAAGCTAAGGCTGGTAAGATCGAGTATCGTCTTGACAAGGCAAACATCATTCACTGCCCCATCGGCAAGGCATCTTTCGGCGCTGAGAAGCTCGAGCAGAACTTCAACGCTCTGATGGAGGCTGTAGCTAAGGCTAAGCCTGCTGCTGCAAAGGGTCAGTATATCAAGAGCTGTACAGTTTCTTCCACAATGGGCCCCGGCGTTAAGGTAAGCACCATCAAGTTCGGTGTTTGATCTGCCGGTTTGACAGAAACTTAAACAGACCGTCCGTCCGGATCACAGATTGCCGACGGGCGGTCTTTTTTAACAAGCGGTCATTCCGCTGTTATCAACAGAACAGTTTCAGGAGGAATTATGAACATCAAGACATCTGCGATCTCTCTGCTCACTGCACTGGTTATGATGCTGACGGGCTGCGTAAAGACAGAGGATCCGTCCCAGGGGAGCAGCGACAGCTCCTCCGCGGTGACCGAGAGCGCTCAGGGCGGCGAGGATAGCTCTACCGCCGGCGACGGCACATCGGCGGGGGATTCCGCAAATTCCACAACAGAGAGCACACCGGAGGACGACATGACACTTTCAGAAAAGACTTTCGCTGCGAATGAGGAAAACGTAAAGCTCATAGGCAGAACCGCAGAATACGAGAATATCCGCTGGCTGGGACTTTCCGCAAGCGGTGTGGAATTCACATTCACCGGCACCAGCGCTTCCTTTACGCTGGTAGGGGACAGCATGTACTCCAACCCCGAGAAGACTCCGAGGTTCGCTGTGTACATAAACGGCGAGCGTACCTTTGACGACGTGGTTGACGCTCCCGAAAAGACCGTGGAGGTATTCTCCGCAGACGAGGCTGTGGAAACCACAGTCAAGTTCCTCAAGATATCCGAGGCGCAGGAATCCACTATGGGTATCAAGAGCATCAATGTAACTTCCATCGGCGGACTCACTCCAACGGCGGAAAAGGCGCTCAAAATAGAATTCATCGGCGACTCCATCACATGCGGATACGGCGTGGACGACCCCGACAGGAATCACCACTTCAAGACCACTACCGAGGACGCAACGAAGGCGTATGCATACAAGACTGCCATGGCGCTCGACGCTGACTACAGCCTGGTTTCCTACAGCGGCAACGGAATCATCTCCGGATACACCGACAACGGTACCAAGCAGACCAGCCAGCGCGTGCCGGACGTATACGACAAGGTCGGCAAGTCCTGGGGTAACTGGAACGAGTTCAATATCCAGGACGTTGACTGGGATTTCAGCAAATTCCAGCCGCAGTACGTTGTCATCAATCTCGGTACAAACGACAACAGCTACACCGGCTCTGACAAGGAACGTGTTCTGGAATACGCAGAGGGCTATAAGGAGTTCCTCAAGGTGGTACGCGAGAAGAATCCCGACGCGCACATTGTGTGCGCTCTGGGCGTTATGGGTGCCAGCCTTTACAAGAACGGAATCCAGCGCGCAGTGACCGAATACACAGAGGAAACCGGCGACAGCAACGTTTCCACACTGCTTATGACTCAGCAGGACGGCAATACAAACGGCTATGCAGCGGACTGGCACCCCACAGAGGCTTCCCAGGATATCGCAGCAAATGAGATGACTGAGTACATCAAGTCACTTATCGGCTGATTTAACAGACAGACCGGCACCTTTTCAGGTGCCGGTTTTTGTTGTACAGTTATAAAATGAATCTATATCAAGTAATAAGAAAATACAATTGGACAAATACCTACTATTGTGATATACTTAGTACAGAAAGAAAACACGGAGGTGTTCAGATGAAATACATCATTGAAGCCAGAAACGGACGAATGTGCCGCTGTTGACCCGTACACGACCATAAAACCTAAAAATGAATGAAACATAAATACGATTTTTACGGAGGATAAATACCATGTCTGAGAACAAGAACTACAGATTCGAAACCTTACAGCTTCACGTTGGCCAGGAGCAGCCCGACCCTGCTTCCGACGCAAGAGCAGTACCGATTTACGCTACAACTTCCTATGTATTCAAGAACTCCGCGCACGCAGCTGCACGCTTCGGTCTTGCGGACGCAGGCAACATCTACGGCAGACTTACAAACTCCACCCAGGACGTTTTCGAGAAGAGAATCGCGGCTCTTGAGGGCGGCGTTGCTGCTCTGGCAACTGCTTCCGGCGCTGCGGCAATCACCTACACGATCCAGGCGCTTGCAAAGCAGGGCGAGAATATCGTGGCTTCCAACACTATCTACGGTGGTACCTACAACCTGTTGGCACACACGCTTCCGCTTTACGGCGTGACCGCAAAGTTCGTTGATCCTTATGTAGATGGCTCCTTCGAGGCGGCTATCGACGAGAACACAAAGGCGCTGTACGTTGAATCTCTCGGCAACCCGAACTCCAATGTTGCGGACATCGAGAAGCTCGCTCAGATCGCGCACAAGCACAATATTCCGCTGGTTGTGGACAGCACGTTCGCCACTCCCTACCTGCTCCGCCCGATCGAATACGGCGCAGACATCGTCGTACACTCCGCTACCAAGTTCATCGGCGGTCACGGCACTGCCATCGGCGGCGTGATCGTTGACAGCGGCAACTTCGACTGGAAGAAGTCCGGGGCTTATCCGTGGATCTCCGAGCCGAACCCCTCCTACCATGGAATCAGCTTCTCCGACGCTGTGGGCGCAGCTGCTTTCGTTACCTACATTCGTGCAATTCTCCTGCGCGACACCGGTGCGACAATCTCCCCGTTCCACGCTTTCATATTCCTTCAGGGTCTGGAAACCCTCTCACTGCGTGTTGAGCGCCATGTATTCAACGCTCTCAAGGTAGTTGAATACCTCAGCAAGCACCCCCAGGTAGAGGCTGTTCACCACCCCTCCCTCGCTTCCGAGCCTACTCACGAGCTGTACAAGAAGTACTTCCCGAACGGCGGCGGCTCTATCTTCACCTTCGAGGTAAAGGGCACTGCGGCGGACGCTCAGAAGTTTATCGACAATCTGCCGATATTCTCACTGCTGGCTAACGTTGCGGACGTGAAGTCCCTGGTTATCCACCCGGCTTCCACAACTCACTCCCAGCTGACCGAGGAGGAGCTTGCAGAGCAGGGAATCAAGCCCAACACCATTAGACTTTCCATCGGCACGGAGCATATCGACGACCTTATCGACGCCCTCGATACTGCTTTTGCGGCTATCAAGTAATTTCAGTACCTTTCAACAATTGTCATTGGTTAAATCCTTAATACTTCCCTAAATAACTTTTCCCGGCTCATCGGAGCCGGGACTTTTTTTAGCGTCAGAGATTCCGCTGCATGTCATCGGTGTCGAGATAATCCTCGACGTACTGCTTCCGGAGAAGCTCCCGGGGGATATAGTCGTTGTATTTGCCGGAAATCTCGCAGTTGTCCGGAATCCGGAACGTGTACTTATCGGCGCCGTGCAGCTTTATTTCCGACAGCGCCGTTTCCAGCTCCGCCAGGCTGCGGTCGGTCTTGACCTCGATACACACCGGAATGTACCTGTGCAGCCATACATTCGCGCCGAATCCGCGCTGGCGCAGCTCGTACATCAGCGCCATGCACGCCCTTGTGCCCAGGAAAGGGAACACAGTATACAGTGTCGGCGTTATCTGCACCACTTTCCCTCCCGGGAATCCCGGGGCGGAATCCGCTATGCGCCCGGAGATAACGGACGATGTGGAAAGCGCCGCATTCCGGCATGCGCGGCGGATATCGTTCAGGCGCTTCTTCGCGGCTTCGTCAAGGAACGCGTATTCCTCGTCGCTGCGGAGGACTTCCTGTATCTTCTTCATCACCTTCGTGTGGACGTACTCGTTGCCGGTGTCCTGCCACATGTTCGCGGATATTCCGGGAATGTGCTTAACGAAAATGCGGCGCTCCTTTAAGTCAAGCTCCGTGACCTCCCACGCCTGTCCGGCGAGGGCAAACTGCGCCTTTTCCGGGAACGGGGTCTGCACCGTGCCTATCTCCTCGGCGTTACAGCGGACGGAATACTCGGACGGGACGGAGAATACCGCCAGGAACTCGTAGTTGTTCACTGCGGCTTCGCCCTTGTCACCGACCAGCAGTGCGCCGTCCTCACCGCGCTCTATCTGCCCGTTTTCCAGCATGTGCCGCAGCAGCAGGAGGTAGTCCTCCTTGCTGACGTGGCGGAATACCCCCAGGGTCAGGATATACCGCGCAAGCTCCTGGGGCTTCACGCTGCCCTGGGAGGAAAGCCAGCTCATCGTCTGGTGATACAGCAGGCTGTAGGGGAGTTTCGGCAGGTACATCGGCTCTATCCAGCGCTCCCGGGTGTACAGCAGTATCATGGCAACGCACATCACGAAATCCCAGTTGACCTCTTTATAGAATTCCTGCGGCGGAAGGCTCATGTCCCACCGGAATGCGAACCGCATTTCCGCAACTCCGCCACGGCGCCCGGTGCGCCCCAGGCGCTGGACAAGTCCCGATACGGTAAGTGGGCAGCCGGTCTGGACGATACGCTCCAGTCTGCCGAGGTCGATGCCTAACTCCAGGGTGACGGTGGCTCCGGTGCAGACGGGCTGCTCGGAGGACTTCATGCGCTGCTCGGTGAATTCCCGCAGGGCAGGGGAGATGTTGGCGTGGTGCACCAGGTAATTGTCCGGCAGACGGCGCTCGGCGGCGATTTTTTTTAGATGGGCGATGTTCTCCTCCACCTCGCCCTTGGAATTGGAGAAGAGTATGCAGCGCTTGTTCCAGGTGCTTTCGAAAAGATAGTCGTAGTAATTCTTCAGCAGCACCTTGCTGTCGGAATTCGGAATCTTTTCCTTGATGGGAAAGAATCTCACGGAGAGCCTCAGGGTGCGGCCTTTCTCATGGGCGCACGGAGTGATACAGCGCCTGCCGCTGTCGGTGTTGAGCCATTCCTCGGCGTTGGTGGTGTCGCCCAGGGTCGCGGAAAGTCCGATACGCCGGGGAGCGTACCCGATGAGCCGCGCCAGGCGCTCCAGCAGGCAGAGCAGCTGCAATCCCCGGTCGTTGTCCATGAAGTAGTGCATTTCGTCGATTATGACGAAGCGCAGATCCGAGAACAACTTGAACGCGCCGCTGGAATTGTGCATGAGCATGCTTTCCAGGGAC
>UMLR01014169.1_pt1 | contig 10165 bp, 9 predicted proteins | sample 1966741 | NCBI WGS metagenome assembly UMLR01 (sample SAMEA4836207, study PRJEB28245) | human gut metagenome | biome: gut microbiome; material: fecal sample | place: Denmark | collected 2008 | reverse complement strand
CCATCGGGGAAACCTCAGCATAGAATACATCCAGTCTAGGCATGCAGTCTCTCCAGTAGCCGGGTGCTGTGCTGTAGTTATTCGGTACATAGGTATAGTAGCCCTGCTGAATTCCCTTTCTGCCTGCGCCGCCTGTAAACCAGGATACATAATCATATTTACCCTTGAGTGCAGGGTCCATAAACGCATTGCCCTTTACGGACAGAATCGCATGGTGCTGTACTCCTGTGATTTCACCGCGTCTTGCTCTTTCGCCGACAGCCGCACAGATGGTTTCGGGCTCCTCCAAGCCTGTAGGACAGGCACAGATATCACCGGATTTTACATACATTGCAACCTCTTCTGCTGTTTTCAGCTTTGCACGGTACATTTCCTGAAATTTGTTCATGTCTGTTCTCCCTTTCTGGTTTCTCTCCATGATTTCGTTAAAAAAAATAAACAAAGAATTGTTCTATTTTTCCATTTTTGCATACAAAATACGTTCTATAGCTTGTATTTTAGCACAAAGAAAGCCAAAAAGTAAAGCGAAATACTGTTCTGTTCTTCAAATTATACAAAAATTTAAGCAAATTTTGTCCTTTTTGTCCTACAACTGTTTTTTCTTGCAAACAATATTCCTTTACAATAAAAAAGGACTCTAAAAAGAGCCCCCCTCAGTCTGTAGACAAGGTTGTTTTGATGCCGCGGAAAGGTTCGGGAAACGAAGGAGTTTCCTGAATGGAATCCGCAGTCGGAATTCATTTCCGGCGAGGAAAACGGCGAGTTTCAAGGCTTTTTAGCCGATGGAACTCGTCTGTTTATTCACCTGTCTAAACAAGTCGAAATCCTGATTTCGACTTAGGGGTCGACTTTGTCGACACCTAAAAAGGACTCTAAAAAGAGTCCCTTTTCGGTTCATGAATGTTTCAATTTTAAAAGATTAAATCAGATACTGCTGTACCTCTGCAGGAAGTGCATCTGTTTTGCGGCTGATAATCATAACCATATCCATTTCCGCTTCCTTGGAAGTCTTATCCAATTCCTGAATGAAGGCTGTGAAATCTGCGTCGCTGATTCTGTCCATAATATGGTTCAACCCATCAATGTAAATGGTTTCAATATCACTGTTCTGAGAAAGGATACCACACACAAAGCCTCTGAATACCTGTGGATCTTCCATAATGAACTTCGGTGTTTCTACGAAACGCACACTATAATGCAAATCGTACATGTGGCTGTTGTCGTCATCAACAAAGACAATATTGCCCTTTGCCTCTTTGCCGGCTGCATTTGCCATGTCGATCATTCTTTTTGTTTTGCCTTCACCTTTTTCGCCTGCAAGAATTTTAACCATTGCAATCTCCCCCTTTAAATAGTTTTCCGGTGGTATGCCTTTGAATCATTCATAATTTGACAGGATATCCGCTTCGGATGTTTCCTGTTATATTGTAAATTCTCCAAAACTCCGTGTTTTCCTTCTTTTTTGCACGGAATTTTTGTCATTTTTCTTTTTCAGCATATTTTCACAAAAACTTAACACCGTTTTTGTCCACTATTTACATGCTTCTATCTGATTTTCTGTAGCAACAATGCCGCCGCACCGCGCATCCCTGCGGCATTGCCCAGCTTTGCCAAAAGGAACTCCTTTTCTCTGCTGTGCGCAAAAACCCTGCTCCTGTAGGCTTTTTCGACTTTTTGCAGAAGCAGCTCCCCTGCCTTAGAAACGCCGCCGCCAAATACGATTTTCTCCGTATCCACAAGATACATCGCATTGGCAAGCGCCATCCCCAGATACGCCGAAACCGCATCCGTAATCTCATTGGCAAGCGCATCGCCTGCCTTCGCCGCATCCCAGAGGGTCTTTGCCGTTACCTCCTTCTGCCGCAGCAGGGAATCCTCTCTCCGCTTAGCAAGAACCTGCTTCGCCACGCGCACCATTCCCGTCGCAGAGGCATATTGCTCCAGACAGCCCATTTTGCCGCAGTTGCAGCGCACCGTCTCAAAGGGATTCACCGTCATGTGCCCGATTTCGCCTGCCACACCGCTCTCCCCCATGAGAACCTTCCCGTTCAGCACCACGCCGCCGCCAACTCCCGTGCCAAGCGTCACCATGAGCATGCTCCTCGCCCCGACACCTGCTCCGTAGGCTGCTTCGCCCAATGCCGCCAGACGGGCATCATTCCCAACGCAGACGGGTGAAATGCCGATGATGCGCTCTGCCTCCTCGGCAAGTGCCACATCTCCCCAGCCGATATTGACCGCGCCATGCAGGATGCCATCCGCCGTCACCGCACCGGGGGCAGCCATGCCGATGCCGAGGATGTCCGCTCTGCGGATTTTTTGCTTTTTTCCCCTGTCCAGTCCCCTGTCCAATCTGTCCAGTATGGACACCCTGATGTCCAACAGAAGACCCTCCGGTGTCGGCTCCCTTCGGGTAGGAATTTCCCATCCTTCCAGAAGCGTTCCATCCTCTGCCGCAAGCCCGATTTTCACCGTCGTGCCGCCGATATCGATTCCAAAGCAATAGCCCATTACAAATCACCCTCATATTTATATACGATGCTGTGTATCCGTTTCTTATACCGCTGATAGGTTTTTGCATCAATGGCGGCAGGCTTCGTCATCAGCCGCAGCGGCAGGACTCCCTGCCCCTTTCGCATGGGCGGCTGCAAATAGGGATAGCTGTTGAACACAAGTCCATGCCGCTCATAAAAGCCAATCCGCCGCCTTGTCAGCGCATCCTCCGGCAGCTCCACCTCAAGCACCATCGGGCGTTTTTTCTCCGCCAGAAGGGCATCCAGAAGCATGCCGCCGTAGCCGCCGTTGCGGTATTCCTCTTTTACCGCAAAATGCTCAATATATAAAAAATCCTCGATTTCCCATGTCGCAAAGGTTGCCGCAAACGCGCCTTCTCTGCGCACGCCGTAAAGCCGATAGCACGGCTCCCCGAGCAGTGCGCGCTGGTCCTCCTTCATGCGTAATTCCGTCACAGGGAACGCGCTTTCCAGTAATGGAAAAATTTCATCAAAGGTTTTCTCCGTAATTCGTTCAAACATTATCCTCACCTCCGTCCTAAGAGGATACTATAAATACAGGAAAAAATCAAATCCTCCTGCCATGCGCGCACATTTCTTAAATTTTTCTAAATTTTGTCCGCAAAGCCCTGTTCTGTGATATACTTTACGCTAGAAAGGAAGTGAACCACCATGAAACGATTGGTAAGAGGAAGTTTCCTCTTTCTGTTTCTCTTTTTATGCTCCATGCAGACAGCGGCAGCGGCATCCATTCGCATTTTTCTGGATGATAAGGCTGTTTCTTTTGCTGAAGCTCCCTTTATCGAAAACGACCGCGTATTAGTACCCATGCGCGGCATTCTGGAATCTCTGGGGTATTCTGTTGCATGGCAGGAGGAAAGCAAAACCGTCCTCGCAGAAAAGGACGAAATACAGATTTCCCTGCATCCTGACGAAAAAACAGCCACCGTCAACGGCAAAGCGGTTTCTATTGATGCTCCGGCAAAAATCAGGAACGGGCGCACCTTCGTACCGCTTCGCTTCTTAGCCGAATACAGCGGCGCAGAGGTCACATGGAACCAGAGCACCTCCTCGGTTTCCATCCATTCCGCGGAATATATGGCACCGGAAAAGACAGAAAACAATGATTCCGTTGTTTATATCCAGACGAATAAAATGCAGGGCAGTGGCATTGTGCTTTCCGCAGATGGTCTGATTGCCACGAATTACCATGTAATTAAGGGTGCGGCAACCGCGCAGTTTGTGTTTGCGGACGGCACGATTTATCAAGGCGCGACAACTGTAGTCGGACTTGATACTTCCGCCGACATCGCCCTTCTGAAAATCGAAAAAACGGATCTTTCTGCCGCAACGCCTGCCTTTTCCTACAAAGTTGGGGATGCGGTTACATCCATCGGCTCTCCCGGCGGCGCGCGCAACACTGTCAGCACCGGCACAATCAACGGCTATGATACGGATGTAATTTCCACCTCCGCTGTCATTGCCCCCGGCAGCAGCGGCGGTGCTTTATTCAACAGCACCGGTGAGGTCATCGGCATGACCTCCTTCTTTGGGGACTCGCATTATTTCTCTATCCCCATCGCACAGGTATTGCAGGTGCCGCAGAAGCTTTCTCTGCCGCTCAGCGCAATGCAGGGCTACACCTATACCCCCTCTGCACCGCAGAATCTGCGCGCCAAAACGGCGCAGGACGGCTACGCATACGTTTCATGGGCTCCCGTTTACGGCGCAGACCATTATTATGTATACAAATCCCTCACTCCGGATGGGCCATACACGCGCATCAGCAGTAACAGCAGCGAAAAATGGTACTGGGGATATCCACAGTGCTTCGGCATCTCTGTCAACGGTACCTGCTATCTGCGTGTGACCACAGTAATCGATGGGCAGGAAAGTGCCCCCAGCGAGAGCATTAAAATTACAAAATAACAGAAAAGCAACCGCAAAAAACAGCGATTTCCGATTTCTCAGAAGTCGCTGTTTTCTTATTTCTTCTTATTTTTTTATTTTTTGTTTTATTCCATCGGCTTTGTGATGTCTGCCTCTGTCGCTTCAATATACTGCACCAGATCCTGCGGATTCAGAATCACCTGTTCGCCGCGCACCCCTGCGCTGACCGCGATTTCATCAAAGAGGATACAGGTTTCATCAATAAAGGTGGGGTATTTTTTCTTCATCCCGATTGGGGAGCAACCGCCGCGGATATAGCCCGTCAGCCCCAGAAGTTCCTTCATGTGCGTCATTTCCACCTTCTTATTTTTGGAAACAGATGCCGCCTTTTTCAAATCCAGTTCCATATCCACAGGGATACAGAATACCAGAATCCCTGTTTTATCCCCTCTGGTTACCAGTGTTTTAAACACCTGCTCCGCATCCATGCCAACCTGCTCCGCCGCATGCAGTCCCGAAAGGTTCGCTTCATCATATTCATACTCCGCAGTGCGGTAGGCAATCCCTGCCGCCTCCAGAAGACGCATCACATTGGTCTTTGTCATAAAACCACCCTCTTTTAATCATCCAGAATAATAAAGCTGTAATCGCCGCCGGTACGTTCCATGAAATAATTCCTTGCCGCAATATCAGAGGAAACGGGTGCCGCCGTCCAGTAATCTCCGTTGGAATAGGCAACATAGCGAGAGCCGTCTGTCAGGCGGAAATACGCACAGTTCGCCGTTGCACACTGATACTGAATCTGCGTTTTGCTGGTAATATAATACTTCCCGAACATTGCCGCCACTGCGCCGCCCTGCTCCGCCTTCACCAGACCGCGCCATGCCGCAAGGTTATATTTCGGCAGAACTTCCACATTAAAATCGGGAATCAGCCGATTGATGGCAGTAATGGGATAAGCATCCATCTGCACATTGGGATAGACAACCTCCCAAAAGCCATTATCATTCTTCAAAACATATTCCTTGATATTTGCCGTATTGCCTGTGGTGGAAAATACCACAACGGCATATTTATTATCCTTTCGGATTTCACGCACATAATAATCCGCGAAGCGCCCTTCATACAGGCAGATATAATTCAGAATCCGCCCATATTCCGCCGTTGCGGAGGACAGCCGCCCGATATTGCCATGGCTCTGGTTATATTTTGCCAGAAGCGACTGATAATCAGACTGGACAATCTGCCCCGCCTTGCCGCTCGGAGAGGCCAGCAGATATTTCCCATTCTGCTTCACTGCCGCAAATACGCCGAAATTCATATTGCCCGAGGAAACGCTTGCGCCATTATACGCCGCCAAATCCTCCCCATCAATCAGCAAGAGCTCAAATCCGGACGTATCCAGACCGCTTTCCAGATAGCCCTCCTTCACCAGCATGTCCGGGGTTATGTAGCAGCCATCATAATAGCCGTAAAGCTTGCCGTTTTTGCTCATCCAGCCGCGTTTCGCGCCGTTGACCTTATAATCCTGCTGTGCCGCCGCGGCAACCGCCGTCAGAGTGTCATACACCTTGGATGCCTGCCAAAAGGGCTTATTCTGCGTGCCTTTCTTGCTGTCCGACTTTTCGTTCTTTTTTTCATCATTCTTGGCCTTTTCAGCCGCCTGCTTTTCATCGGCTTTATCCGTTTTTCCACCCGGCACGATAATCTCCGTTGTGCCGCCCTTTCCATCCGCAGCATCTGCATCGGGGGGAAGGGGACTGCTCAGGTTGCAGCTGCTCATCAAGAACACGCAAAAAGCCAGAAGCAGGCAAAAGATACCTTTATTCCTCACGGTAATCATCCTCTTTATCCTTGATTGCATCAAAAACAGAACGGAGCTCTTTTTCGTGTGCCTGCAGGATTTTTGCAAGCTTTCCTTCCATGGCATCCTGATCATCAATAAAAGGGAACCCGACAATCCAGACAGGGTCGCAATGGCCCTCCTCCTCTATGATGGTATCCACCAGAGCGCCTACAGGTTCTGTATCGTAATAATCAAAAACCGCTTCGTATTCCCAATCCTCAAGCTCTCTGTCGCAGCTTAAGCGAAGCACAACCTCGTTACTCTTGACATAAATGCTCCAGATCAGCTCTGCCCTTTCGGGAACGGAATAGGAGCCAAGCTCCTGATCCAGAAAGCCGGTTTCTTCATCCTTCAACATGATCACGATTGTTGTTTCTTCCATAAATGTTCTCCTTCATTCACAATGATACCCACAGTTATCTGTTCAGTATACTACAAAACCCGCTTTCTTGCAACAAATCCCACAATTTCACAGGTCTATCCCTTCTGACGAAAATTTCTCAGCTTTGTTCCCGTTTTATTTCAGAATTTCGGGGTAGGGAATAAATTCCTTCGGGGGATTTTCGTGCGTGCCCAGCATTTTTTCCATCCAGATCATGCCGAGCCACTGCTCCAGCTTATAGGCGCAGTCGGTGAATTTCCCGACCGCACGATAGCCCATTTTTTCATGGAAGGCAATGCTCTGCGGATTCGGATAAGCAATGCAGGCATTGACATTCTGCACATTCTGCTGCTTCAGCGCTTCCTCCAGCCTTTCATACAGCAGCCTGCCGACACCGCGCCCACGCACCCCGCGTTCCAGATAAACCGTTGCTTCCGCAGACCAGAGATACGCCCTTCTGGGATGAAATGCAGAGGCATAGGCATAGCCGATGATTCTGCCGTTTTCCACTGCCGCAAAATAGGGATATGCCTGCAGGGTATTGCGGATGCGTTCCCGAAATTCCTCTACGGTCGGAACGGTATATTCATAGGTGACGAAGGTATCGGTTACATAGGGGGCATAAATGGCAAGCAGTTTCTCTGCATCTGCCTCGGTTACGGGTCTGATTGTGATTTCCTCTATATTTTTCATAGAACTTCTCCTTTGTATATGAAGCAGGAAAGACTGCCCCATAAAAGAGCAGGCGTTCCCGTTTTATTTCGCGATTTCCTTCCAGAAGCTTTCTGCCTCAAAATGGGCATCCAGACCCAGATAATCGGAAATGGTCTGCCCCAGATCTGCGAAGGTCTTTCTGACACCAAGGTCAACGCCTGCCCTGATGGGCTTGCCGTAAGCCAGAATGGGGACGTATTCTCTGGAATGGTCGGTGCTGGGTGTGGTCGGATCGCAGCCATGGTCTGCCGTGATAAAAAGCACATCCTCCTCCTTCAGCTGTGCCAGAATTTCGGGTAGCCTGCTGTCGAAATATTCCAATGCGCCCGCGTAGCCCTCCACATCGTTTCTGTGCCCGTAAATCATATCGGTATCCACCAGATTGGTGAACAGCAGTCCTTCAAAATCGTCTTTCAAGAACTGAATGGTCTTTTCAATGCCGTCGTGGTTATTGGTGGTATGGTCGGTACGGGTCATGCCGCGATGCTCGAAGATATCCTCGATTTTTCCGACAGCCACAACCTCCATGCCCTTCGCCTTTGCGAGGTCGAGAATGGTCGGGCCTGTCGGCTCCAGAGAGAAATCCCTTCTGTTTTTGGTGCGGGTGAAGCCATCCTTTGCATTGCCGATGAAGGGACGCGCAATGACACGCCCAACGCCATACTTCCCTGTTAGGATTTTTCTTGCCTTTTCGCACATTTCATACAGCTTTTGGACAGGAATGACATCCTCATGTGCCGCAATCTGGAACACGCTGTCCGCAGAGGTATAGACGATGGGGTAGCCTGTTTTCATGTGCTCCACGCCCAAATCCTGAATGATGACCGTACCGGATTCGGCATAGTTGCCGAGTGTCTTTGTGCCGATTGCCGCTTCAAAGGCATCCATGACCTCCTTGGGGAAGCCTGTTTCCGTAAAGGTCGGGAAGGGTCTTTTGGTGATAATGCCTGCCATTTCCCAATGCCCTGTTGTGGTATCCTTGCCGATGGAGCGTTCTGCCATTTTGCCGTAGCAGCCCTTCGGTGCGGCGACCTCGCCAAGAAGCGAGATATCCCTGCCTTGGATATCCCCCAAGCCTAAGGCGCAGAGGTTGGGCAGGCTCGTCTGCGGACGCACCTTCTTGATATTGACCAGGGTATTACTGCCAACATCTCCAAATGCCGCCGCATCGGGCAGCTCGCCAATGCCAACGCTGTCCAGTACAATAATGATCGCTCTTTTCATGCTTAACCCTCCTGTCTGATGGTTTTCAAAATCAAAGGTGTCTGCTCTGTCAGCGGTGCAGCCTCGATTGTGATGGCCTTTTGCAGGAAATCCGCCGCACTCTGACATTTTTCTCTGCTCTTACTATATACCACCGCCAAGGTTTCACCTGTTGCAATTACATCACCTGTGCGTTTTTTCATGACAATACCTGCGCCAAAATCCAGCGTCTGTCCCTTGAACATCCGCCCTGCGCCGGTTTCCTGCGAGGCTCTGCCAATCATGGCTGTATCCATACGGGTAAGATACCCCGATTTCGTTGCTTTTACTTCCCATTTTTCCTCTGCCAGAGGGAGCAGGCTATAATCCGCAATGACGCGGACATCGCCGCCCTGCTGTATCAGCAGCTCCTTAAATTTTGCAAGCCCCTTGCCATTTCTGATATTTTCGAGCAGAAGTGCCTTGCCCTCCTCCTCACTCTGCACGCGCTCCGCCAGAAGGAGCATATTCGCGCCAAGCGTCAGAGAAACCTCAAGCAAATCGCCGCCGACATTGCCCTTCAGCACCTCGATGGCTTCCATTACCTCAAGGCTGTTGCCGATATACATGCCCAAGGGCTGTGCCATACTGCTGATGACCGCCGTTACCCTTCTGCCGACATGCCTGCCCATATCTGCCATAATGCCTGCAAGCCTTTCTGCATCCGCCGCATTTTTCATAAAGGCACCACTGCCGCATTTCACATCCAGTACGATTGCATCCGCGCCTGCCGCAATTTTTTTCGACATAATGCTTGCCGCAATCAGAGGGATGCTATCCACCGTTCCTGTTACATCGCGGAGAGCGTAAAGCTTTTTATCCGCAGGCGTGAGATTATCCGTCTGGCTCATCAGCACAATGCCGCTTTCCTTCGCAAAGCGCAGTGCTTCCTCCTCTGTCACATCCACCCGAAAGCCGGGGATGGATTCCAGCTTATCAATCGTGCCGCCGGAAAAGCCAAGCCCCCGACCGCTCATTTTTACCACAGGCACACCCACAGATGCAACCAAGGGCGCAAGAATCAGCGTTGTGGTATCCGCAACACCGCCCGTGCTGTGCTTATCCACCTTACAGCCTGCCAAAGCGGAGAGGTCAAACATACCGCCGGAATGTGCCATTTCCATGGTCAGCTGTGCCGTTTCCTCCGTATCCATGCCCTTCAGAAAAATTGCCATCAGCAAGGCGGAAATCTGATAATCGGGCAGAGTGCCATCCGTCACGCCCTTCACAAAAAAGGCAATTTCTTCTTTTGTCAGCTTGCCGCCGTCTCTTTTTTTGATGATGCTATCTACAAAATTCACGCAGGAATCCTCCCTTCGGATCGAACCTTTCTTTTTTTCCTATTTTACCATAAAAAGAAGTAAATGACGATAAAATTCCTATCTGCTTTGTATAAAATAAAAAACTGCTCCGAAGTCTCCCTCAAAGCAGTCTTATTTCCAAGTAATTTCTTTCTGAATACTCTTTTTTAGCAGGTTGCGCCGCCGACAACATCCAATCCCAGAATCTCTGCCTTTTTCTGCAGCAATTCATCACTCAGAAGGATTTTTTCCGCGTTCGCAAAGCCAATACGATTGA
>UMLR01010805.1_pt1 | contig 10168 bp, 9 predicted proteins | sample 1966741 | NCBI WGS metagenome assembly UMLR01 (sample SAMEA4836207, study PRJEB28245) | human gut metagenome | biome: gut microbiome; material: fecal sample | place: Denmark | collected 2008 | reverse complement strand
GCCAACTTCGGCTGACTTGGAGACCCTCTGCAGGGTCTCCACACAGCGAAGGATCTCGGTAAGAACAGTAAGCAGGGGAAACACTACTAAATACCAGTCGGCGGGAAAGGCGAAGTACCAGGCCCCTGCATGAATTCCAATGACGTCATCCTCGCCACGCACCGAGATTCTTCACTGCGTTCAGAATGACAGAGTCAAGGGGCCATCCCATGACCGGTGCTGCCTCGATTTCTTCCCGCCGGACACTCATCGGATGACCGGGACCGAGGGGGGGCACGCGCCTTTGGCGCGTAGGTTGTGGCCGCCTGTCGGCGGCGGGTTGTGTAGAAGGGGGCGACGGCCCTTTGGGCCGAAGGTTGTGGATAGCCCCTTTAGGGGCAATGCTTATAAAGTTATCGTTACGGGACTACCTTCCCGCCCTCATTGTCATCCTGACCCCAGGCGAAGAATTCTGGTACATGTAGATAGTGACACTTACTAGTCCACTAGTTCACCAGATCACTAGCCCACTAGCTCACTAAAGAATCCCGGTCGGCGGGGCGGCTGGTAGCGCCTGTCGGCGCGGTGGCTAGTTGCTAGTAGCTGGTTGCTAGTTTCTGGTTTCTCTAGATGCTAGATACCAGCTACTAGACACAAGATACTAATCATTACGCTTATTCCTCTCCGCCGGTAAGTAGTCTTCCGGCCGGATGGCAGCCACCGTTTTCCCGCCCTTCTTGATTTCCAGGGTATAGCCCATGAAGCTTAAAGCCCTGAGAAAGACGGAGAGCCTGACACTGCCTGTGGAAATGGTCACCGGATATGATGCTTCACGTCATAGTCCAAAGCGGCGTTCTTGAAATCCTCGTAGTAAACCACCTTATCATCCTTCTCCTTCAGCACCGGCGGCTCTTCCTTGGGCACCTTCTTCTGCTCCTCATAAAGCCGCTGATACTTCGCAGGCCAAAGCTGCGGGCGGCGTTCGTAGTAGGAAGATAAAGTAAGAAAGCCATTATCACATGTATGAAACAGCTGATGAAATTCATCCTCATAGGCCATCTCTGCCAAATGCCGAATAGCAGGAGACATATGCCAGCTGCAAAACACAAGAGTTGTTCCGGAACATCCCAGAATGGAAGGGTCAAGCGTCAGGAAAACCAGATTGCCATTCAAAGGGTGCATGGTCTGGAATTTATCGATGTAATAATCCACAAGCGCCGGCGCCGGTCCATCTGTATACCGGACAACCACCCGATCCGTCCCGTTCGGGTATTCCGCCTCCACATCAAAGTGGACATCCGGAAATTTCTCCTTCAGCAGCGCCGCAATCACCTTCGCCGTCTTTTCTACCGATTCGATTTTCATATCTATCGCCTCATTTGTAATGATGTAAGATGCTTTCCCTGTTTCGGGGCTTCTACCTTTATTATACGCAGAGACTATGACAGGAATTGGCACAGTAAAGAGAATTTTGAAAAATTTTTGAAATAAAATCCAGCCGGGCTGCATAGTGCGCATCCGACCGGATTATTTTGGCTTTCTCTCCGCCGGTGAGTAATCATCGGGCTGGATGGAAACCACAGTTTTTCCCTCTTTTTTGATTTCAAGGGTATAGCCCATGAGGCCAAGGGCCCTGAGGAAAACAGAGAGCTTCACACTGCCGGTGGAAACAGAGCGGTTCAGGGAGTACTGCAGAAGCCCCAGCTTTCTGGCCCTCTTAAAAATTGCTATAGCCTTTGACCCAAAATACAAAAATATAGTATAATTAATTTAAAATAAAATAATTATGAGAACCTGCGCATTCAAATACTCAGAATTTGAGAGAGAGAGGTCGTACGTATGCGGAGGAAAATTTTATCAACATTGGTTTTTGGTTCATTAATGCTAGTCAGTTGGGGACAAGCAGAAGCTGCCGAAGGAAATCAAATCTATCAACTGAATCCAGTTGTAGTTACTGCCACGAGACTCAGGGAAAATGCCGCAGAAGTTCCTGCTAGTGTCAGCGTTATAACTGCAGATCAGATTAAACAAAAAAATGTACGAACAATTACAGAAGCTATCAATTATCTTCCCGGTATATACAGTGATCGCCCACAGGGAATGTCAGATAATGCCGGTGGAATAAGTATTCGTGGATTTGGAGAGAGCAATATACTGGTCCTGTATGATGGCATGCCATTGAACAATGGATTCAGTGGTGGTGTTAACTGGTCAACTATTTCAATCGATGATGTTGCAAAAATCGAGTTAGTCCGCGGTGCCGGCTCTTCTCTCTATGGTGGTAGGGCTGTTGGCGGCGTAATTAATATTGTCAGCAAAAATCCGGACAAAAACAGTGGTAAAATTTACACGGAGTACGGATCCCACGACACATGGCGCAGAGGCGTGAATATCACACGAAAACTGACAGATAAATGGTCTTTCTCTGCCGGATACGAAAACAGACGAACTGATGGATACAGGAAGAAACTTTCCTATACAAAGAAAGGCGCAACTAAGACTCCTACCGGTACAGTAGGTACTGGATATGAAGAATCCAAGAACCATGCGGGAGATACCATTTACATCCTAGGCAATCCAGGAACCACCGCCAGCAAAGATAATACTTATAATTTTAAGCTGAGATACAATTTCAGCGATACAAAATCCATGATGTACCAGTACACTCATGACTATTTTAAGTATTACAGCAAAGATCCTGTTTCCTACATCCATGATGCCGATGGGAATGAACTTTTTAATGGCAGTGTCCTTCTTCCTGACGGCAAATATTATAACTTCAGTGAAGCTGATTTTACCGACTATTATGGGAAGAAGAAAACAGACATCCACTCCTTCACCTATAAGGATGACGCCAACCAGATTCTTTTCAGCGCCGGACTCGTTAATTCCAAAGATGATGGTTATTCTACAGGCAGTGACTTCGCTGGAGAAGGTCCCGGGAGCCGTAACCATTATCCGAACAAATCCTACAAAGCTGACTTCCAGAAAACCTGGGACATCGGTAAAAATACCCTTGTCAGTGGTTTTGATATTCAGCGGGACTCCATGACCTACAACCAGAGCAAACTGGCTCACTGGCACAACTGGGGTTCTATCACAAAAGACGTTGTAACACAGGGCGGTAAGAATTTAATTTCTTCTGTATTTGTACAAGATAAGTATAAATTCAATGATAACTGGAATGCCTATGCAGGACTTCGCCTGGATCATTATAAAAAATATGGTGGATTCTTCAGAGGCACTAAGGATGGTCAGTATTTAGATATTACAAGGGATACAAAGACATATAATGAACTCAGCCCCAAATTCTCTTTGGAATACCTGCCTAACAGCTCCACCACCTATTACATTTCCTACGGTCATTCTTTTAATGCACCTACACTATATAAGCTGTACCGTTTTGATGGAAGATATATCGGAAATCCATCATTAAAGCCGGAGAAGACAGATACCATCGAAGCAGGAATCAAGAAATCTTTCAAAAAGACGCAGATCAACTTCGATGTCTACCATGCTAAAACGAAGGACCTCATCACCACTGAGCGTGCTGGAAAATACAGCACCTTTATCAATAAAGAAAAAGCAAAGAGAACAGGGTTTGAAATGGAAGTCCGCCAGAAGTTTAATGACTCTTTGTCCGCTTATGCCAACTATGCCTATGAAAGAGCCACCGATGACGAAGGTGAGCGGATTTACAGCATTCCAAGGCACATCTTCCATGCCGGACTGAACTATCAGAAGCCTTTATGGGATGCTTATGTCGAAGCACAGTATGTCAGTGACAGGAATGAGAAAGGTGACATTCCCCATCATCTCTACTCCTACGATGCCATCTATACCATAAATCTGGGTGCTAACTATAAATTTGCCAAGGGCGCAACCATAGGCCTTGCTATTGATAATCTTCTGGATAAAGACTATTGGTCCTGGTACTACTATGGAGCAGGAAGGACGTATACGGTGAAACTCTCTTATGAATTCTAAATTTCAATTAACAGTTGCAGCCCTGGCTCTTGCATTTATTTTTCCCATGCTATCGGAAGCTCGTATGCCAGAACCACCTGCTGTCCCATTGCCATTAAAAGGCACTGAGCCCCACAATCCAAACGTAGCGGGCTATTATCTTCAGGAATTGGTCAAGCGCAAACTCATGACTCCGGAAGAAGCCGATAGGACCAAAACATACTTGATTTTCCGTCATGCGCGCAGAATGCAGGACTTAAAAGAGGTATCCGGAATGTCCCGTGAACAGAGAAGAGCCTACATGAAGCACAAACGTGAACTCCGCGGCAATCCATTAGTGGAATACGCAAACTACTGCGGATTCAGCTATAAGCGTGCGGAAGAGCTGATGAACCTCATGCATGATTCAAACAAAGGTACTAAGTACTATAACCAAATGAAGGAGAAAAACGCACATTAAATTTACCATATCTGTCTGCTTCCTATGAAATCACAAAAATGGAGCCTTACGAACCTATAAATCAGTTCATAAGGCTCCATTTTTCAATTAAAGATATCATAAAATTAAAGTAAATCGCCATGATTTTTCCTCTCTGCATTTGTTTTATATAAAAATGCGCCCCTCCGATAGAAGGGCTCTGCCATCATTATCCATTTACAATTCAATAACTTCAACAACCAGCTGTCGGCCCCATTCTGCAGGATGATTTTTCCACTCTCCTGCGGCCGAAATGACAATGAGGCCAGCCGCCCCGCCGAGTGGTATTTACCGGCATTTCACTCACTTATCATTCTTACCGAGATCCTTCGCTTTGTGGAGACCCTGCAGAGGGTCTCCAAGTCAGCCGAAGTTGGCCCTTAGCCTGCACATAAAAGGGCCTTCCGATTGTCGGCTGACCGACCCCGGATGACGTTGGAGGGCGGGGCTCTCCGATCCTGATCCTCGATCCCGCACCGTAGGCGCTCCCAGCCACTAACCACTAGCCACCAGCCACCAGCTGCCGCGCCGTCAGGCGCCCCCTATTCCTCCTCCTTGAGAACGGCATTGATACCTTCTTCGATCTTGCTGCGAAGAAATTCATTGGCAGCAGCACCCACTTTGAAGTAGCGATGTGAGGAGTGCTGTGTTCAGATGAGACATAAAGGAATCTTCTTTCTTTGTGTTTTGTTTCGGCACTTAACACTATAAAGGAAAATGGTTCCTTTTTCTATACCCACTTTTGAGTTTACACAAATGATTTTACACTATCGTGCAGGGTTGGAATAGGGCCTAATATGACGCAGAAGAAGTGTTATGCTCAACGATTGAATTTGCAGAAAAATATGATGTAATGGTACACGGGCATCTTGCGGAGAGTAAGAGTGAGTATGACTTTACGATGGAACAATTTGGGTGTTCGCCGGTAGAATGGTTCTGGAGGAATAATCTGCTTGGAGATCGGTTTTATTATGCCCATTGTATTCATTTGGATGAACAGGATATAAAAGTATTAGCAGAGACTGGAACCGGCGTTGTTAGCTGTCCCATTTCAAATATGTATCTCAGTTCCGGCTCCTGCCAAGTTCGTAACATGATGGACGCGGGTGTTGAGCGGATTGGTCTTGGGGTTGATGGAGCTGCCAGCAGCAATTCATCTAATATGATGGAGGAAATGCGGGTTGCTTATTTATTGAATCGATTAACCCATGAAGAGAATGCCTGTACATCTGAGAATATTTTATACATGGCTACAGCTGGTGGAGCAAAAACGTTGGGAAGGAATGATATAGGTACCTTAGTGCCGGGTAAAGCAGCAGATTTGACTCTGCTTGACTGGAGTTCACTTTCCTATGCAGGAGGCCGAAATGATCCTGCTGACTGTATCGTACGTAGTGGTGATGCCCGTATGGTGGATACTGTTATTGTCAACGGAGAGATTGTTGTTAAAAAGGGGCGATTGCTACGCATTGACGAATGGCAGAAAAGTGCATATGCTGATGAGATGAGTCATGAATTACTTCAGAGGGCTTCTAAGCACTTTCTCGCCCTTCAAGAGGAAATCATTTCGTCTGTACAGGAATCTACAGGAGGGGCGTTATGAGAGAAAAAAACTGGCTTACTAAAATTATAGTAATTCTTGTTGGTTCAATTATTTCTGCTTATGGAATTACGCTTGCTATGTATGCTGGATTTGGCAGTGCAACTTTGGCTGTATTATGGCAGGGAGTCTCCAAAGTTACTGGGATGAGTATCGGAATGACTTCTTTTGTGATAGCAGTGGTCATGATCGTATTTGTATGGTTTTATGACCGTTCACAGATCCATATTGGAACTGTTCTGTATCAGGTGGAATACAGTGGGTTTGTAGAGATATTCAGCAGGATACAAAGATACAGCGATATTGTCTGGATAAATTTCCTGCTGATGTGCATCGGTATTATTCTCTTTGCAATAGGAACTGGCATCTATGCATCAGCAAATCTTGGGCGTGGTTCTTATGAGGCAGTGACATTTTCTCTGGCAGGGAAAAATGGATGGCCTGTCAAAATTGTCCGTATGATATTGGATGCGGCGATGGTCGTTATCGGGGTTTTGTTGGGAGGCAGCTTCGGTATTTGTACGATTATTACAGTTTTGATATCAGGCCCAATTATCCAAGCTACTGTACAGCGAATGAATAAATTTGTTTTTGGAGGGAAGTAAACCATGTATGATATAAAAATCAAAATGCCAGAATAAATGGATCCAGCATAAAATAACGGCAGTAACGATAAAAAGCTATCGTTACTGCAAGCACCCATAGTGCCCCCAGCTCCGCTGGGGTGGCAAAGGAACTGGAGTCACTCCAGCGAACTGGATTCGTAGGGGAACGTTAGAGACCTGAGAATCCAGTGAGTCGGTGATAGCCGTGCTGTAGGGAGTCGCAGACGACTGAGAATCCAGTGACATACTTCCCTTTGGGTAAAGGTGGTGGCGCAGCCACCAAAGGTGGCTTCTCCGTTGCCTGAAAGGACAATTAGGATAGTGTGAATACAAGCTCATATCTACACTGGAAACTTCCCCTATACAGGAAGGTATATAGGTCAGTTTCCCTGCCTGCTCTTCATTGATAGCAAAGATAAAAGCACCTGCATTTCTGTAAGTGCTTCTATCGTAAATTATTTATTTTTGAATTCTTCTTCAATTTCTTTTATCCGTTTATCGTATCTTTCTTTGTTGATAATACCATTTTTTAGCGCCCATATAGCGCCGTTAATTTTATCTTCCTTACTTCCTCCTACTTTTACCACTCTGTAAATAGGAGGGTCCTTCCATCTTCTTGCTGAAAAAAGTTTTCGCTCATTTTTCTGCTTCCTCCATGTAATAACAAAGTATATCGCAGCTAAATACCGTCCTACTGTTTTCCATTTCTCCGGCAATCTTCTTTAACTATATTATACAAAACGCCAATGTCAAATCCTGTCATTTTATAAAATTATATTTCATTTCTAATTTGCCAATAAAAATAACCTGCAGAGGTTTCCCTGCAGGTTATTTGGGAATCAATCACAGACTTCCTTTATTTTACTCATCGCTGTCATCATCTGCCATGCCCATCTGCCTTGACCAATAGCTGCAGCTTGCCAGTTTTGAAGTATAAGCTGCCTGGTGAATCAGTCCGGCATTGAAAAAGCAGGAAGGATCCAGGGTTCCCAAGGGACGGGTAATGCGCTGATAGTCGGCAGGATTCTTCATCAGAAGGCCTGATATGCGGGGGATATTTACGGCTGCCTCTTCTGCCATGCGCATGGTTTGCGATATTTCCGCTGCCATGAAAGGTGGTTCCATGGCATGTTTCAAACTTTCAGCAAGTTCAGTGGAAATCAACGGCTTTCCCATGGCATTTCTCAAAATCCCCTGCATTTCTGTGCTGCCCAAGTTTTGCAAGACCGATTCCTGTTGAAAAATGGTTCCCATATCCCTGGCCATTCTGGAAAGCGATGCCAAAACGCCCATGTTTCTTAACCCCTCTGAAATCCGCTGTATGCTTTCCATAACAGGAGAAACATTCACTGCCTTTACGAAGGCATCCAAATGTATGGAAGCAAACGCAGGAAATGACAGTTTTTCGTCCCACCCGGTATTGATCCGCTTTTGTGGAAGACGGACCTTCTTTGGTACCTGCACTTCAGGAGACGCTTCTGTGCCATTTCCTTTGACCGTCTCATAGGTCGTATCAGCTGCGAAGACAACGTGAAGCCCGATGCAGGCCATTTCCAACCGGTCAAGAAAGAGTTCCTTTTCTTCGATTTCATCGTCATTCTGTGCATTTTTCAGCATATCCCGCCAGGAGGAAATAAGGGCCTGCACTTCCTCTTTTGTTTTGTATCGGTAATGGCTGGCACAGTCCTTGATGAACTGATTCCAACCCTCATTCTGCATCAGATGGGGTCCCCTTTTCCGTTTCATATACTCATCGACCAGCTTATCTATCGATAAAGCGGAAAGGCTGATGGATTGGTTGTCCAGATTCGGAAATCTGCGAAAAGCCCGGTTTATTCTGTCCATGACTGACTCTGCTTTGCATAGCAGGTGAATGGACAGGGTGTGGTCCCTGTGTTCATCATACTGGAGAACAGCTGTAGCATAGCCGTCTCCATCGATGTATAGGGAACGTACATGGGCCAGGGAAAGGTATCCGGTGTTGTTTCTCTTCCCGGAACCCATTTTCACAGGCAGAAGGATATCTCCTTCAGGAAGGACCAGTGCCTGTCCTCTCTTCGCCGTGTCAAACAAATTTTCATGGTGAATAGACTGTCCGCTTTTTCTGAATTTTCGATCCATCTTATTCAGATACGTCTTAATGGCCATATATTCCATCTGCGGCACCTGATTGCCAAAGATAAGGATATTACATCCGCAATTCATACCATGATTAGAAAATTCCGGAAAAATACTCAAAATCTTTTGTGTAGTACTCATATTTTTCCTTTCTTAAAAAACGACTTTTTATCTCACTGATAAAATAAACTTCCCCTGCATTCCGCTTTTCTTGATGAACCATCTTCTTTCCCCTGTTCGTAGAACTTTTTCAAAGCATCTTCTTACAACTCTACGGCCCCAACAGATAAAATCTCCTGTTATTTCATTGGTTAATTTTATCTGTTAACCATAGGATACCTTATTTATGCAGAAAAGTAAACCATCCGCATAGTTGAAATCTCATACTATGTATAGTAGATTTGACAGTGTAGATGCTACATATAGTATTTTATTGTCATATGTAGATATTGTTATTATGCAATAATATGTATAATATTTCCTTTTCTTTAAAAGAATAGATTTATTATGTCTCCTAAAACTCAAGCCTCCATAAAGAATTTGATAGCCGCTAAAATATGCTGGATAACGCTGGATAACGCTGAATTCCTCTTTTTTCATTTTTGCTCTAAATAATAATCGCCCTGATTCTATCAAATGGGATGTTTACAAAAGTAAAGTTTATGCATTTTTATCAGGCCAGACGCCTGCAGTTATCGTCATAATCAAAGGTTATTGAACTTTTTTATTGATACATATAAAGATGAAGAGACAAAACCATAGAAAACAGCAAAATAGGATGAAATATCACAACATTCTGCCAAATATGATAGGCTGAAAATTTCTTCATAATCCATAAATCCCTTATTTCCTACAGGCATAAAAAAATCCCCGCCCATGGGGAGCGGGGATTTTTTCATGTCTTATCCTGCATCGGTGAGGTCATAGGTATTGACCAGACGCATGCCGGAGAGGCTGTTGGCAAGCAGACCTGCCACTGCCTTTCCTGCATCCAGCAGCTCATCGTCTGAGGCGGTGAGCTTGATCTGGTTGAAGGAAATGTTCTTGGTGGCTTTCTTACCGCTTGCGGTGGTACCGTTTTCAACGATGACCTGCAGTTTGATATCAGTCATGTTTTTTGTTGCAGCCATGATAGATCACCTCCTTATGCCAACTCTTCCGTGGTGGTGGTAGAAATGGTGGCTTTTTCAAGCTCCGTCACTTCCGCCCCGCTGCGGGTGATAAGAATGGGAATCAGTTTGGCCGCTGCCGCGTTCACTTCTTCCCTGGTGAGGCTGTCCTTGGGATTGGTCAAAGTGACAGTCATTGTTGACTTACCGGATGTTCTGAATACAAGATTGAGCGTTTTCATTTCGCTCCCCTTTCCGAAGGGAACCACTTTGCACTTGTCAACAAAAATTGGACACGAAACTAAAAAAATTA
>UMLR01026790.1_pt1 | contig 10186 bp, 7 predicted proteins | sample 1966741 | NCBI WGS metagenome assembly UMLR01 (sample SAMEA4836207, study PRJEB28245) | human gut metagenome | biome: gut microbiome; material: fecal sample | place: Denmark | collected 2008 | reverse complement strand
ATGAAGCCAATGCCATTGAACGCGCGATAGCCCGTTATATAAACCTAAAACAAAAAAATGAATAAAAAGGCTGCTAATTTTTTTTTATTATATAATATTAATTATGAATGTGGGATATTTACAAATTTTATATAAAAAATTTTTGAACAGATTGCTAAGCAGGTTTTCAATTCTTGACAGATATATCATGTCACAGGTTTTGGAAGTGTTTTTCTTGGGTGTTGTTGTTTTTACTTCAATCATTTTTGCAAGTGACACTTTTATAACGCTTGTAAAACAAATAACAAACTATGGAATACCCTTTAATGTTGCCTTGATGATGATATTGTTAAACTTGCCAAGCATTATTGTCATGTCAATACCAATGTCTGTTTTGTTGTCGGTTGTAATGACTTTGAACAAATTGTGTTTATCTTCGGAATTGACTGTTTTAAGAGCGTTAGGGGTTGGGCTTGACAGAATTTCAAAGCCTATATTTGTTTTTGCACTTTTGATGTCGCTTCTTGTTTTTGTTGTAAATGAAACAATAGTGCCTGTCACAACATCACAGTCAAAAGCTCTTGCCATTTGGTCTTTGGGTCAAAAAAACGTCCCCGAGGGAAAGCAAAATTTTTCATTTAAGGTAAAAGGTCCTGATGAATCGCTTAAACGACTTTTTTATGTAAGAAGTTGTGAAAATAAAACTCTGAACAATGTGACTATCCTTGATTTGTCGAATAAAGATACCATTCAAATCATACAAGCGGATACTGGCAAAACTCAAGACAGTTCTTGGGTGTTCAATGATGCTTCGGTTTATACAATTTCACTTGTGGGAAAAATTCTGAACACAAGCTGGCTTGGCTCAACCACGGCCGATTTTGGTATAACACTTGATGAAAAAATATTTGAACTGAAACCCGAAGAATGTAGTTTTAAAAGCCTTACAAAATATATAAAAACAAACAATAGCAAAATTATGAAAAACAAACTTGAGTATGAAGTTATGCTTTATGACAAAGTGGCTTTGCCAATTACAACAATTGTTTTTGTGCTGCTTGGTGTTCCTTTATCAATCACACCGCCTCGTGTTCGCTATAATCGAGGTTTTTTGTTTAGTATTTTGATTATTTTTGTCTTTTATATACTCCGAGCTTTTTCTTTCTCGCTTGGAGAAGCAGGGCAAATCACTCCTATACTTGCAGCATGGCTTCCTAATATCATATTGATAACGTTAGGCAGTGTTTTGTATTATAAAAAAGTTTATATGATAAATTAATTATTGATTATGAAGCATAATTGTGCAAAACTAAATATATAATTTTCAAAGGAGATAAATTAGGTCATGGAAAAAAGTTTTAGTTCTTTAAATGTTATAACAGCAATGGTTACGGCTTTTGACAGTGATGAAAAAGTGAATTATGAAAAAACTGTAAATCTTGCAAAACACCTGATAAAAAATGGTTCGGATGCAATCATAGCTGCAGGTACAACTGGTGAGTCTCCAACTTTGACTCATGAAGAAGAATTGAATTTATTAAAAGAACTAAAACAATCCGTTGGTGACAAAACAATGGTAATTATGGGGGCTGGATCAAATTCTACTAAAACAGCTGTCGAAATGTCACAAAAAATGCAGGAAAATGGCGCAGATGCTGTGCTTTCCGTTGTGCCATACTACAATAAACCATCTCAAAATGGAATGTATGAACATTTTTCAATCATAGCCAAATCAGTTGATATTCCTATAATTTTATACAACATCCCGGGTCGTACAGGTGTGAATATGCAACCACAAACGGTTGCAAAATTGGCAAGCGAGTTTAAAAACATAAAAGCTTTAAAACAAAGTTCTCCTGATATGGATTATCTTTCAGAGGTTAAGCAACTTGTGGACAAAGACTTCACTTTGTTTTGTGGCGATGACAGTTTGATTTTGCCGATGATGTCATTAGGAGCTACAGGTGTCATTTCAGTGGCTTCTCATTTGGTTGGCAACAAGTTGCAACAGATGATAAAAGATTTTAAAAATGGAAATATTGATGAAGCTTTAAAAATACATTTAAGTCTGTTTCCTTTGTTTAAAAAATTGTTTATGGCGCCAAACCCTGTGCCTGTAAAAGAAGCTTTAAGCAAAATGAATTTAATTGAAAACGTTTTAAGACGGCCTTTAACCAAAATGAATGAAGCTCAATTAAAAGAATTTTATAGTGTTGTTGAAAAATATATAGTTTTATAATTTGGAGTTAGAATAAAAATGGATAAAATAAGAGTAAGAATAGCCCCTTCACCAAGCGGAAATTTGCACATTGGAACAGCTCGTACGGCTTTGTTTAATTATTTGTTTGCAAAGAAAAACAAAGGAGATTTTGTTCTTCGTATTGAAGATACTGATTTGGAACGTTCAAATGCAGCATACACACAAAATATTTATGACAGTTTAAAAGCATTGGGTTTAAATTGGGATGAAGGTCCTGATGTTGGTGGTGATTATGGTCCATATCAGCAATCTCAAAGATTCGATATTTATCCAAAATATGCTCAAAAACTTGTTGAAGAAGGGTATGCCTATGAGTGTTTTTGCACACAAGAAGATTTGGATAAGGAAAAAGAAGAATCTATAAAAAATAAAAAACCGCATAAATATAGCGGAAAATGTAGAAATTTAAGTGAAGAAGAAAAAAATGAATTAAAAGCCAAAGGAATAAAACCATCTATTCGTTTTAAAGTTCCTCAAGAAGGTGAAATTGGTTTTGACGATTTGGTTAAAGGAGAGTTGAAAGTCAACCTTGATACAATTGGTGATTTTGTAATTATGAAATCAAACGGCACACCAACATACAATTTTGCCGTTGTTATTGACGATATGGAAATGAAAATTTCACATGTCATTCGTGGTGAAGACCACATTTCAAACACATATAAACAAATTTTGATTTATGAGGCTTTAAAAGCAGAAGTTCCAAAATTTGGACATTTGGGAATGATTTTGGCACCGGATAGAAGCAAATTGTCAAAACGCCATGGTGCAACTGCTGTGTCTGAATTTGTGGAAAAAGGATATTTGACTGATGCTTTAATAAATTTTGTCGCACTTTTGGGTTGGTCGCCGTCTGATGGAAATGAAATAAAAACAGTTGATGAAATTGCACAAGATTTTCGTATCAATGAAGTCTCCTCTTCAAATTCTATTTTTGAATATGACAAATTGAACTGGATGAACGGCCAATACATCAAAAAAATGGAAATTCCAAAACTTGTCGAAAAACTTAAACCGTTTTTAACAAAATATGATTTGAATGAATTAACTCAAAAACAACTTGAAAAAATGGTTGAAATCACTCGAGAACCGTTGACTTTGTTGTCAGATATAACAGATGAAGTCAATTATTTCTTTGGTGGAAAAAATGTTGAAATTGAAGAAAATGTTAGAAATGATGTTTTGAATACAGAAGTTTCTCAAAAAGTTTTGAAAGATATTTTAGAAAACAGACTTTCTTCTTGGCATTTTGATGATGAAGAAAAGCTTCATGACGAACTTGCTGATTTAAGAACATATTTTAAAGAAAAAGAAGGAATTAAACCAAAGCAAACAATGTGGGCACTTAGAGCAGCGGTAACAGGAAAAACACATGGTGCCGATTTAGTTGCGGTGCTTGGAATTTTAGGCTTTGAAAATGTGAAAGCAAGAATAGAAAATGCAATAAAATAAACAAGGATGCATAGGTAAAAATATAATCAAAAAAGAACTTTTAAGTTACGAAATATCGTAGTATAGTTTAAAAAATATAGGTATTAATAAAATAAAATAGAAAAAATAGGGAATAACAAAAATGCAAGCACGACATGCCGCAAGAGAATTAGCTTTAATAGTATTTTCTCAATGTAATGAAAATATCTTGAAACTTGACAAAGAAAATTACATTGATATTTTGTTAAAATCAGTGAGAACATTAACAAACAATGCAACATCAGAGTTAAAAGTTGCAACAAGTTGTTTTTTTGAAATAAAAGAATTTCTTGAACAATATGAAAACAACCACGAAGACAACATGAAACGTCCAATAGGTGCTCATAACATTGAAGTTCCTCTGCCAACAACTTTGGATATGAGAGAAAAGTTGGAAGATTTGATAAATGTTGCAGATAAAGCAGTGATGGCTTTGGAAATTGCTGAAATGAGCGTTTTGGAAGAAAAAGACGATGTCCGTGATTATGTTGTTAAATTGGCCTTAAATTATCGTGAAAATAAGAATGAAATTGACGGATTAATTAAAAAATATGCTTATGGTTGGAATATTGAACGTTTGGTCAAAATTGACAAAGATATTTTAAGGATTGCAATTTGTGAGCTTGTTTATATAAAAGATGCGCCTGTAAAAGTTATTGTTGATGAAGCGATTGAACTTGCGAAAAAATATTCAACAGGTGACAGCGCTTCTTTCATCAACGGCATTTTAGGAAGTGTTATTTCTGAATACAACTTAAAATTCAAGTAAAGAGGTTTAATGTTTAGTTTTTTTAATAAAAAAGATAATAGCGATGAAAAGAAATCAGAAAATGAATCAAAAGGATTTTTTTCGTCCTTAAAAGAAACTTTTTCAAAAACAAGCAAGAGTTTGGTTTCAGACATTGTGTCTTATGCAAACGGTAAAGAAGAGTTTGACGATTTGACACTTGATGATATGGAAGAAATGTTGATAAAGGCTGATTTGGGTGTTAGTGTTTCTTCTTACCTTATTGATAATTTAAGAAAACAAAATATTATAAAACCATCTGAAATTAAGTCATATTTGAAAGATGAATTTAGTCAAATATTAGACAATGCAGGTGATAACAAGCTTCGTTACGATGAAAATGAGCTTAATATATACTTAATAACAGGTGTAAATGGTGTTGGTAAAACAACATTGATTGCCAAACTTGCAAATAAGTTTAAAAAAGAAGGCAAAAAAGTTTTACTGGCAGCTGGCGACACTTTTCGCGCTGCGGCCGTTGAACAACTTCAAATTTGGGCACAAAGGATAAATGCAGACATTGTTTTTAAACACAATGCAGACCCATCAAGCGTTGTTTATGAAGCTATAAGCAAAGCTAAAAATGAAAACTATGATGTTTTAATTATTGACACCGCAGGTAGGTTACAAAATAAATATAATTTGATGGAAGAATTAAATAAAATAAAAAATGTCATTATAAAAAACGCAAAGGACAGTTTAAAAGAAAGTTTGTTAGTGCTTGATGCAAGCATGGGGCAAAACGGGATAAATCAAGCAAAAACGTTTTTTGAAGTTGCAAATTTAACAGGCGTTGCGTTAACAAAACTTGACGGTTCTTCAAAAGGAGCTGTCATAATATCTATAGCCAAAGATTATAAATTGCCTTTAAAACTTATTGGCGTTGGTGAAAAAGTCGACGATATAAAAGACTTTGACAAAAATGAGTTTATTGAGTCTTTGTTTGTTTAAAGTTTTACATTTTTTCAAATTTTTGATATATTTATTATGAAAATAGAAAACAAGATTGGATAAATGTGTTGGATATATTATTAAATCCGGCGATATTGTCGGTGGTTTTGCTTTCACTTTTGTGTTTGATGAAAATTAATGTGCTTTTGTCATTAATCATTTCAGCAATTGCAGGCGGTTTGCTTTCAGGAATGAAAATTGATGACGTGATGAACACTTTTATAAACGGAATGGGGGCAAACAGCGAAACGGCATTGAGTTATATACTTTTGGGTGCTTTTGCCGCTACTATGGCGCATACAGGGTTGGCGCAGGTTCTTGGTCATAAGATAACAAAAATAATAAATAATAATAAATATGTTTTGATTTTCATACTTACCATAATTGCAGTTATGTCACAAAACCTAATCCCTATTCACATTGCATTTATCCCAATTGTAATCCCGCCTTTAATCGGACTTATGAACAAATTAAAATTGGATAGAAGAAATATAAGTTGTGCGCTTGCTTTTGGATTAAAAGCGCCATATATTGCAATTCCTGCCGGTTTTGGACTTATTTTTCAAGGGCTTATTGCTGATAATATGTTTCAAAACGGATATAATGTCGTCAAAACAAACATTTGGAAATATAATAGCGTTATAGGGTTGGCAATGCTTGTGGGGCTTCTTGTTGCGGTCTTTATTACCTATCGCAAAGAACGAGAATACAAAGATGTGCCAATAGCTTGTTTGAACTCAAACACCGAAGCCAATGAAACACAAAACTTGACAAAAGAACACTATATAACAATCATAGGCGCATTTATAACTCTTGTTGTGCAACTTATAACAGGCTCATTACCTTTGGGGGCTTTGGTAGGTTTGGGGATAATTTTTTTGGCAAGAGCTGTCAGTCATCACAAAATGGATGCATTAATCAATGAAGGTATCTGTCTTATGGGCTATGTTGCTTTTGTTATGCTTGTTGCAGCAGGTTTTGCAGCTGTTTTGAAAGAAACAGGCAGCATTAGTCTTTTAATCAACGAATTGTCAAATTATATGATGTATAGCAAAATCATCGCTTCAATAATTATGCTTACTTTAGGCTTGATTATAACAATGGGAATAGGAACATCCTTTGGAACAATTCCTATTTTAGCTGTATTTTTTATTCCCGTTTGCATAAAATTAGGCTTAAGTGAAATTTCAACTGTTGTTTTACTTTCAGCTTCTGCAGCCTTAGGCGATGCAGGTTCACCGGCCAGTGACACAACTTTAGGCCCAACTTCCGGCTTGAATGTGGATAATCAACACAACCACATCTTTGACACTTGTATCCCGACTTTTTTACATTTCAATATCCCAATTTTTATTGTTGCTTTGGCAGTTGTTATGATTTTTGGTTAAAGTGTTGACTTTATTTGTTGATTTGATAACATTATTTTTGTAATAGTTTAGAGCTTATGCAAGTAGAAAGAGGATTTGATGAACGGTATTGCTAAAGGTTTGCATATATCTGGAACGAAATATTCACAACAAACAGTTGAAGAGGGGACAAAAGTATTTTGTAATTTTTTAAAAAGAGTGGAGATTGACAATTATATTAAAGAGCAAAGTGAACTAGCTGATGGAACAAATGCTTTTTTAGATTTTATTAAAAAAGTTAGAGCAAATGTATTAAGACAATCTATTGAAAGACGTTATGCATTTATTCAACCTAGAAGAGTACCTGAAGTGATTGATTTAACCACGGATTCAGATTCTTCATCATTAACACAATCAAAATCACAATCACCATCGCAAAATTTTAATACATCTAATGCAATACAACATCCACAAAATAATCAACAAGATCAAGTTTATACATATAAATTAAATAGAATTTTAAATGGAAAACAAGTTCAATATTTGGATAATAGCTCTCGAGAACTTTTAGTAGTATTAAACAAAGAAACGCCTAAAATTATAGCAAATGAATCTGAAAAAAGACATGTTGTTTCAAATAATGAATTAAAAGCTCTTGTTACTATTGTTTTTTGTAAAAAGTTTAATATCAAAAGTAGTAATGTAAAAGAATTAGAAAGAAAAATTATTGATTTTGATAATAATTATGATGGTAAAAAAATTAACCAAGCTACGGCTAAAATTTATTTTAATGTAATAAATAAACTTATAAATAAAAATACAGGTAGACATTATAACATAAATAATGCATATCTATGCGAATTAACATTAAATAAAGTGGATAATTTTATTTTAGATGAATTAGAAGAGTTAGATAAATTAAAAAATACCGATAATAAAGAATAAGCTACTTTCCAACAACCGATACAACCATGTTGTCATTAAAATATTTGTTTGCAATTGAAATTACGTCTTTTGAAGATACTTGGTTAATAAGTTCTATATATTTTTTGTCAAATTCAAAACCACGGTCTGATGTTTCAAACCAAGCAAGAGTTGCGGCTTTTTTGCCGTTTGTTTCAAGAGAAATAATATAATTTCCAATAATCTTTTCTTTGGCTTCTTTCAATTCTTTATCAAGAACAAATTCTGTTTTTATTTTTTCAACTTCTCTTAAAAGTTCATTTTTTGAATAGTTTAAACTTTGTGGTTTTGTTCCAATATAAACTGCAAAAAGCCCGCTGTTTAAATTTGCAAGATAAGTTGAGCCGATTTGATAGGCAAGTCCTTGAGCATCTCGCAGATTAACAAAAAGACGAGAACTCATTCCGTTGCCTAAAATTGAGTTTATAACTTGAAGCGTTGCCCAGTCTTTTTGGTTTGTCACTCCATCTGTTTTCCAACCTATTGCAATCCAGCTTGTGTTCGTGTCTTTTTGAGTGTTTATGCAATTTTTTTGAATTGGCCTTGAAAAAAGATTATTATAACTTTTTAAATTAATTTTTTCTCCTTTTCTATTTTCAAAAAGTTTTGTAAAATAATCAATGCAAGCCTTTTCATCGACATTGCCATTCACTGAAATTACAAGGTTTTGAGGATAAAACAGTTTGTTATAATAGTTTATTACATCATTTGTGCTTATTTTGTTCAATGTTTTTTCAAGAACTTTTCCTGTGTTGTTGTATGGAGTATTTTTCCATATTGCATTTTTAAATTCTTCAAACATCACGCTTGATGGGGTGTCACGTTGTGTTTTTATCGAGGTTAAAAGTTCTCTTTTTATCTTTTCTATTTCAAAAATATCAAATTTGGGATTATTTATAACTTCATTTATCAGTTCAAATGTTTTATTCAGTTCGTTTTTTGTAGTCTGAACTGAAATTGTAAAGGTGTCAGAGGTTATTGACGGCAAAATAGTGATGCCATTTTCTTCCATAATTTGTGAAAGTTCAAGATAGTTATAATTTTTTGTTCCTTTCATCAAAGAATTTGCCAAAATGTTTCCGACTCCGGGAATTTGCTCCGTGAAAACCCCACCTGCGTCCATAATTTGGATTGCAACAATGTCATTGCTTGTGTTTTGGTTGATTAATAATACACTTCCGTTTGGCAATTCGTATTTGCTCACTGTGTCAACTTTTTTAATTAATTTGGCTTGAACATTTTTGTCGTTTTTATTTTTGACATTAGAAACGGGATGCTCATTTTTACAGCTGTCTTTTGGAACAATTATGGAGGTTACGCTTTTATTTAAATCCAAATACTTATTTGCCACACGTTTTACATCATTTGATGTCACTTTTTTAATATCATCGATGTAATTTGAATACAATGATAAATCATCTGTCACAACAGAAATATATCCAAGTTCATTTGCGATGTTTGAAACTGATTCACGTGAATAAAATACATCTTTTTCAATAATTTTTTTTGCTCGACTTAAAACTTCATCTGTCACATTTACTTTTTTTATATTTTCAATTTCTTTTTTTATGGACGAATCAAGTTTGTCAAGTTTTATTTTGTCAAAAGTTGCAAAAATCAAAAATAATCCATCGTCCTTTGATGATGAATTTCTGGAAGTTATTGAATTGGCAAGTTGTTTTTGCTCTTTTATATTTTGGTATAACAAAGAGCTTCTGCCATCGCCCAAAATGACAGACAAAACATCCAAAGCAAAACTGTCTCTGTTTGTAGGTTTAGTACCTTTAAATCCAAGTATATAATAACCTGTTTGAACATCAAGTTCTTTATTTATAACAAGAGGCGTTTGAGGAGCATTGTCCGGTTTGTAGGTAACTTTTTCAAATTTTTGTGAGGCTTTTTTGTTAAAAGTTGATTTTAAATCTTCAACAATTTTTTTCTCATCAACATCTCCAACGATTACCGTTGTCATATTTTGTGGCACATACCATTTATTATAAAAATCAAACATTTCTTCTTGTGTCACTTTTTCGATAATTTCTTTTTTACCTATTACATCATAACGGTATGGATGTGATTTATAAAACCCAGAATTCAAGTTTTTATACAAAATGTTTTGTGGATTGTCAAGCCCACGTGATATTTCTTCTATAACAACTTTTCTTTCTTTTTCAAGTTCATGCCTTGGAAAAAGTGGGTTTAAAAGCATATCTTCATGCATTTTTAAAGCAAGTTTGAAATCTTTTGATGGAATAGTTATATAAAAATGAGTGTAATCTTTGCTTGTGGCTGCATTGATAACGGCACCTTTTGATTCTAAAATTCTGTCAAACTCTCCTGCTTGATAGTTCTTTGACCCTTTAAAAAACATATGTTCCAAAAAATGTGCAATGCCGTTGTTTTTGTCATTTTCATTTATTGAACCTGTTT
>UMLR01037708.1_pt1 | contig 10187 bp, 15 predicted proteins | sample 1966741 | NCBI WGS metagenome assembly UMLR01 (sample SAMEA4836207, study PRJEB28245) | human gut metagenome | biome: gut microbiome; material: fecal sample | place: Denmark | collected 2008 | reverse complement strand
CTTAAGAACCCTTTTCCTCAACCCTTCTACACAACCTGCGGCGCCAGCCGCGCCCCTCTTTTTCCCCTTGCCTGCCTGTGGTACAATGGTATGGTATAGTATTCAAAAAATTAAATATCCGATAAATACGGGGAAAATTGGACATTTAAAAGGGGCAGATATGGAATTTACCCCGCAATTTACCCCACTAAGCACATGCCTTCTATTTTTCTGCAGGCAGAGCGCCGCCGGAGATATCACTTGATGATTACCGGCGGCGCTTTTCTTTTTGGCTGATACCAGGGGGGCGCTGCAGATGGGGAAGTCCTTCCGGAAACAACTCAATCCGGAAGGGGATAGTGAGAACTATCCGCCGGAAGGTGTGGACGTGTTGCAGAAATGCCAGGCTATCCGGAAAGGTTCATTCCTTCCGGAAGGGGTGGGAGCCGTTGGAAGCTATGAGGTATTACCGGTGGACAGGCAGGAAGTACCAGGGAGAGGATACCAGGGTAGGGAGTGCGGAGATTCACGGCGGCGCTTTTGATAGGGTTGCCCGGTTCATGAGATAAAATAGGGGTAAAGGTTCCAGGTTGTAGTGGGCAGGGTTGGGGGTGCTATGTATGTTTCAGAGCGTGAAGGAATTTTTAGAAGCGGCGAGAAATGCCAGGATGAAGGCCAATGATTGGAAAGTGAAGGAGAAGCCCATAGCAGAGATAGAAGCCATGGCAGAGCTGCAGGAACAGGCGGAAGAACTGATTCATAGTATCAAGTATGAGCCATGGGAGAAACTATTCTTTCGTCATTTCGTGCTGGGGGAGACGTGGGAGAAAGCGGCGGTGAAGGTTTATATATCGCCGGGTGGTGCATATAAGGCCGTAAGCAAAGTATATAAGCAGCTGGAAACCAGCAAAGAATGGGAGCGGATACAGGAAAACAGGCGGGGAGCGCAAAGGGGTCATTGAATCGATGACACCCCGAAGGAGTACCGCCGGGAAGATGGGAGAAATGTTTCCCCAGGTGGAAGTGATACCAGGAAGGGGGAAGGGGTCGGCAGATTACAGACCCCTTACTACAATGGGCCTTGCTGATTACCGGCGGGCAGGAAATAGTGAGGGCTATCCGCCGGAAGGGCGGTTATGCTGCAGAAGTACAGGGCTATTGGCTTGCTTTCGCCCAAATGTGGGCGACGGCGAGGAGCCGGAAGATAGGAAGGAATAGGGGACAGTAAAAAGCCACCGAAGAACTCAAGTATAGGAGTTTTCCGGCGGCTTTTGTTGTGCAATGCTATCAAGGCTATCGCCTTAATGGCGATTCATTTATCATTTTTAGTTTCAAATACTTCTGTACAAGCATTATTAATTGCTTTCATTTCTGAAGGGGTACAGTTATCTACTTTATCCAGGGCATTTTCCAATAGTAAATCAAAATTGTTTGAGCCAAGTGAGGACTTGAGAGCCCGGAAATGTTCGTATTCTTTCAGAAACTGCCAAATAGAATAAGCCACCATATCCCGATACTCTTTATCAATGCCATCTAGCTTTTCACATAATGTTATTTCATTCAAAAGCGGGCTATTTTTTGCAATATGAGTATTGAAGATAATAATCACTTTTCCATCGTCTGAAATAGAAATTTCATAAGGCGTATAGTCACGCAACTGCGCAAACATACGGCAGAAGTCACGCATAGTATATTTCTTTCGTGTATCTATTTCCCGCCCCGCTATTATCCAGTCCAGTGATTTCCCTAAAATTTCCGATATTTTAATCATCAAGTCGGGGTCAAGGTTTTTTTGCTTACCGCCGCAAAGTCGGGATATTTGATTCTGAGAAACGATTATACCTTTATCGGAAAGCTGGTTTGAAAACTTTTCTTGCGTCAGCCCTTTTTCATCCAGTAATTTCTTTATCCGCTTTCCTATTTCTTCCGAAGTGCCCATAGTATTATTGCCCTTTCATAATAGCGATATTTCCCCAAATATAGAAAATATGAGATTCGAATACTCATAAATTCAATAAATAAATTGAAAATATCAATATTTCAATATCATAATCATTATTTGAACATTCTATTGAATTTCTGTAAGCTAATTACAGTATAAAGCCTATAACAAAGTTGCGCAACGGTTTAAGGCGGTTCAAGTTTTATTGAGATGGAAGGAGAAACAAGAATGGATAAACGACAGTTTCATGAAAAACGGCTTTTCACAATGAAAGAGTTGATGGAATATACCGGGCTGGGAGAATCAAAGGCCAGGGAGTGGGCAAGAGAGATTGGAGCCGCCCGCAAGATTGGCCGCCGCACGGTGTACGATAGAACGATTATAGACAAGTCTATTGATGAGTTGAGCCAGCAGGAAGCATAGAGGAAAGGAGAGGGCCGCCATGGGCACTATCACAACTGTAGAAAGAATGCTTAAGAGTATGGGAGCCTACGGCACCAGGAAGGCAGTCAGCACTGCCAGGGTAGCCGATTATTTCAACCTATCATCCCGGAAGGTGAGGGAAAAGGTATACCAGGAACGGAAGGCGGGGGCGCTGATTTGCTGCAACACCAGGCCGGGCGGTTATTTCCTTCCGGATAGTCCGGGGGAAGTGTTCAGACAGAAAAAACTTTTGGAGCAGGGTATTGAGAAAAGAGCGTTAGCGCTGCGCCCCTTCCGTGACTACTGCAGGAAGTGGAAGGGAAAGGGCGTACAGAAGGAAATGGAGCCGGAAGATTTATTTACGCCCCATGATGAAGAATAAGGGCGGCCCCTATGGCATACAAGCGGAAGCCCTACGAGAGCGCCCGCCCCTATGGCCATGGTCATGATAGGTATATTGCCTTATACGAATCTATGTACACGTCACCAGCGTGGAAGGAACTCAAACCAAGGCAGAAAATATTATACCTTTATTGTCGGCTGCAGCCGTGGGCGACAAAGACACCGGGAAAAGATTATCCGTTATACGAGGCATACCAAGAGCCGGAAGTTTTCTATTTGAATTGGGCAAAAGTTCGATGTACTGGAATATATGGACCAACTAATAGTATGGCGCTTTATGAGGACGCAAAGGCACTATGTAAGGTTGGTTTGCTAGAATGCCTTTTTTATGGGAAACCATACCGGCAAAAATCAGTATACCGCCTTTCTGCTTTATGGCAGAAATACAAGAACGGAAATGAAACATGAGTTTTTTCCTTTTCCTAGGATTTCTAGGGAGATGGCGATAAACTACCTAAGAAATTCTAGGTAGACGGCACCAAACTACCTAGAAATATTATGAAGTTTGCCCCATTTTTTTGCGGTTGGGTTCCTAGAAATTCTAGGGGAGTTATAACAGTTACCATACCAGGCAAAAGAAACTGAAATCAGAGAAGCAGAAAAGCAGTGAAAAAAGCCCCTGTATTTAAGAACGCATTTGTAGGGAGCTTGATTTCCAAAAGAAAGGAAAGATTGAAATGAAAGAAACCAATAGCAGCGTCAGAGACAACCATAAGCATTTAGACATTCCACGCCTTTTTAGTTCAGAAGCATGGAAGGAGCTTACAGGGAAACAGGCCAAATTATACCTTTTCTGCCGCTGGCAGCGCTGGACAGGAGACAGACCCGGGGCAGATTATCCGGACATGGAAGAGTACCAGCGCCCCGAGGTGTTTTATCTGAACTGGAAAAAGGTTCATAGTGAAGGATTGTATGACACCAACAGGGCAGGATTCTATCACGATGTGGAAGCACTTTGCAGACATGGATTCATCAAACGCCTTCTTGATGGAAAGGCGGACCGGGTGAAATCGGTGTATAGTCTTTCTGATTCATGGCTGGACTACAGGGCCGAAGGTGAAGAACACATTCATAAAGGAGTTTGATTTCCAATTTGATGGAAGAAGAGAGCGCCGATTATTTCCGGCGGCAAGAATATTTGATTTCAAGCATGAAGAAGGCGCCCGCAAGATAGCAGGCGCCAGGTAAAAGGAGAAAAGCAAGATGAAAGAAATATATACAAATTGCGGAGACCACGGAGAGATTTTAGACACGCCCCGCCGTTTATTGATTGATGATGATGAAATCTGTTTTCCCGATAGTCGGGAAGATGTGCAGACCACCAGGCAGGAAATGGCGTATAAATGGGGCGATGTATTGAAAGCCATGAGCCAGGCCGCCATGGAGCAGGACAGGCATAAGGACAGAGACGGAAAGCGGTAACAAAAGGAAAGAGCCGGAAACCATTGCAGGATTCCGGCAGAGCAACAGGCGGCGGAGACTATGGGCAATAACACCCCGCCGCTTGTTGTATTCATTATAGCACCGAAAAAGATGATTTCATAAAAGAACGTTAGTTCTTTATGGTCAAAGATTAATAAGGCCACGCCCATGGCAGGCGGACGCAATGGCCCGACAGTACCGGCGGACATTCTCGAGTACCCAAACGGTAGTCGAGCGGTGGCCATGCGTGGAACGACAGATAAAGGGGTGTCTGTTTTGGACACCCCGCAACCCATTCCACACTGGACCGGCGTATAGATGTATCACCCCCCTGTACCCCATCCGGTAGGTTCTTCCAAAGGGGGCACGCCGTCTCAAGGGTCGGCCCATCCCCCGCCGCAATTCTAGGTACAAAATAGCAGGGGCGCTTGCGGTTGTTATTTAATGATTTATTTTTTATTTGCATATTATTAGATTTAAAGTAGGGGCACATAGTGAAGATGGGTACAAAAGCGCAAGTTTTCCGCTTGTTTTTCTTGTTTGACGGCGCAAGCCTTGCGCCTTATTTCTTCTGTCTAGAATGGCTAGCGCCATGCATTCCGGACCGGGTGGCCACGACATCCCAAAGAGTGCCAGGAAGAGAAGGCCGCCAGGGAGAAGTTACATGATGGAGCCTTGCACCCTTTCCCTATGACTGTCCGCCGGAAAAGCAGCCCATTTCCTTCCATCACGCCAGGGCAAGGACCGGGCAGAGGGGTATAGAATGAACTGAAAATTTAAACAAGGAAAATTTTATAGCAGAAAACGGCTGATGCCATTAGTACCAGGTACTAATTTTTTCAAAAGTCAATTTTTAAAAATACCATTTTCCGGTATGCTTTTATGTCCCAAAGTGCTGAAAAGGACTGTTTGAATTATCACCAGTTACCATAAAAACGGCGCTTTCCGTCAGTTATCCTGTAATTGTAATTGATATGCAATTATTCCGAAAGGAGATAAGGAAGATGGAAAGAAAAGAGATGGAGCAGGCGGAAGCGATAGCCCGACAGTTGAAGGACATACCCGCCGCCAGGTTGAGGGTATGGGTGGATTTCATGCAGGCATGGAGCGGCCTTTCTGATAAAGGAAAACGGTCGTTCATGGATGTACTGCAGATGGTTGTTGATTCTCCAAATGGAGAAAAGACAGACCGCCATGAGTGGATAACAACTCCCCGCTTTCCTACAATGCAGGAGCGGCGAGACATTACCAACGGAGAACTGGATAAAGAAGCAATATTGCCAGGCGTGATAGTGAGCTTTCATTGGTATACATGGTATGCGGGTAAGAACAAAGTCAGCATAAACACCAGGAGAAGGGAGCCATAGAAATGAATGAAGAAGCCCAAAGAGCCGTACGATTGGAAGAAGCGGGAAAAATAGCCCGCCGCTTGAAAAATATCCCCACTGGAAAAGGGAAACTGATACAGATAGGCCCATATGGCTTTATAGGACACTTTTCCCCGCCTTTTAAGAAATCTATCACGAAAGGTTAGGAGAAGGGCGGAAAGGTGCCCTGTATGCGTCAGAGAAATGTTTATTAATGGATAGATAGACCACCAGGAGAGAGGAAGCAGAAAATATGACGAATCAAAGAAAACGGAGACCAGGGCGGCCAATGAAGCCGGAAGGCGAAAGGCTGAAAAGCTACGGTATACGGTTAAGCGGTCCGGACATTGAAAGGCTTGATAGATACTGCAGGAGAAACGGCACCACCAGGAGCAGGGCCATAAGAAACCTTGTGAAATTGCTGGGCCGGTAAGGGAGGGAGTCGGAAGCTATGGGCAAGCTGAAAACAGGCGAGAGAAAAAGGCCGGGCGGCGGGTATGAGAAGCGATTCACTATTGATGGCGTGCGTTATTCTGTCTATGCTGAACGGAAGGACGATTTACAGGCCAAAGAGGACGCAAAGCGGGCACAAATCAAGGCCGGTATCTACCATACCAATGAAACCATAACCCTAAACCAGTATTTCGATGAGTGGATAGAAGGAAAGTCGCTTTCTGTCCGGCCCGCTACGGTGTATCTATATCGGAGATGGTATAACCGCAATGTGAGGAATACACTGGGGCGGCATAAGGTAAGAACATTGGAACGGCGGCAGATAGTTTTGTTAATGAATAAAGTAGCCGAAAAAACAGGAATAGCAACGGCCAATAAAGTACATACGTTGATAGGTTCTATACTCAAGGGGGCAATGGCTGATGATATTATTTCCCGCAATGTGGCCGCCGGTATTCTGGAAATAAAGCAGAAGGGACCGCCAGCCAGGGAAACCATACATAGGGAGTTAACAGATAGGGAGCTGGAAATATTTTTTTCTGCCGCAAAGGGTTCTTATTACTATACGGCCTTCCGGTTCCTTCTCAATACTGGCACCAGAGCGGGAGAGTGTGCCGCCTTGCAGTGGAAGGATATAGACTGGAAAAATAGTATTATTCATATACGGCGGACAATAACGAAAGACCGGGAAGGAAATTCAATTATTGGAGAAGCCGCCAAAACAAAGACGTCAAAACGTGATATCCCGATGAATGAAACAGTTAAGGAAATCATAGACTATCAATGGAGTTTATACCGGGACTTGCATGGCATTGTTTCCCCTTGTGATTTCGTATTTCCCAAAGTTGACGGGACCTTTTCAAATGAAAAATCAATAGGAAACGCCTTGCGATACATTGAAAAGCAATACAACAAAGGGGCAAGGATTCCACTCAAGCCTTTTTCACTGCACGCCTTCCGGGATACGTTCGCCAGCCGGGCCATAAGGGCAGGAGTGCCGCCCAACACCTTGAAGGAAATTCTAGGCCATGCAAGCCTAAGTATGACAATGGACTTATATGCACACGTAAGCCAGGGGGACAAAAGGCAGGCCATGGAGAAGCTGCAGGCATTGAGTTTTTAAAAGTTGCTTATTTGTAAATCAAGGCGCTTGTTTTATCCGATAAATACAGGGTAAAGCAGGCGCCTTTTCATACCCCGCAAAATACCCCACAAAATACCCCACAAAGCTACCCCGATAAGATTTTATGTCAGAAAATGAAGGGCAACGACTGGCAACGGACAAAACCCCGAAAGTGGCATAAATACTAGAGGAACGGGATTTTTTTCAACCATTTAGAAACGTTGCTATTTATTATTTAACGAAGCCGTGCTAGAATGGTATGGTATAGTATTCAAAAATTTAAATATATTTTAGAAGTTTTTTCCATTCATAAGGAGATGGACATCATAGAATTTCAGCCATTTCGTATAGAAGATAAGCCGCTGATTGACGGCTTTTTCAAGATTCATCATTATGAGCAGATTGACTGCACTTTTAATACCCTTTTCCTGTGGCAGGAGGCCCACCAGACGAAGTGGGCGGTGCAGGATGATATTCTTTTCATCCGCGCCGGCAGTGGAAAGGATATGTTTTTCCTGCCGCCCTTTGCCCATAAGGAAGAAGATTTCGTCCATGGCCTTGATCTGATTCATGAAGAACTGGACAAGGCGGGCATGGAGTTCCGTCTGAAATCTGCGTCCCGCTGGGTGATGGAGCAGATTGAACGGCTTTGCCCCGGGAAGTATGATTTCATTGAAGACCGGGATAATGAAGAATATGTGTACCGCACGGCCGACATGATTTCGCTTCCCGGCAAGAAACTGCGCATGAAGAAAAATCACCTGAACTCCTTCCTTCGCCAGTATTCCGATTATCAGTATGAATCCATTACAAAGGATAATATGGAAGATGCCAAAGAGGGCATTCATGAATGGTTCCTCCGTCATGGAGACATTGAGGAGGAAGAGGAAGCCATGAAGGTGTGCTTTGACAACTGGGATGCCCTGGGCGTGAAAGGCGCCATTATCCGCATTTACGGCAAGGTGGAGGCTTTCACCAACGGCGATCTGGTGAATGATAAAATGGCCCATATTATTTTTGAAAAGGCCAATCCCAATATCCGCGGTCTCTATCAGGCCATTAACCGGGATTTCCTGATTCATGAATTTGCGGACACGGAGTTTGTAAACAGAGAAGAAGATCTGGGCATTCCCGGCCTCCGGGAAGCAAAGATGGGGTATAATCCGGATCATCTGACAGAAAAATTTGATGTGGTGCTGAAGAAATAAGAAGGCTCCGGAGAACCCTTTGTCATGGACCGCGCCCCCTGTTCCCTGCCCCGTTTATGGGTGAAGGGGACCGCGAACAGGGTCAGCCAAATCAAAGGAAAGCGCTTTAATGGGCAGGCCAGGCGCCAGCTTTGGCTGACTTGCGCATCCGTATGCAGGATGTGCACCGGGGAAGGGGGCATTCAGCATAGAAAAGGTATCGCCCAAAGGGACATACCATACCCTTCCGCCTTCAAAGGCTCAGCGCTTTAAGAATCTTCGGGGCGAAGCCCCGTCAAATTTTAGAAACTTTGCGCCCCAAGGGCGCAGGGCCGTTTCCTGGCCCCAAGGAGGTACCCATGAAAATCAGAAAAGCTTCTGCTTCCGATACAGAAGACGTGAAGGCCCTCTGGGCCTACTGCTTTGAAAAACCGACGGATCCTTTCTTCCAGTGGTATTTCAAAGACCTGTATACACCGGAAACGGTGCTGCTGGGAGAGGAAAACGGGCAGGCGGCCTGTGACCTTCATCGCCGGCCTTATACCATGTCTGTGAGAGGCCGCCGGTTTGATACGGATTACATTGTCGGCGTAGCTACCCATCCCGCTGCCCGGGGGCGGGGGTATGCGTCATCCCTTCTTCGCAGCGCCTTCCATCTGGCTGCCCGGGAAGGCAAGCCCTTTGTGACCCTTATGCCTTCCGCTGCTTCCTATTACCTGCCCATGGGGTTTGGCTTTTTCGTGCACCAGTGGGAGAGGAAGGCGTCGCCGGAGCATCTGGCGCCGCTGGGAAAGAAACCGGTTTCCTGCCGGGTGCTGACGGATGGGGAAGGCTGGCAGGAACTGGCCCGGGTGTATGATGCCTATACCAGAGGCAGAAACGGCTTTACCCTTCGGGATGAAAAGTCCTGGAAATCCCATATCCATGGACAGCTTTTAGACGGATTCATCGCCCTGGTTTATGATGAAAAAGGGCCTGCCGGCTATATGTTCTACAGCCTGGCAGACCGGCGCCTGATTGTGACGGAAATGGCTTTTGCCAGTGAAAAAGGAAGGCAGGGACTCTATGCCTTTATGGCAGGCCATCGGGGATCCGTGGATGAATGCATCTGGTATGAACCGCTGGACGACCGGTCTTTCCGGTACTGGGAAGACGGGGCGGAACATACCTATATCCGGAACAGTTCTTTCCCCTACATGCTTGCCCGCCTCACCGATCCGGTCACCGCTTTTGACGGACTGCCCTGCAATGACCATATCCATGGCACTCTGGCATTCCAGCTGGTGGATTCCTTCCTGCCGGAAAATAACGGGATTTATGTGCTGCGGGCGGAAGACGGGAAAATCAGTGCGCTGAAGGAAGATGTTTTTTACAGCTTGAAATGCCACATTGAAGATATTTCCGGCGTCCGTCTGGGAGAAGACATTCCGGAGCCCTCCTTCTGCATCGGTGCAGGCAGTCTGGCAGAGCTTTTCATGGGGGCCGCAGACCTTCCAGAACTGGACAGACTGGAAAAAATCAGCTGGCTTACGGCAGATGAAGCAGAGAAGGACCAGGTGCTTTCCCTGGCCGCAAGCCTGCTGCCGGCAGAAAAGAACTGGATTAATGAGTGGTTCTGAAGAGCGGAAATATTTTACCTACATGGTGCGCTGCGCTGACGGTTCCCTCTATACCGGGTATACGGTGGACAGTCTGGAAAAGCGCATCGAAACCCACAACAGCGGAAAAGGGAGCCGCTACACCAGAAGCCGCCTGCCGGTGACCCTGGTGTGGTACCGCATTTTTTTCACGGAACATGAAGCCCGGTCCCTGGAATGGCACATGAAGAAGAAAACAAAGAAGGAAAAGGAAGCCCTGGCGGCTTCCTTTGGAAAGGATAAGAAACAGTG
>UMLR01000088.1_pt1 | contig 10191 bp, 10 predicted proteins | sample 1966741 | NCBI WGS metagenome assembly UMLR01 (sample SAMEA4836207, study PRJEB28245) | human gut metagenome | biome: gut microbiome; material: fecal sample | place: Denmark | collected 2008 | reverse complement strand
CTCATAATGGGGCGTATCAGAAGCCTTTGCAGACTTTTTACTTCCTTTTATCTTCCCCTCTTTTATCAACCGTTCTTTCTCTGCCTTGATGTGCTCAAGCAGGACAGATGCAGGTTCATCATTCGGGTCTTGCGGTACGAGTTTACCATGAATGGCAAGGTCTAATATCTTTTGACGTAATTTCTTAGTATCCATAACAATCAGTCTTAATTCAGAAACAGGTTGCAAAATTCATTCAGTTTCTCTTGCATACGTTCCTGTGGAATAAGGATACGCTTGTATTCAGCTATCATTGTCGGGCTCATGCTACGGCTCATGGCATATTCCACCACTACCCGGTCTGCTTCAGGACAGAGAATTATGCCTATGGACGGATTCTCGTTGGAGCGTTTCACATCCCGGTCAAGCGCCTCCAAATAAAATTCCAGCTGACCGAGATCGCGAGGATGGAACTTCGTCTTTTTCAGTTCCACGGCGACCAATGCTTGCAATCCACGATGAAAGAACAGCAAATCAGCCTTGAAGGTGGACGCTCCGATATTGAGACGGTATTCCTGATCCATGAATATAAAATCTTTGCCCAATTCAAGGATAAACTGCTTCATGTGCTCCAGCAAACCATTTCTCAAACGAGATTCGCTATGCTTCTTCGGCAAATCAAGAAAATCAACAAATAGAGTATCTTTAAACATGACCGGAGCTTCAGGATATGTTTTAAGCAATCCTTTTGACATATTGTCCTTATTACCTAATAAAGCCGTATATGTCTGATTTGAGATACAACGCTGAAGTTCCCGTTTTACCAGATGCTCTTTATGGGCATAGAGTATATAGAACATCCGTTCTTCGTTACTTTTACAACGGCATAATATCTCTATATGATTGGTCAATGTTGTTAATTCCAGAATCTTCGGCATTTGTCCAATTTCTGGTTGGACGATTTGTGCAGTTTTTGGATGCACTATTATTGCGTGTTCTGAAGATGGCTCTGAATGTGATGTTTCTATTTGTCCAATTCTTGGCTGGACAAATTCAGAGTTCAGGTATTTCTCAACTGTAGTAGCAAATGCCGCAGAAGAATATTCGTCATAAAATAGCACCATGTTATAAATGCTGCTTCGCCCAAATCCTTTGATGTCCGGTCGTTGTGAACGAATATATTCTGACAACTGTGTTACGACCTTGCTTCCCCATTCTTCGCCTTTCAGTTTGGCCGAGACATAACCTCCCACATGCCATGCTGTTTGAAGCAACTCTTCATTAACAGCTTTGGAAGCACGACTCTTATGTTGGAGAATGATGTCTATGACTTCTCCGAATTGTTGTTCGACTGATATGGTTATCTTATTGTTTTCCATGCACTCAATCCTCATTTATATTTGCCAGTAACTTTTCAAGTTCGGCTACAGCGGTACTTATTCTTTGGCTTTTCTCTTTTATATCGGCCATTAGTTCGGAAAGCAACCGATCATCAGCGTCTCCACCTTGTTTTATCCATGTGATGTCAAGGCTTGTTTTGTCACGGGCAAGAATTTCCTCTACCGGATATTTCCGCCATCGTCCTTGCGGATTATTTTCTGCATCGAAGGTTTCCACCCGGTTATTATAGCAAGAGACAAAATCATCCAGATGATGGCGTTCGAGTTTGTTGGTGGCAAGAGTATGCTTGACATCTGTACGATAATCATAGAACCAAATCTCTTTTGTCGGCTGTCCTTTCGTAAAGAACAAGACATTGGCTTTCACGCCTTGGGCATAAAATATACCTGTAGGCAAGCGGAGAATGGTGTGCAGATTAAAATCCGTCAGCAACTTCTTTCGTATTGTTTCACCGGCACCTCCTTCAAAAAGAACATTGTCCGGCAATACTACAGCTGCACGGCCTCCGGTCTTAAGCATCAGCATCATGTGCTGCAGGAAGTTCAGCTGATTATTCTTTGTCTCTACATAGAAATCCGGACGGTTGATATCGACAGAGCCAGCCGGACGTGTTCCGAATGGAGGATTTGCAAGTATCACATCTACAAGCGTTGACGGCTCTTTCTCCAGCGAATCTTCACAGACAATCGGACTTCGGTCTGTGCCTACGCCATGCAGATATAGATTCATTGAGGCAAGTGTTACCACCAATGGAGTGTTATCCACACCATGTAAGGCATTGTTACGCAGGAAATCCCGTTTTTCCTTACTTGCTGACAGGCCTTTCATGTAATCATAAGCCGTCAACAGAAAACCGCCTGTCCCGCATGCCGGGTCGCAAACCGTTTCTCCTATTTGAGGAGCGATACAATCCACCATTGCTTTGATAAGTGGACGGGGAGTGAAGTATTGCCCCGCACCGCTTTTCTTGTCTTGTCCGTTCTTTTCGAGTATGCTTTCGTAGATAGCACCTTTCACATCACCGTCCATGATGAGCCATTGTTCCTCATCAATCATGGAAATGACCTTTTTCAGATAAACGGGCTTGTCAATCTTGTTTTGTGCCTTTGTATAGATAGTACCAATCAGATTATCCTGTTCGCTAAGCAGTTTAAGCGTTTCTTCATACTGTCTGACTAAATCCAAGCCGTCAAGAGAAATCAGATCTGCCCACTGATAACCATCTGGGATAGCGGATTTTTCTCCAAACATTTCTACATTCTCGGCATCCATCTTCAGGAACAGAAGATAGGTGAGCTGAGTTATATAATCGGTAAACCCAATCCCTTGCCCAGCAAGAGTGGTAGCCAGATTCCATACCTTTTTGGTGAGTGATTGCTCTGTTGTGTTATTTGTTGCCATTATTTATTATGCTGCTTTTCTTAAAACTACAAATGTATAAAGAGAACGAAGTGCATCGTCTGCTTTCTGCATATTACCAAACGCCCGTATCATTTGTGCAGCATGGGTTGCATCGTCTTCACGAATATCCCTCACAGTACAAGCACCGTTGGAGGCGATGTAGTCCACTATGCGACTTATCACTTCGCGCTGTTTATCTGTTATTTCTCGCTGGTTTTGTCCTAGCCATAGATTGAAGTACTGTTTGGAGGTAGAGATTACACTGTCCAACCGTTCGATTTGCCGGAAAGCATAGCGCACAAGCTGAATGATATTTGTAAGTGCATCGCTTTCTTCTTTGGTGGTAGAGCGTCGCACACTGTTTGGATTCAGGATGGCATACGAGTTCCAAAGCTGCTTGGATGAGAAATGATTGTTTGCCATTTTGAGCTTGTTCTCCAAATCTTTTAACATTGAATAAGTAATCGGCTCTCCTTCATTATTGTAAATGATTCGCAATGCTTCAATTTCGTCAGTGTGTTCTCTGCAAAACTCTTCGAAAGCCTCGGTTCTGTTTTGTGCTTCCTCAATAGAAAATCCTTTAGAGATAAGTGTATCTTCTCCCGGCATCAGCGTATTGACAAATCCTGCGGCAAGAATAAGCAAGTATCGTCTTGCATCTGCATGATTGGCAAGTGGGGAAACCAATCCTTTCCGCTCGTTATTTGGCTCGTTTATGCTGACAAACGGTGGGAGTGTGCTATTGTTAAGTGCATCATAAATTCTGGAAGCAAGTCCCTTCATGTCATCATGAGCCAAGCGGGCGAACTCATTTCTCTGCGAATTGTCCGCCTTGTTATATATTCGAGAAAGCATTGCTGCAAGACGTTGCAAATATTCATCGGGGAGATAGCCATGACTGATCCGCTCCAATAACTCTTTAAGAGTAATTGTCTTTGTTGTCGGCTCATCTGCTGTCGTCGGTATTATCTTTTCGTGTTCAGTTACACCTACGGCATCAACCAAGTAGAAGTAATCTTTACTGAATGCATTCGGGGTGACATTGCGCAGTTGCTCGTCTCCAATGGTGCGCACGCCGCGACCTTTCATCTGTATATATAGGGGCAACGATTCCACATCGCGCATAAACATCACAACTTCCAACGGCTTTATGTCCGTCCCGGTGGCAACCAATGTACAGGTCACTGCAATACGGAAATCCTTGTCATTGCGGAACTGGCGTATCAGTTCGTTGCTGTCACCTGCAGAATATGTGATTTTTTGTACAAATCGATTGTCGGTACGCCCGAATACCTCTTTCGCTATCTGTACGATATTAGTAGCATGAGTTTCATTGAGGGCGAATATCAATGTCTTCGGCAGATAGTCAAAGTTGGCTTCCCTTTGAGGATCATTGAACAGCTCAGTATAGACTACATTGCGATAAGTAGATAAGACAAGTTTGATCTGTGCCGGATTGATGACACTCCGGTTCAGTTCCTTACTGGTATAAGTTTTAGCCTCCTTGTTGAAGATGGTTTTTATATCTCCTGTATATCGTGTTTCTTCTTTTACCTTTTCACCCTCCAATATGGCACCGCCATTCTCCGTTACCTGTGTTTTGATTCTATATACACGGCAATCCACATTCACCCCGTCAACAATACTTTTTTCCAAAGTATAATTGACTATACGGTTGTTGTTGAAGAACGCCATAGTCTCCGGTACAGGTGTGGCTGTCAATCCAACGAGTCTTGCCGTATCAAAATACTCCAATACTTTCCGCCAGTTTCCATAAATGGATCGATGACATTCGTCTATGATAATCAAATCAAAATAATCATGCGGCAGGTTTGGATTAGACGGTAAAATGATTGCTTCGGCTGGTTCATTGCCTTCATCTTCATCGTTATCTTCGATTGTATCTCCTTTCAAGAATGAAAAGAGGCGCTGGATAGTCGAAATAATCACATTACTGTCTGATGGTATGGATGAGGAACGAAGCCTGTTCACCGTAAATATGGTATTGAACGCATCTCCGTTCTCCGTCAATCGAAAAGTCCCGAACTCTCCTTCCGCTTGCTTACCGAGATTATTCCTGTCCACCAGAAATAGTATCCTTCTCATAGGAGTATAGGATAGCAAACGGTATGCAGCAACACAAGCTGTATATGTTTTGCCTGCACCAGTTGCCAAAACCATCAAGGCACGGTTTTGCCCGGTACGAAAACTTTTTTCTAACTCGGTTACGGCTTCATACTGGCAATCTCGCAATCCTTTTTTTTGCAAAGTAGGAAGTCCTGCAAAATAATCACCTATCCCTAACTGCTTGACCAACTCATATGGAGTTGGGATAGTCATTATCTGTTTGAAACTTTGCTCCTGCTTGCGGAAGTCACAGAAATACAGATTCTTCCCATTGGAAGTAAAAATAAAAGGCAATGGGTTCTGATATGTCTGATATATATGAGGAACTCTTTTGGCATATAATGCCGCCTGCTCACATACCTTATCGGAAAGCGCATCAACATCTTCCCTTTTGGCCTCAAGAACACCAACGGCCTTACCATTAATGAAAAGGAAATAATCCGCTTCAAGATTACCCTTCAGCAATCCTTCCCTTATGGCAACAGCTGTACAGGTTGGTTCATAATCTTCCCTATTGATTACTTTCCAACCCGCCTCGGCGAACCACTGATCTATCTTTTGCCTAGCTTTTTCTTCTGGTGTCATAGCTGTTCCTATATTTCTGCATTATCAGAAGTTATACGCTAAAAAAGATAACACATGTCCACAGGACATCATTCCCGTTCATCCTTGTCTGTTATCAGATCTTTTAAGTCTACCTGAAGAATCTCTGCAATTTGCTGCAGTGTCTCCAAGTTAGGCTGGATTCTGTTGCAAGCATAGGCATTGACCATACTGAAGCTCTTATCCAATTTTTTAGCCAACCACGTTTGGGAAATACCTTTGTCCGACAAGACCGCCTTTATCCTATTTAGTTTCATTCCTAGATGCAATTTTATTGCGCAAATATAGTGAATTATATTCGATACCTCGAATTATTTTTGTACTTTTGTTGTCAAAATTAAAATAGCCATGATTCTAACAGAAAACCAACTAAAAAATTTTACTATTGCTGCTGATGTTGTTTCGGAGTCTCATCGGCAAACTAGACATTTTTCTGTGGGCCAGCGTGCATCCGTATTCCTATCTCACAAACATGATGAAATTAGCCAACTCAAACGAGTTGCTTACATTTTAGAAAATTTGCATACTAGCATTTATGTTGATTGGCTTGACAATTCTATGCCAAGGACTACTTCTGGAGTTACAGCGACAATAATTAAACAGCAAATTGAAAAATATGATAAATTCATATTGATTGCTACTAATGGTGCTATTGACTCAAAATGGTGCAATTGGGAATTAGGTTACGGCGATGCACTAAAATTTGATTTAGGGAAAATAGCATTATTTCCAATTGCCCAGAACGATGGTAGCTGGAAAGGTACTGAATATATGCAAATATATCCGACTATTCAATATTATTTTGGAACAGAAAAATATTCAAACGGGAAGTTGATACCTAGAGGATATTACTATCGTTACAAGGATAAAGATGGAGATTTTTATCTCAAAAAATTATACGATTGGATTATATCATAGTTACTTACAAAGGACAATAATTATCATGACATATAAATACCAACTTATCTTTCTGGGAGATATCAAGAATGATGCTTGTAATGCAATAAAAGTTCGTTTTTTTGAGAAGATTCAAAGTATAGGTCTGAATAACAATATGTTTGAGGTAGTCTATGTCGATACTTTTCGTGAAAAGTACTCAAATAAACAACCATCTTTCGTATTCTATTTTGGCAATATAAATCACTCAGGAAAAGATATCGATGTATTAAAAGTTCTCCTTGATAATGGGGATGCTATTTTGCCAATATATTTTGGCGAAAAATTTGAAGCAGAAGTTCCTGAAATTATTCATGTAATGAATGGAAGGCAATATATTGCTGATCATATTGAAAAGTATATTAACTATGCATTTGAATCAATGAGGTTATTGAGAGAAACCCGGAAGCTATTCATTAGTTATCGCCGGACGGATTCTTCTGCTGTGGCCAACCAATTATTTGATGCTTTTGTCCGGAATAATTACGATGTATTTCTTGACACATATTCTATCAATCCTGCTAAAAATTTTCAAGAAGAATTACATCACCGAATGACGGATTGCGATGTGCTAATCCAGTTGTACACTAATGATTTTAAAAATAGCAAGTGGTGTAATGAGGAGATTGTATCAGCAAACCAAAAACAAATTGGGGTAGTTGAAATTATTTGGCCTGATTGCACCCCAGACATACACAATTTATTATGCGAACCGATTCAATTAACACAAAAAATGTTTCTGAATGAAGATTCTGGAAATGAATCTTGTCGTATTACTGAAAAATGTATTGAGAACATTGTAAAAACGGTAGAGTCTGTTAGAGCTAGAAACCTCGCTGCAAGACAAGATAATCTTGTGGGAGAATTTGTTAAAGAAGCCCGCAAACAAGGACGACAACTTACGCAAGAATATCGTTATCTTGTAGAAACTTTGAAAGATGATAGAATTAGGTTGTTTATTCCAGCAATAGGTATTCCACAATCTTACGACTGCTTCGATTCTTTACGTTTTAGAAAATTGCTTGATAACGAGAAAATCGAACTATTCCTTATATATGACGACTTACGTATTCGTAAGAAATGGATAGAACATCTAGAGTGGTTAAATAAATCATTAGAGGTTAAAACTATTAAGAAAAAAGATTTTGAATTATGGCTCAAAAACAATTAAATATATTCTTGTCTGCAAGTATTCCTATGCTAGGAAGAGATGAAAAATATTTTAGAACAGCTGATACAATAGCAATACGTGATTCAGTATTAGCTTTAGCCAGTATAGCATTGCCTAAGTATAAACTGATTTGGGGAGGTCATCCTTCAATAACACCACTTATAGCTAGTATTTTGCGGCATTCGGGATTAGATATACAGAGTAGCGTAACTTTGTATCAATCTACGTATTTTGAACAGTTCTTTCCTTTAGAGAATGAAAGTGTTGCTCATATTATAAAGACTGTTGATATGGGAAATAAAGATTTGAGTATAAAAGAAATGAGAAAACGTATGCTTGAAGATAATGAATTTTATGCTGGAATATTTATTGGAGGCATGGAAGGTGTAGAAGATGAATATACAATGTTTACTCAATTACATCCAAACGCAAAAGTATTTCCTTTGGCTAGCACTGGAGGTGCTGCCAAAATCATTTATGACAAATATTTTGATGGCAAAAAACCTGAATTATGCATTAATTTGGCATATTCTTCATTATTTAAAGATTTACTTAATTTATAAATAATCATGGGACATAAGATTTTTATATCATATAAATATGGTGATACTTCCGTGAAACATCTTGAAAGAACACCTTGGTACGAATCAACCAAAGTTCGTCACTATGTTGATGAGCTACAGGATAAGCTTGAAGATGATGATCACATTAATAAAGGAGAACTAGATGGTGAGGATCTATCCAATTTTAAAGACTCCACTGTGGAGTCAAAATTAAGAAACAAAATTTTTGATAGTAGCATTACTATTGTGCTTATTTCTCCTAATATGAAAGAATTAAATAAAAGTGAAGATGATCAATGGATCCCCTGGGAAGTGTCTTATTCTCTAAGAGAGACAACTCGAAATGACAGAACTAGCAGAAGGAATGGTATACTGGCAGTCGTTCTTCCTGATATTAACGGTAGGTATGATTATATGCTCGAACCGAAGAGATGTTGTCAGTCAGGATGCATGTTATGGCATACAAATAAACTATTTAAAGTTTTACGAGCGAATATGTTTAATAAAATAGAGAAAACACATTCAATTTGCAATATTGGCGATAATGTTTACCGTGGTTATGTCAGTTACATACATATGGTTAGATGGGATAGTTTTATTAACAATGTTAGCTTTTGGATTAATGAAGTTAAAAAGATTCAAGACAAAAAAGACGAATACGATATTCACGTTAATGTTACAGATTAAAAACATTTTACTAAGCAATAAAAACTCGAAGTTTATCACTCCTATCCTTGGACTATGATTATTCCTATAAATGACCTTGATTGTGTCTGAATCATTGATAATAACGGGAACATTATGGTATCAATTTTAGATAGAACCCTCATCATTGATCTTTGTATCAGGTTTATACATAATTATTATTGGTTCAAGTGTGGGAACCAGATGAAACTGTATGTGGATGAGGAGCGTTTTCAGGCGGTGGCTAAACGGCTGGATATTCAAGCGAATGATGCGGTGTGGTGGAAAGATGCTTGTTTAGAGTACTTTCGTATCTATTCTCGTAAGAAGTACCCTAAAGGTGTAGATATGCCTAAATTCAGATTGAAAGATCTGAAAAAAGTGAAATTGCCGATTACTAACTACGAGTGTCCCTCGGCGAATATACTTCCAAGGAAAAAATAATTTTTGTATGATGTTTGTAATCGGAGGAAACTGATATTCTTTAGTCATGATAAGGAACGGAAATTTCATTGATTTTTAGCTTTATTCTTTTGTAAGAATAAGAATATTTCCTATCTTGTGTACAGTTTGCTAAAAAGAAAGATATGGAAGTAAAACATGATGAATCCCGGCAGGAGTTCTATGTGGAACTGGAGGGGCATAGAGCCCATGTGAGTTATAAAATTCACGACGAAGGGCTGGATATCCGACACACGATTGTGCCGGAAGCTATTGGAGGGAAAGGCATAGCTTCTGCGTTAGTACAGGCAGCTTATGATTATGGACGATGTAAAGGACTGAAGGCTATTGCTACTTGCTCTTATGCTGTGGTATGGTTGCAGCGGCATCCAGAATATCAGGGAGAAGTGAGCAGTGATTATATTGGAAAAGGAAGCTGTGCCTTGTAAGGGCACAGCTTCCTTTTTTAATTGCGATAGATTTTTTTCTTCTTAATAAAAAACAGCCATCGCAAGAAAGAAGCGGTGAAAGTGTGGCTGAATGAATTGATTTCATCCGTACGTTCGTCAATGTCGTCCAGGATTCTTTCTGCATCTTTCTCGGAAAGCATACCGTTGTTGATAAGCTGTTTTACGGTGCGGCGCTCATTGCTCAGCAGCATGCGGATGGACTTGATGGTCAGTGCATGGCCGTATGCTTTGGGGAAATTATCGGCCAGGTTATTGATAAAGGCACTCATGCGATTGATATTGTCATTTATCTCTTCCCGTAGTGTGTCCAGCACGGAGTCCTGTTCGCCGGTCACCCATTCTGATGCACGCAGGTCCTCCAGTAGTTTCAGACTTCCTTTCTGAAGAATAATGAAGCCACGGCCTAAGTCGTACA
>UMLR01077380.1_pt1 | contig 10312 bp, 10 predicted proteins | sample 1966741 | NCBI WGS metagenome assembly UMLR01 (sample SAMEA4836207, study PRJEB28245) | human gut metagenome | biome: gut microbiome; material: fecal sample | place: Denmark | collected 2008 | reverse complement strand
CTTGGACATCTCCTTCAATGTCATAAGTGTCAGATTTTTTGCCCAATTCAAATGTTGCAACATACTGTTTATCATTTGGCAAATATTCAATCAATCTTGTGGCTTTACCGATTGCAATTGGCAAAACGCCGGATGCAAGAGGATCCAAGGTTCCACAATGACCTATTTGTTTTATATTTAAAACTTTTCGTAAAATATAAACAACTTTTGAGGAAGTTATTGAACTTGGTTTATTTATATTTAAAAAGCCAAACATAAATTACACTTCATCCTTTGAGATTTTATCAATCAGTTCAAGGACTTTCATGCCACGTTCAAATGATTCATCCAAATAAAACCTTAAATCAGGAGTGATTCTTAAGCGAATGCGTTTCCCAATGTGATAACGAATTTGAGATTTGTGAGAATTTAAAGCCTCAAAGATTTTTTTCTTTTCATCTTCGTTTTCTTCTAAAATTGAAAAGTAAATCTTAGCAAATGAGTTATCATGCGCCATAACAACATCTGTTATAGACACTAAAGTTGAAATTCTTGTATCTTGAATTTCAGTCAGCAATATCTGAGAAATCTCGCGCATCATTGCTTTTCTCACTTTTTCATTACGTAGAGTCATTATAAAAACCTCAAATAAATTTTAAACTAAGACTTTTCTTTCAATTTCTTCAAATTTAGTGACCTGAATTATGTCACCTTCTTGAATGTCATTAAATTTGGCAAAAGAGACACCACATTCAAAACCGCTAGCTACTTCTTTCACATCGTCTTTAAAGCGTTTGAGCATGTCAATTTGTCCGTTAAACACCTCTTTGCCATTGCGGATTAAAGAAGCATTGCAGCCGCGGACTATTTTGCCTTCCAAAACGTAACAACCTGCAATTTTATTGGTTTTACCAATTGTAAATATTTGACGAATTTCAGCTTTTCCAAGTTCGACTTCTTTAATTTCAGGTTTCAACAATTCAAGCATTGTTTTTTCAACATCTTCCAAGACTTGATAAATGATGTTGTATGTTTTAATTTGAACACCATTTTTTTCAGCCATAGCTTGAGCATTTGCATCTTCTTTGACTGTAAATCCAAGGATTATCGCATTTGAAGCCGAAGCAAGCATAACATCGGCTTCTGAGATATCTCCAACACCGACATGGATAAGTTTTGTTATAATTTCTTTTGATTCAACCTGGCTTATAGCTTGTGACACGGCTTCTGCACTTCCATGAGTGTTCGCTTTGATAATAAGATTCAAAGTTTGAATTTCTTCATCTTGACCGATAATTTCATTTTTAACAAAATTTGGAGTCATGGACTCAAGTCGAATGTTGCGCTCGTTTTGTTTGCGTTGCTCAATGATATTTTTCATTTCCTTATCAGATTTAACAACTTCAAACATGTCACCGGCTTGAGGCACTTCATTGAGCCCTAAAATTTCAACAGGAGTTGACGGGCCTGCCTTTTTAACCTTTTCACCTGAATCCAAAAGCAAAGCACGAACTTTACCGCCAACATTGCCAACCACAACACAATCTCCGACTTTTAACGTTCCGTTTTGAACAAGCAAAGTTGCCAAAGGACCTTTTCCTTTGTCTAAATTCGCTTCAATTACAACACCTGTTGCAAGATCATCAGGATTGGCTTTCAAGTCCAAGATTTCAGCTGTAAGAAGAATATACTCCAACAAATCATCAAGCCCCATGCCTGTCAAAGCACTTAACTTAACGCAAATTGTGTCGCCACCCCATTGCTCAGGCACCAAGCCATGTTCTGTCAACTGTTGCATAATCTTATCCGGATTTGCATCAGGCTTATCCATTTTATTTATTGCAACAATGATAGGTACTTCGGCGGCTTTTGCGTGGTTTATCGCTTCAATTGTTTGAGGCATAATTCCATCATCCGCTGCCACAACCAAAATGGCAATGTCCGTAGCCTTTGCACCGCGCGCTCTCATTTCTGTAAAGGCTTCATGCCCCGGAGTGTCTACAAAAACAATCTTTTTATCATTCAAAAACACAGTATACGCACCAATTGACTGCGTTATTCCACCAACCTCATCTGAAACTATTTTGTGTTTTGAGGCACGAATAGCATCAAGCAACGTTGTTTTACCATGGTCAACATGCCCCATTATGCTGACAACCGGCGCTCGACGCTTCAACAATTTTTCATCAATGTTTTTTAACTTATTAATTTTTTCTTCTTTTTTTAATTCTTCTTGAATATATGCTTCAAGGTCTTCTTCAAGCACCTCAATGTCAAAGCTTTCAGCTACTTTTTTAGCCGTTTTTGCATCTATAACTTGATTTACCGTTGCTAAAACACCATTCATCATTAAATATCTAACAATTTCTGCAGGTGATTTTTGTATTTTTTTTGCTAAATCTCCAACTGAAATGCTTGAGTCTATAACAACCTGCTTTACTTCAACTTCATTTTCATTTTCTTCATGAACTTTTTTCTTATGCTTTTGAGTCATAGCTTTTTCCAAGCTGATCATCTCTTGCATTTCTTCTTTTGATTTTTTCTTGTCTTTTAAAGTTTGTTTTGAAACAGGTTTTTTGTGACTGTTTTTTGAATCATAAATTTCTTGTGATATTATATGTCTTGCAATCGGCTTTTTGACGTTGCTTTCTTTGTTCTCCTCGGTTTCTTTTTTTGCATTGATTGTTTCAGTCGGTTTTGGCCTTTTTACTTTTATTTTTTCTTCAAACTCCGCTTTTATGTTGCGAGGTTTAATATAATTTTTCTCAGAAGCTGTTTCTTCTGTATTTGATTTTTGAGTTGTCAAAGTCTTGCTTTTTTCTTGTTTTGCCACCTCTTTGTTTTTTTCAATTGGAGATTTTTCAGTGGCTTTTTCATCTTTTGTTTTAACAGTTTTGGGTGTTTTCTTTAAACTTTCTGCCTTTTTATCATCTTTTGAAGTCGTTTTCTTTACAGGCTTTTTAATTCCCTCTCTAACAAGCAAAAGTTCTCGAATGTCGGGTTTTTCCTTTTTTGCTTCAACTTTTTTTTCTTCGCTTTGAGTTGTTGATTTCGATTCTTCAGTTTTTGTTTCTTCAACTTTTATGTCTTCATTTTTTTGTTCAACAACCTTTTTGGCTTTTTTTACAACAAAAGCTTTAGGACGACTTGTCTTTTTTTCATCGTCCTTATTTGCCCCACTGAACAACTCTTTAACTTTCGCTATTTGAAACGAAGTTAGCGTGCTTGAATGTGATTTTATTTTTATATTAATTGAATCCAGTTTTTCAATTAATTCTTTTGTCGTTATATTAAGCTCTTTAGCTACATCATATACTCTTTTGTCAGGTGACATTGATTATTATTTCTCCAATTTATTTTGTCTATATATTAATATTATTAGCACAATTGTTCAATTTAGTACAGCTTTGATTTTTTTATCAAGATTCATAACGTTTTTAATCTTTAATATTTTGAAAAATTTTCCTTTTTTAAAAGCATTTTCAACACATAAATTATTCTTACAAATATAAACAGAGCGGCCAAAAGTCTTGTTGTCAGGGTCTATCACGATTTCATTTGTTCGACATTCTTTGGTTATTTTTATCAAGTCAGATTTTGGCAACATTTTTCCGCAAGCTATACATTTTCTATAATTTATTTTTTTCATTTATTTTACACCAAATTTTCCTTAACAAAACTTTTCAACCATGCCAAAGTTGATCCTTCCATATTTATATAATTTTCATTATCAATTTTATAGGTCATTTCATTATCAACCTTATTGCAGTGGCTTTTATATGTTATTGAAAACTTATTTTTAAACTTGATTTCATAAAAATCGTCTGACAAAGAACAATTATAACTTGAGATTATTAAATCTGACAATTTTTCATTTAATAAGTTTATAACATTGAGAAAATGTGTTTGACAAATATCATCAAAAATTCTTAGCACATAAGCTTTTCCATCATTTATTAACAACTTAACGCCAAATATAAAAGCATGCTCAAATTCACACAAATTGTTTAAAGCTTGGACAATTTTAATAATAATATTATTGATGATTTTTTCTTTTAATGCTTCATCAAGAAAGGGAATCGGTGAAATTATTTGATTTTCCTTGAAATCTTCATAAACTTCCCCCATTAAATACAGAGATACACCATCATTTACGAAATATAAGAAAACTTCTTTGCCACTATAATTTTCTTCAATTAGTATATTTTTATACTGTGCATTAAACATATCAATAACACATTTTTTACTATTTAAAAAACCGCTTGTGACAAAGCTTTGCTCGTCATTTCCTGCAGTAATTTTAACAGGATAGTTTCCTTTTTTTAAAAAACTGAATGCCGGTACTTCTTTTTCAAAAAAAACACCATTAAGAATTGGTATTTGAAATTCTTCAAAAAAACTCTTTTGATTATACAAATTTGAACACATTTTTCTAAGTTCTTTTTGAACACGATAAATATTCACTTCATTTACTTTTAAAAAATCACCAAGTTCGTAAAGCTCATCATCATTTTCAGTAAAAATTACAAGATTTATCTCTTTTTTTAAAACAAATTTTAAAATTTCAATTTGATTTGAATAGTCATAAAATATAACTTTATCGTATTTATGGTTTTCATCAAGTTTTTCAATGCACAAATATACCAAATGACCTTCTTGTGATAACTTTGATGACAAAAAATAAGCTTTTGGAGATTTCCCTATAACTAAAAAATTCATAATACAATTATACAATAAATTTTGTTTTGATGTATCATTTAAGAAGAATATAATGGAGAGATTTGCTATGAGATTAGATAATCGTAAAAATGATGAGTTAAGAAAAGTAAATTTTATAAAAAACTTCACAAAAAACGCATATTCATCAGTTCTTGTTGAATTTGGGGATACAAAAGTGATAGTTGCAGCTTCAGTTGCACAAGCCAAACCTCGTTGGATGGAAAAAGATGACCCAAGAGGTTGGATTACAGCAGAATATAGTCTTCTGCCATCGTCAACAAACACAAGAAACAACCGTGAAAGAAGCAAAGTTTCAGGAAGAACTCGAGAAATTGAAAGACTTATCGGAAGAAGCTTGAGAAGTTGCACAGATTTATACAAAATTCCTGATTTATCAATAACCATAGATGCAGATGTTATTCAGGCGGATGGTGGCACACGTTGCGCTTCTATTTGTGGTGGTTTTTTGGCTTTAAAAATGGCTTTTGAAAAACTTATTAAAGAAAATGTTATTGCTGAAAATCCCATAATGGAACCCATTGCGGCTGTATCTACAGGTATTTTTGATGATGAAGTTATCCTTGATTTGAACTATGAAGAGGATTCAAACTGTTGTGCCGATTCAAATATTGTTTTGACAAAAAGTGGTAAAATTGTTGAATTCCAAACTACCGCTGAGGAAAAACCGTTTGAGGAAGAAAAATTATCTCTAATGCTTGAGTATGCAAAAAAAGGTATCGCTCAAATCATTGAAAAATATTAAATATTTAAAACTTTAAGGTTTAAATGTATGCTTTTTCAAAAAGAAATAGAAAACTTAAAAAAAATCGACAACTATCGACAAATTTATAATATTCAAAAAAAATCAGGCAAATATGTTTTTATTGACAATAAAAGATTGTTAAATTTGTCTTCAAATGACTATTTGGGCTTGAGCACAGACAAGAAACTTTTGGAAGAATTTATAAATTCAAACTTTAATGATGATGAATTTCTGTTTTCATCTGCTTCATCTCGTTTGCTGACAGGCTCATCAAGTGTCTATAACTTGCTTGAAGAAAATCTTGCCAAAAGGTTTAAAAAAGAAAAGGCTTTGCTTTTTAACACGGGATATCAATGCAATCTTGGTGTTGTATCTTCAATTGCAAAGCAAGGTGACATAATCTTTTCAGACAAATTAAACCATGCAAGCATTATTGACGGCATAAAACTTTCAAATGCCACGTTTTATCGATACAAACATCTTGATTACAATCATCTTGAAAGTCTTTTGCAAAAATACAGAAACAAATATAAAAATGCTTTCATTATTTCAGAATCTGTTTTTAGCATGGATGGAGACGTGGCTTCCGTTGAAAAACTTATCGAGTTAAAAAAGAAATACAATTGCATTCTTATGATTGATGAAGCGCATGCTTTTGGGGTTTTTGGCGAGAATTTGTGCGGGCACTTTGAAAATAATTTGAATGATATTGATATTATTACTGCAACATTCGGAAAAGCTTTGGCATCCCAAGGTGCTTTTGCTGTTGCCAATAAAGATATAATTGATTTTTTAATAAATAAAGCTCGCTCTTTTATTTTTTCAACTGCTATTCCAAGTGCAAGTGTTTTGTGGACTAATTGGCTTTTGAATGAAAAATTTGAAATTTTACAACAACAAAAAAAAAAACTGCAAAAACTGTTAAAAAAAGTTGAACAATATTTAAACAAAACAAGTTTTTCAAATTCCAAAACTCAAATTATTCCTGTTGTCATTGGCAGCAATGAAAAAACTATAGAAATTTCAAAAAAGTTGTATGACTATAACGTTCTTGCTCTTCCAATCAGAACTCCAAGCGTTCCACCCAACACAGCCAGACTTAGAATTTCTTTAAACTCAAATGTTGAATTTGAAGAAGTTGAAAATGCTTTTAACATAATCTTAAAGGAAAAAATTAATGAAATATAAATGGTTGTCAAAAAAACAAAACAATGAAAAATTGCTCTATTTCTTTAATGGTTGGGGAATGGATGAGCGTGCTTTAAATATTTCAAATATTTTTTCAAATTTTGATGTTTTAATGTTTTATGACTACCAAAATCTTGATATGGATGAAAATGTTTTTGTAGAATGTCAAAAATATAAAAATAAATATTTAATATCTTGGTCCATGGGAGTTATGATAAGTTCAATTTTTGGCTTGAAACTTGGAAAATTAGATAAAAAAATTGCAATCAACGGCACAATTAAGCCAATTGATGATAATTTTGGAATATTTAAAAAAATATACGATTTAACAATAAAGGGTTTTAATCAGTCATCTTGTGAAAAATTTGTAAAAAGAATGTTTGTTGAAACTACAGCTTTTTCTCCTTTTCTTCCAAAAAGGACTCTTGAAGAACTCAAAAATGAACTTATAAGCTTAAAAACATACAATGGTGACGAGAATTTTTCTTTTGATTTAGTTTATATTTCAGAATATGATAAAATTATTCCGACCCAAAACCAACTTAATTTCTGGAATAAAAGAAATGAAAAAATTCTAATGCTTGATTGTGGACATTTTCCAACTTCGATTTTTGAGAATTTAAATGAAAGTTTACTATCAAATGAATGATAAATTTTTAATTGAAGAAAGATTTAACAAATCTTTAAGTACCTACAAAGATAATGCTATAGTGCAAAATTATATGGCAAAAAAACTGTTAAACATGATTGAGAGAAAAAAATATTGCGACGTTTTTGAATTTGGTTGTGGTTGCGGTTTATTGACTGAGAAATTTTTTAAAAACTTTCAATGTGAAACTTATCTTACAAATGACATTGTTCAAAATTGCTCTGAGTATCTTTATAAAATATCCCCAAAGATTGAATTTAATTGTTGTGACATTGAAAAAATGAAGCTTGATAGGAATTTTGATTTAATTATTTCAAATGCAACGTTTCAATGGTTGCAAAATCCCAAAACAACTGTTGAAAATTTCATAGTACACTTAAAACCAAATGGAACATTAGCTTTTACGACATTTGGAATCAATAATTTTAAAGAGCTTAAAAAATTAGGCTATGGGATTAATTACCTAAAAATAAAAGATTTAGAAAATTTGTTTACAGATTATAAAAAAAATTTAATAATAAAAGAAGAAATTAAGACTTTATATTTTAAAACTCCTTACGATGTTTTAAAACATATAAAATTTTCAGGAGTAAATGCAGTAAATAAAATTTCTTTGACAAAATCAAAACTAAATGCTTTTTTTTCAGACTATATTAAATACTTTAAATCAAATGATGATAATTTCGTAACATTAACATATCATCCGATTTACATAATTTTTCAGATGTAATATTTTAAATTTTGTAAAAAAATCCCACAAAAAGTTTAAATAAAACATTTTTTGTAATATCATAATAAAATGTATTGCAGTTTATAGAAAGTAAATTATGCTAGAAACTTTTAATCCGACGACTTTAAATAATTTTAGAAAAGATGATACATTTGAAAATTTAGACATAGCGTCCTTGTTGTCTTATGGCAACATTCCTCAATCACATAAAAAAATAGCCGACAATTATATGGTTATTAAAAAAATTTATGGTTTTCAAACAATAAACAGCAAAATTTCAGTTTATGAAAAAAATCTTTTAAAACAATATGATTTCGATACATTGGAAAACACAACCATTAATAAAATGAATGAAGAAATTGAGCTTTTGAAAAGATGGTCAAATTCAAAAAACAAAAAGCTTCAATTGGATGCAGACGTAATTTTACAAATACGTGTAAAAGAACTTAAGTTTTTAATGGGATATAAGTATACTCTTGTTTCAAATGAACTTTCAAGAGGATATTTGGCTTTGGAAAAATATTTAGAAACAGTTTCAAAGTATCGTAATAACATTTAATTTTTTAATTTACATTAAATATAAAAAAGGCTTAATTTATAACAAATTAAGCCTTTTTATTTATCGATTTATTATATTAATTAAAATATAATAGTCATTTCTTCATTTGGATTGATGCTTGAATCATTAGAATATGAAGGAACAATTAGGTAACGAATTTCATCAGCGAATTCGTAAACAACACCAAAGGTTCCTGAAGCAGCCAATTTAACAACATTCACAACGCCCATACCTAGAGATAAAAAACCGTTTCCAAGTTTTTTAACAGAAGCTGTTGGTTGTAAAGCAGCCAAATCTACGAAAGTGTCAGAAACATTGCCACTGAATTGTTCAACAGTGTTAGCAACAACATTTGCACCGGAAGCAGCAGTTCTTCCTGCAACACCAGCCACACGACCGGCAGCGCTGAATGGAGCACCTAGCAATCTGGATACAAAGTTAGGATTTTTCAAGCAATCAACTTGAGCCTTAGACAAGATTTCAGGGAAGTTTGCACAATTACCGTTTTCATCTTTGATGTTTAAGAATTTAACTTTTATATATCCGCTGCATCCAACTCCAGGACGGCTTACTTCAATAACTTGACCTTTTACTTTTGAACCTTCTGCAAAGTTTTGTCCGCCTATATTGATACAATTTGTTGTAACAGCTGTAAATTTTTCACCAACGTTTGATGTGCGAGCAGAAAGTCTGTCTGTAATTTTAATTTTTAAACAAGTTGGATTATAATTCTTGATACCACAAGGAGCATTTTTGTCTTTAGCTATAGAATTTGATGTTGCCCAATTTTGTCTTAAAGCTCCAACAAGGTATGCAACTTGTTCTTTGCTTAAATATTCATTTGTATTAACTTTGTTTGTGTCAGGCAATCCTTTTAACAAGTTTGAATTAACAACCTCACGAGTTGCATTTAAAGCCCATTGAGGAATGTATTCAATGCTTTTGCCATTGAATGAAATTAATGTTGAAGAATTGTATGGTACATTTATTAATTGTGCAATTGTTGCAAAAACTTCAGCTTTTGTTACATATTGATCAGGTTTAAAACTGTTGTCAGGATAACCTATCATAACACCACTTGATAGAGCACGACAAATCCAATCTTTTGCCCAGTATGATGAAGGTACATCAGAGTATTTTGAACAACTAGAACAGTTTGAAGTTCCCAAATTAAAACCTTCTGCCAAAATTACGGCAAGTTCTGAACGCAACACAGGCAATTTACAGTTAAAATCTGATGTATATGTTTGATTTTCTTTGATGATGTTTAGAACATTTTTAGCCCAAGTTTCAACCAAAACATTTTCTTTTGACAAAACATTCACTTTGTTTGGTGATGTTTTAATACATTTTGCACCTGTCACAAATGTTGCATCATCAGTTGCTGTTTCCAAAACTTGTGAATTGAACATAGTAGGGTGAGCATAAGATTCTACCATATTATTTTCACATTTTTGTGCTGCCATTGCGGTTGAAGCAAAAACTGTTGACATAAGAATTGACGAAGCAAATAGCTTCTTTGTTAAATTTTTCATAATCTAATCCTCTTTTACTAATTCATTTGTTTATAATAAATATCAAGGCCATTATACTATTAAAAATCTTTAGCCGTCAAGTCTATATCCAGGTTCAACACAAAAATATGATTATATAATTACTTTTATGCCGGTTGCAGTGAAACTTTTTATATAACGGGCTACCGCGTGTTTAATTTTTGACTTCATC
>UMLR01088239.1_pt1 | contig 10479 bp, 12 predicted proteins | sample 1966741 | NCBI WGS metagenome assembly UMLR01 (sample SAMEA4836207, study PRJEB28245) | human gut metagenome | biome: gut microbiome; material: fecal sample | place: Denmark | collected 2008 | reverse complement strand
TAAACTATGTCGGCTCAATTACAATAGATGAAACACTTTTGAATGAAGCAAAATTGTTTGAAGGGCAAAAAGTCGAAATTCTTGATGTTAACAATGGTGAACGTTTTCAAACTTACATTATAAAAGGCAAGAAAGATTCAGGTTGCATTTGTTTAAATGGTGCTGCAGCCAGAAAAGTTGCCATTGGGGATAAAGTCATAATTGTTGCTTATGCTGCAATGACAATAGAAGAACACCAAGCCTTTTCGCCAAGCATTGTCATGGTTGATGAAAATAATAAAGTAAAAAAATAAACATTTTAGTATTATAATTTTCATGTGATTTAGTTAAATAAGGATACTAAAATGAAAAAATTATTGTTATTTCTTTGTTTTGTCTGTTTTTCATGCAGTTTTTGTGTGGCAAATGAAGTGAAAAATTTGTCCTCTGATGAAGCTTTGAAAATTTTAAAAGCCGGAAATTTAAGATTTCAAACAATGAAAGAAAAACATCCGGACCAAACGAAAGAACGAAGAAAAGAACTTGAAAAAATGCAACATCCTTTTGCGGTTGTTATCACTTGTTCAGATTCAAGAGTTCCACCTTCTCTTATCTTTGACCAAGGCTTAGGCGATATTTTTGAAATACGAAATGCTGGAAATGTTCTTGACAATCACGTGATTGGTAGTGTTGAATATGCTGTTGTTCATTTGGGTGTGAAACTTGTCATTGTTATGGGGCATGAAAACTGTGGTGCGGTGACTGCGGCTTTAAGCAATGTTCATGAATCAAAATACATTGCAAGTTTGACAAATTCAATTGAGCCTGCTTTGAAAATGTATAATGAAAACTCAAAAGAAGATAAACTTACATCAACTATCAAAAACAACGCCTTGCTTGTCACTGACAATTTGATTAAATCAGACAGAATTTTAAGCAACTATGTTAAAAATAAAGGTTTAAAAATTATGACAGCGTATTATCATTTAGATAGTGGAAAAGTTGAATTTTTAAAATAAATAACTTTTTTTATTAAAAAAAATCCGCTTGGAATTATAAGCGGATTTTTGTATAAAAATGAAAGTAAATGAAATTTTCTACACTAAAGCTGCATATTTTGAAGCTTGTTCTTTCAAAGTTGCAACTTTATCTAGTTTTTCCCAAGGAACTTCAAAATCAGTTCGTCCCATGTGCCCATAAGCTGCAAGTTTTTGATAGAATTTACCATTGTTTTTTGCAGGTAAATTTCTTAAATCAAAATGGCTTATAATTGCTGCAGGTGATAAATCAAAATTTTCTTCAATCAATTTTTCGATTTCATCATCGCTGATTTTACCGGTTCCAAAAGTGTCAACCATGACAGAAACAGGTTTTGCAACCCCAATTGCATAAGCAACTTCAACTTCACATTTTGAAGCAAGTTTTGCAGCCACAATGTTTTTTGCAACATATCTTGCGGCATAAGCAGCGGAACGGTCGACTTTTGTTGGGTCTTTACCTGAAAAAGCACCGCCACCATGACGAGAATAACCACCATAAGTGTCAACGATTATTTTTCTTCCTGTCAATCCTGCATCGCCTTGAGGTCCGCCGATTACAAACCTGCCTGACGGGTTTATCAAATATTTTGTATCGCTATCAGGTTTTATGCTTTCATTTTCAAACACAGCATCGATAACGTATTTGATTAAATCGTTACGTATTATTTCTTGTATTCTTTCATTGTCTGAAACACCGTTTATTTCCGGGTCATGTTGAGTTGATATAACAACTGTGTCAATTCTGGTTGGTTTGTTATCGATATATTCAACGGTAACTTGTGATTTGCCATCAGGACGAAGATATTTCAAAACGCCTTCTTTGCGAACTTGAGCCAATTTGTACGAAAGTTTGTGCGCCAAACTTATTGGCAATGGCATCAATTCAGGTGTTTCGTCACAAGCATATCCAAACATAATCCCTTGGTCACCGGCCCCCAATTCTTCTGTTTCAGAACTTGAAACATTTGCGTTGTTGTCCCGTGTTTCAAATGCTTTGTTGACACCACCTGAAATATCTGAAGATTGCTCATCTATGCTTGTTAAAACAGCGCATGTTTTATAATCAAAACCGCCACCTTCTTCACCATTGTAGCCAATGTTTTTAATTGTATTTCTTATAACACGTGGAATATCAACATAACAATTTGAAGTTATTTCTCCTGAAACCAAAACCATTCCTGTTGTGACAGATGTTTCTGCAGCAACTCTTGATTTTGAATCTTGTGTTAAAAATTCATCTAAAATAGCGTCTGAAATTTGGTCACAAACCTTGTCAGGATGTCCCTCTGTCACAGACTCTGATGTAAATAAGAATCTTTTTGAAGTCATTTTTTTCTCCTTATAAGTTTATGTAAATAATTTACTATTTACATGCTTGTATCAAAATTATTATACTATAAATTTTTTTGTCAATCTAATTTTTCATACAAAGTTGGTGCTTCTTGGATGGAAATGTTTCGACTTGGCACTTCAACAACTTTATATTTAAATTGAGATGTTTTGGAAACAACGGTTATAATATCACCAACTTTAAGCTGTTTTGATGGCTTTGCAGGTTTTTCATTCACCAAAATGCAACCCATTTCAGAAACCTCGTTTGCAACCGTTCTTCGTTTTATAATACGTGATACTTTTAAAAATTTGTCAAGTCTCATTGTTTCATAGTCCTTTATGCTTTTTTATTTTATGATATCATATATTTTATGAAAAAAATATTATATACAGAATTTCAAACAATCGATGAAATTATTGACGGATTAAAAAAAAATCTTAATATTAAGTCTCAAAGTCAAACTGAGCTTATAAACAAAATCTGGGGGAAAATAGTGAATGAAAAACTTCTAAAGTTCACTCAGCCTCTAAAAATCAATGATTTGAACGTTTTGTCAATTGCCTGTCAAAATGCTGTTGTTGCAAATGAACTTATGTTGCAAAAAAATGCTTTAATAAAACGATTTAATTCCATTTCGCAAGATTACAACATAAAAATAAATGATATGTTTTTTAGTTACAAATTGTGGGGAAAGTATAATTTGCACAAAGAATGAGAGATTAATTTCTAAACATAACATTATTAATTATACCTATTCTGAATCCAAGAAAAAATAATATTATTCCAAGTCCGATTAAGGCTGCTGTTTTTAGTTTATTATTACTATTTTCATTTGAATTATTTTTTGATATCTCAACACAATCACTTTTAAAAGAGAGATTATCATAAATTTTATTTTGATTATGTTGTTTTATATTATAATTTGGTTTGTTAAAATTTATTTGAGTTATCATAAAATCATTTCTTTCTTTAACGACATCCACCACACTTTGTTTTCTTTACAATGCTTTCAAAAAAAGAACCAAAATACATTCCAGATACTAAGCACAATAAAAGCGACAAAACAGCAATTGTTTTTTTGTTTTTCTTTTCTTTGTCTGAAATTTCAACACTATCAGCTTTAAACGACAGCTTAGGAATTTTTTGCCCGTTTTGAGGTTTATAAATATTCAGATTATTCAATTGTGAGATATTATTTATCATTAATATAAATCTCCTTTTCTAAAAAAGCATATGTTGTCTTTGACGTTCTTGTTGGTGTTGTCTTGCAGACCTGCCTGAAAATATAGATGAAACATTATCAAGTAAGGATGTAGGTTGTTCAATTGCACCGGCCGGTTCTGAAACAGTACCTTCTATATGATATATTTCTCTATATGTTCTTTCAATATTTGGAGTTTTTGCCAATCTATCAATTCCTGTTATTAACGCTGCTGTATTACGAATTGGATGTTGTGCTAAATCAGCCACCCCACTTATTACAAGACGTCCCATATTAATTTGAAGCCAATATGCCTCTAGGATAACTATATTGGGTGTTACTATTAAATTTTTCTTTATTGTTTTTTGTTTTCAAAGTTTGTGTAAAACTGGTAGCACTAATGTTTTTACCACAGGAAATTTGCATTTCAATGCCTCCCAATTACTTAAAGACCAAGTATATAGTATACATATTATATTTAAAACATATTTAAAAGTCAATAACTTTTTCAACATTTGTTATAGAAGTTAATAAATTTGAAAAAATAATATAGTTTTGATAAAATTAAATATATTTTCAAAAATTATATTTGAGGGGAAGAAATTAGATACTATGAATAAACCATCATTAATAGCAACGGCTGTAGGAAGCTTACCACATACAAATTCTGATGAAGGTGTTGATTTGATTTTTGAATGTTTCAAAGATATGCCTTTGTTTCCACAAATGGCAAATGTTAACAAGCTTGAAGATATGACTTCACAAGTTTTGCAGAATATGCCGGGGATTGTTTTTGACAAAAAAAATAATAAATTTTTTGTTGATAACGAAAGTGATGATTTTTTTCTTGCACTTGAAGATTTTTATCTGGATTATGAAGCTATTGTTGGCGGTGATTTTACAAACTTGGAAAAGTATAAAATATCAAAACCATATACTTCAACATTCGATAAATTTTTATCAAAAATAAAAGATGACAAAACATTGTCTTTTGTAAAAGGTCAAATTGTCGGACCATTTAGTTTTTCAACTTCTTTAACTGATAAGAATAATGTAAGCGTTTTTTATGATGACACTTTGAAAGATATTGCCATTAAAACATTGACTTTAAAGGCTTTATGGCAAATTGAGGAAATAAAAAAAACAAATAAAAATGTTACCCCGATTATTTTTATGGATGAGCCAAGTTTAAGTCATATTGGAACTTGTGCATTTTTGACTATTGATATAAATATGGTGAAAAATATTTTAAATGATATGGCAAATATATTTAAGTCCTATGGAGCCGTTACAGCAATCCATTGCTGTGGCAAAATGCCTTGGGATATGCTCACTTCAACAGATGTTGATATACTCAATTTTGACGCTTATTCCTACTCTGATAATCTTGAATTATATTCAAATTATATATCAAATTTTCTTAACAAAGGCGGAATTGTTGCTTGGGGAATTGTGCCAACACTTGATGCAAAAGAACTTGAAAAGATTGATATTGAAATATTAGGTAAAAAATTTCAAAACATTGTATTGAAACTTGAGAAAAAGGGTATAAATAAAGATAAATTAATAAAACAAAGCATTTTTACACCATCTTGCGGATGTGGAGGATTGTCAAAAGAACTTGCTGCGAAAGCTTGCAAGTTGACTTCAGAATTTGTTGAAAATATAAAAGAAAAATATAGTGAGAAAGTATCTTAAATTATGACAAAAACAATAGCTATAACAGGCAAAAGTGGCAGTGGCAAAACAACAATTGTCAAAGCGTTTATGAATTTGTTGAAGGAATATTTTCCCGATAAATCAATTTTGCTGTTTGACAATGACCTCACATGTGAATTGGGTTTCACTTTTGGTCTTGATATAAGAAATACTATTTATGGGATAAGAGCAGGAAAACACGAGTATAAAACAGGCATTCCGTCAAAAATGACAAAACAAGAATATATTGAGTGGGCTTTGGAAGATATTGTTGTCAAACTTGACGACAACACGGACATTATCGTTTCTTGGCTCATTGCTTCAAAAGATTGCAGATGTCCTATCACAAAACAAATCAATGATGCTCTTTTAAAACTTATCTCTCACTATGATTTTGTTATTTTTGATTGCGAGTTTGATTTGAAATATTTATATCAACTTGTTGACACAAATATTGATCTTGCACTTATTATTTCAAAACCTCATAGAAATTCAATTGAACTTGCCAAAAGAATTTACGAATTTTCTTCAAAATATGCATATAACGGTCAAATTGGAGTCGTTTTAAATAATGCAAAAGAACCTTATAAAAATGATATTTATGAATTGTTAAACGAGTGCAAATTAGATGTGTTTGGAATAATTGACCATGATGAAAACATTGATAAATCAACAAAAAATTCTGATAAAATAAAAGAAAGCTTAAAAAATATGTACTCCAGATTTAATTTACCGCAAAATTTTTAAGGAGAATTATGACAACTATTATTGATGGCTTAGGTCTTGCAAACGAAATAATAAAAGAGATAAAAAATGAAGTTGACAAATTGGAAGTTAAACCTAAACTTGTTGTCATACTTGTTGGAAATGACAATGCCAGTCAAATATATGTAAAAAACAAGCAAAAGCGATGTCTTGAAGTTGGAATAGATTCAGAAGTGTTGTATTTGGATAAAAATACAAATCAAACTGAACTTTTGGATATAATCAAAGAACTTAATGAAAATTCAAAAGTTAATGCCATTCTTGTACAAATGCCACTTCCAAAACATATAGACCAAAATAAAGTAATAGAAGCAATTTCACCAATCAAAGATGTTGACGGTTTTCATCCATACAATGTTGGCAAACTTGCATTAAATATGGCTCCCTATAGCATTGCTTGCACTCCAAGCGGCATTTTAAAATTATTGAACGCATATAATATTGAAATAAAAGGAAAACAGGTTGTTATTGTAGGACGCTCAAATATAGTAGGTAGACCTTTAGCCTCGCTTTTGTTAAACAACGATGCAACTATTTCTGTTTGTCATTCAAAAACAGAAAACTTAAAACAAGTTGCTAAAACAGCTGACATTTTAATTTCAGCTGTTGGAAAACCCAATTTCATCAATTCTTCATTTATAAAAGAAAATGCAGTAGTTATTGATGTTGGAATAAATCGTGACAAAAACAATAAACTCACTGGAGATGTTGATTTTGAAGATGTTTTTGAAAAATGTAATTTTATTACACCTGTTCCAAAAGGTGTAGGCCCTATGACAATAGCAATGCTTCTTCAAAACACCTTAAACTTATTCCATATTCAAAATCAAAAATAACTTTTTTTAATTATTTTATTTCAAAAACCACATTAACAACTGAAGTTATTTTTTTATCAATTGATGTTGTATCGTTTATTCCCATATCAGATACGTTGTTTGAATCAACGGGTGTAATTTGAAAAACTCCCATTTTAACAGAGTTTATTTTTCCGACACGGTTGTTTGTAGCTTTAAGCATAGCAGAAGCTCTTTCTTTTGCGTCCACTGACGCTTCTTTCAACAGAACTACTTTATCATCGGCCAATTTTGAATAAAAATATTGTGGCTCATATACATTTATATTTATTCCTTTATCAATTAACTTGGCTAAATCATTTGAAAGTGTTTTGATTTTTTGAACATCTTTTGAACTAACAGTGATATTTTGAGACAAATTGTAATGCGAAACTTCATTAGTCATAACCCCGTTTGGTGCATATTTATAAGTTTCATAACCATTTTGAGGTTTTATATCAATATCATCTTTTGAAAAACCTGCTTCTTTCAAATAAGCAACAACTTGAGGTAATTGATTTGAAATTGTTTTGTAAGCAGCATTTTTGTTGAGGGCTTTTGCAGATATATCAAAAGACAAACTGGCACTATCAGATGTAACAATTTTAGAGGAAGAGCCTGTGACTGTAATACCTTTAATATTACCGATTTTGTTGGCTATTGTTTGTGTGCATTCAATCATTGTTATGGCCAAAATTAAAGTTATAATAATCAATTTATGTCTGTCTATATTATCTTGTGAAATTTTAAACATACTTTTCTCCTTATTTATGTATCAAGCTATAATAACATAAAAACTAAAAAAAAGATATATGCCTTATTAGCAGATATCTTTTTTCAAGCTCGCTTCTTCTCGGTCTAGACTTTTTGTTTTTGTTTATAAACTTTAAGACCGCTTTTTTCGATTTTAGGGGTATTAATTTCAAAAACGTGAATTCGAGCTGTACCTAAATCACACTTAATTTGACCGTTTTCAACTTGAAATTTGCTTGGTTCGTCAATTGAAGGAAGTAAATTTACAAGTTTTTGATTTTTCTTCAATCCGGGAACCTTAACAATGCCGGTTTCTCTGTTGTTAACATCTCTGTTTGCAATGACAAGCAATGTTTTACCTTTATAGTGACGTGCAAAAGTGATGATTTGATCATTTGGATCACCCTCTTTTTGTAAAGGTATAAACGAACCTTTTGTTATTACATCTTTATTTTCATCTCTCATTTTCATAGCTTTTGAGAAAAACTCACCGATTTCAGGATGTTCCCCACCAGGTTTACGAGATAAGTTGAAGATATCCAATTTGCCTGCGTGAGCAACGTAAGTGTTTGAATCAGTAAATGAACTTGCTGCCAACTTATCACGGTATGAGTAATCGTAATAATCACCTGATTGGTATCCGTCAATTATGTATGGGTTTGTCATTGGCAAAACAGCTTGCAAACCTGAAACTAAATTAGTGAATTTTTCACCGCCACGATACATAATTGAAATGTCATCGTGAGTTCCAAATGAACCGATTAAAGATTTGTTTGGTTTCAATTTTTTAGTCATTTTAAGATTTTCAACAACATAATCTATAAGATCGCTTGCTTTTGTCCATTCGTGGAAAATGTGATATTGCCCGTAAAAAGAATCAAACCCTGCACGAAGAGCATCTTCAGGTCTGTCTTTTTCCATATTCAATTGTGGTGAAGCATCTTCATAGGTATAAGTTTCAGCCAACCAAGCAAATTCAGGATCTTTTTTTCTTGAATAAGGAATAAGAATATCCCAAAATTCTGTAGGTTTTGCACGTGAAACATCTGCCCGGATACCATCTACACCCAAATCAATCAACATATCAATGTAATCTTTGTGCATTTTAAGCAAAGCAGGGTTTAGAGTCCTTTTTGTTTGATCTTTGAACGGTTGAAACATTCTAATATCATTCCAACCTTGTGGAGTGATTGCTACGCCGTTTTCATCAATAGCCATCAATTCAGGTCTGTTTAAAAACATTTCGTATGAAGAACAACTTGGCAAGTCAAACATAACTTTTATGCCACGTTTATGACACTCGTTGATAAATTCTTTGCATTCTTCTTTCACATCACGTGGATCATTTGGATCATCAAGCATTGGATCAAGTTGCAAGAAATCAAGCGGTGAATATAAGGATCCGGCTGTACCCATAGCTTGTTTTCTTCCTATCGGATGAGGTGGCAATATGTGTAATGTGTTTATGCCTAAATCTTTGATTTCATCAAGTCTTTCAATCGCGTTTAAAAAAGTACCGGATTGTTCGCCTTGATCAATAAGTTCGTTTCCATCTTTATCTTTTGCATTGAATGTTCTAATTACAATCCCCATCAACTTAACATCATTGTTATGAAAATCTGTTTTTAATGTATTTTTATAAGGAATTACTTCGTTTGCTTTTTGTGATTGTTGAACTTGTGTTGCTTTTTCAACACCTTGTTGTTTTGTTTTATCAATCGCATTTTGTCCGGCAATTATGTTTGACACAACTTGTTGTGATGGTATGCTTGGAGTTGTTACCGGATTTGTTGATAAAGTTTTATTTTTTGTTTTTTTATCATTATCACTTTTAGAACTTCCGAATTTAACTAAATTCATTTGGTTAACATATAAGTTGTTAATATTTCTTATCATCATGCAACCACTCCTTTTGAACTATTTTGTGTCTTTTTTTGTTCCTTTTTTGATCCTTTGCCAATTGTTAATAAAGCAATCAATGTTGTTGCTACCGTTATAACCGCAGTTCCTATCATAAATCCTGACCAAATTTTTGTATTTCTTTTTCTTTTTGCAGTGTCAGATACAACTCTTTCCATAGATTGAGAAACAAGATCGTCCTTTGCAAAGATATTAGCATTAAGTTTAGGAGCGTAGTAATCGCCGCTAGGTTTACAATTTGGATTTAAAGGATCACTTCCATAGCCTAACCAAAAGTTGATTTTTGCTGATATATCACTTAAGATTTGTAAAATTTTGCTGTTCTCTTCGCCAAGTGCAGCAATTGTGTCTTTTGATAGGAAGCCTTTATAATAATTTTTATTTGAATGCTTTCCGTTTAAAGCTATGTCTTCCAATGTTTCTCCTACAGGAACTTCTAATGGATAAACAAGTTTGTAAATAGCTTGGTATAATGACGGAGTGGAAATTCCATGTTTAGTTGCATAAGAAGATGTTTTATCATTTTTAGTAAACATTTCTGTTATTATTTTTTTGACATCTTCAAATTTCACATTTTTTAAACTAGTATCACTGCTTTGGAAAGCTTTCCATTGTTTTTCCAAATCTCCTGTTTCAATGCGACGGAAAATATCAAGTGCAACAATTGGTTTTGCAAAAAAGGCTTGGATACCTTCTATACGACGAGCAAGTTGTGATTGATAAACTTTTAATTGTGAACCGTCTAAAAACTGCTCGCCACTACCAACAAAATGTCGTTTTATAATTGAAAACGTATCGCCTTCTCCAAAAACATCTGTACCATCTTTAACTTTATCTGCATATTTTTTCAATAAATCTTCATCAAGTGTTTTAAGCAAATCTTCTTGGATTTTGGCAAGTTTTTTAATGACTTTTGTATATTTTTTCTCATCTTTGCAAGCTTCTTGAAGATATTTT
>UMLR01081946.1_pt1 | contig 10491 bp, 15 predicted proteins | sample 1966741 | NCBI WGS metagenome assembly UMLR01 (sample SAMEA4836207, study PRJEB28245) | human gut metagenome | biome: gut microbiome; material: fecal sample | place: Denmark | collected 2008 | reverse complement strand
CGTTTCGTGGTCTGCGTGTAGTTCCTTGTAAACTGACCTAAAAAAGGTGCTACACTGACCGCAAATCACATTGCAGGAGGAAATGACCATGGATGTTACTTTTTCACCCGCCCTCCGTGTGTACGCGGAGATGTGGGAGATCGCCGGACGGCGACGGGCGGCGGACGCACAGTTCGCGCAGGCGTTGGCACATATCCGCAGCGGCACGCCCGACGCTATGGCAAAGGCATTCGATCTATTCAAGCGCTCAGGAGCCCACAACTTTACCGAGGCGCAGTTCGCCGCCGGATGGTGCTGTGAGCACGGCTGCGGTACAAAGCGCAACTACCCGCAGGCTATCCGCTGGTACAAGCGGGCGGAGAACAACGTGACTTCCGATGTAATGAGCGCTTTTGACCCCGTGGGTGAGGCGGAGAATGCCCGGCTTCGGCTGTACTTCGAGTGCGAGTCCTACGCGGCGGCGGTGGACGCGCTGCTGGACGCACAGGAGCGGGAGGATAGCTTTATGGCCGATTACGAGGCGGCGGTGGGCGGCGATGCCACCGGGATGCTGTATCTGGGACATCGATACTATTACGGGCGGGATGTGGCGTGTGACCAGGCAGAGGGCATCCGCTGGTATCACCGGGCCGCCGAGGCTGGCAGCGAGGCCGCCATGTCGCGGCTGGCGAGGATCTACGAGGCGGATAAGCATTACAAGGAGGCGGCAAGATGGTATCGCCGCTACGCGGCGGAGCGCATCCGCTGGCGCAACCAGCGGCTGAATTGGTGAAAAAGTTCCAAAAAATGGGTGAACTTGCGTTTTTCGGCAACGGCTCTTATAATGGATGTACAGGCAATAGCACGCAGAATAATATGATGAGAAGGAGAATGAACGATGGAAAGCAAGCAACTGTTGGAGAACTTCCTGAATAAAAAATATCCACACACAGAGATGCACTTATCTGAAGAAGACAAAGTGTTTCTATCGAGATATGCTGTAGATCGAAGGCAAAGCAATTCGGTCGCAATGCTGAAAGAGTTGGATACTCCAGCACCGCCCAGCACAGGATGCTGGTGATCCCGGAGGAGCACTGGGAGACGGCACTGAAACTGCTCTATGCCGAGAAATTCGACTGGAGCCGTTTGGTGTACGACATCACCTACACCAGCATTGGCGCGGCTGTGGTGGAGGACTTCTACGACGAGAATGTGGTGTTCCTGCGCTTCTGCTATGAAAAGGAGCTGCTGAAAAAGAATCCTCTGGACCGGCAGGGCCGTATCCTGCGGATGGTCTATCTCAATCAGGACCTGACAACAGCGGGCAAATATCTATTCCCCAGACTGATGCAAAAGTTCCTTGTTTTTACAGATCGAGGCGGGAAAACCAGCCTGGAAACCATGCTGAAACGGTGGTACACTGCGCTGGAGAAGGAGTACCGCAGCCAAACAGCAGGATACGATGATGAGGATTCTAATGTTTGGTCAGCAATAACGAATTTCTCAGCTTCAGCTACTGCTCGAAAAGACCTTCTTAGGCGATTGAGGAGTATTAAAAATCAAGTTCCTGATGAAGATGGCGAAAGAGAAATCGTAGAACTTTGGAAAGAAAGTAATAACTGGGAATCGTGGGATAAGCATTTGGATTCTTTGATAGAACTCTTACAGCAGGAATAAAATCGTTGCTTTGTAGGTAAGTGTGTTGAATTGTGAGGCATCACATGGCTTGGGAATATGAAACCTTTGGCCCAGACGGTCAATGTAAATTGTTCGGTGTGAACATCTTTGACTACAACTGGCAAACCACCGGCAAGCGAGTAAAAGTCAAAGACCCGATCTATCACCAAGACCATACCTTCGAGGTCTGGCAGGTGGAGATCAACGGGCAGATTCACCGCTTTGCTGCCGGGGAGTTCTCCAACTGCGTATGGGGATTCTATCTGGAAAAGAACGGATGAGAGGAGCGTGGCACCATGAAAGCCACCGCCGGAGAGGTCTATACAGTCTATAACCAATATCTGAAACGCTACACCGCCTGCCAGGTGGCCTATATTGCGCCGCCGGACACGGTGAGCAAAGAATCTTGGGCGGTGGTCCTCTCTCTGGATTGGGTGGGCGACGCCCCTCTGACTGCGGAGGAACTGCCCCATCTCCGCCCGCTCTACAAGGACTTCATGTACTGGTCCCGCGACCTCCACCTGCTGCGGGTGCCGTTGGAGGTCCCGCCCCAGTATAAACTGGTGGGCACACTTCCGTCCTTCACCGACCAGCCCTGCCGCTCCTATGGCGGCTGGAGTGACGGCTATGATGTGTATCTCCAGATCCGGTGGCAGGCCATTCCGGAGGAACGGCGGCGGGCCTTCAAGGAGGCCATGGAGAGCGAAGAGAAAACGGAAATCGGCGGTATCCCGGTGAAGGTCAGCAGCCATCGGGTGACGGACCAGTACGAACCATTCGATTCGGCGCTGGAACTAAAGGCGCTGCCCTGCCTCTCTACCCTTATCTGCGAGCGGTGACACCCGGATCTGCTGGAGTTTTTGCAGGAAAACCCCTTTGTTGATGAAGTGACTTTGCTCAGCCACGGTCAGAGGACACTTGATCTGCGAGGCACCAGCATCAGAAAGCTGATGCTGGACATGACCGGGCTGGAGGAGCTATGGCTGTGTGAGGGAACGGAGCAGCTCCTGTTCCAGAACAAGGGGCCGGACGCCTGTACCATCCATGCCCCCGAAGATGGCAGCGGCTTGACCCTCCAATTTATCGGGGAATACCGCCCGCACACGGAACTGCCGAACCTACGGGGGCTGCATGTCATCGAGCTGAAGGACTTTGATCTGACCGGGCTGGCTGCTGTCCATCCCCACCTGAAGGAACTGCGGCTCTGGGGCGCACCGGGAAACCTGGGGAACTTCTCCGCCGTGGGAGGGTTCCGGGAACTGACGAACCTCTCCACCTTCGACCTGTTCGGCTTCGGCGCAGCTGACATCCCCACCCCGGAGCAGGTGCCGGAGCTTCGCTGGTTCTGGATGACCAGCCTGCCGGAGACGGCGGCAAAAGCGGCAAAGCAGCTCTGGAAAAGCAAGCCGGGAATGGATCTGCGGATCACTAAGGCCCGGAAACCGGAGTGGCTGGCGCAAAACCTGGACAATCCCTTCCGGGGCTGGGACGGTGCGGAGCATATCCCTGCCGCCGCTGCGAAAAAGGCAGCCAATCAATACCGCAAGACCCGTTCCCAGCTGATGAAGCTGGCCGCTGAACCGGGTGAAGACGCCCAGGCCCAGGCGATGGATGCGGTGACAGCCTACACCCAGACCTTCAACAAGATGGGCTTTATCGAAACCGAGGAGCGGGATGAAATCTATATGGCTCTGCGGGGTATCCTGGATGCCCTGCCAGGCGACACGCTCCAGAAAGATTCCCTGATTGAGAAGTTTGATGAACTTCGTGATTTTTGAGGCGGGGTGAGGATGGACCAGACAGTAATTTACAATGGCCAAATTCTTACCCTGACTCGGTTTTGGGCGACGGGAGAACCTTGCCTGTGGATCACCGCCCCGGAGCAGATCGGGATGCCTAAAATGGAATTTGTGGGAGGCCACCCGGACGAATACTGCATTTTCCTGAAAAATCTGACTGAAACAGAGCTGGCACAGATCACATCCCCGGACGGCGCTCCGCTGGATGTAATAGAAGAACTGCGGCAGCATCTAATGGGAAAGGAGAAACCGTATGGCACTACAAGATAAGAAAATAATGCCTCCCCCTTGGCTGGCCCACCGGGAGATCGAGCGATACTCCATTGGCTGGCGCATGGGCTATGGGGAGGATTACATAGACCGATTTGGCGATTGGCTGGACACCCTCTCCCCGGAGGAGCGGACGGAATACCGCACTCTCTTTCCCGAGCCGGTGACCTGGAAGGGCTGGTGGGATGACGAGGACAGCAGCGAGGTACTGGAGCATGGTGACTTCTTGGTGGATGCGTGGCAGCCGGAAGGCCAGCCAAAGTACACCCGCCAGTGGCTCCAGCAGGAGTTTGCCGCCGGGCGGAAGCGAGAGATGTGCCTGTTCTGGGGCCATCAGCCTGCCGAGGACGGCCAGCTGACAAAAAGCTGCCTCAGCCAGTGGTGGATGGAGGACTTCTATACGACGGCTGACTCCTACCTCTGCATGGAGCAGTATATGATGGCTGCCAAGGCCGAGCTGTTCGGCGACAAAGAGATCCGGGACCAGATTTTGAAATGCAGCGACCAAAAGCAGATCAAGGCTCTGGGCCGCAAGGTGCGGGGCTTTGAGCAGAAAGTATGGGACAAGTTCAAGTACGCCATTGTGCTGCTTGGCAACTGGCACAAATTCAGCCAAAATCGGGAGCTAAGGGAGTTTCTCCTCTCCACCGGGGACAGCGTGCTGGTGGAGGCCAGTCCCTACGATGCCATCTGGGGCATCCGCCTCGCGGCCAGCTCCCCGGAGGCCCAGGACCCCATGAAGTGGCGGGGGCAAAACCTGCTGGGCTTTGCGCTGATGGAGGTACGGGACGAGCTGCGCCGGGTGACACAGAATGAAATGCTTTGCGATTGGAGTATGGTATGGCAACAATGAAACTCTATGAACTGGTCAACCACTACCACATCGGCACGGAACTGACCTGCGCCGAGGCGATGTTTCTGGCCTGCAATGAATATTACCATCTGAATTTGTCCGAGGAGACCCGGAAAATGTTCTCCGTCATGGGCCTTGGGATGCAGACTGAGCACTCCTGCTGCGGCGCTTTCACCGTGGCGGTGGGGATCATTGGGTTGATGACCGCAAAAGAAGGTCAGACGGATGTGAGCAACATGGAAGGCTATCCACCGATGACAAGGAGCAGCTCACCAGCTACGAGGCCCAAAAGACCTTCTACACCGACAAGATCATGCAGAATCCCGATTGGACAATGGCCGGTATTTTTGCGGATGAGGGGATCACCGGTACCTCCGCCGCCAAGCGCCCGGAGTTTCTCCGGATGATCCGTCTTTGCCGGCAGAGGAAAATAGACCTGATCTTGGTAAAATCCATCTCCCGCTTCGCCCGCAACACGGTGGACTGCCTCAACTACATCCGAGCCTTAAAGGATCTGGGCATCGCGGTGATCTTCGAAAAGGAGAACATCAATACCATGGACTCGGAGAGCGAAATGCTCATCACCATGATGGGAGCCTTTGCCCAGGCGGAGAGCGAATCCATCAGCCACAATGTGCGCTGGGGTATCCGCCAGGCCATGCGGGAAGGCCGGGCGACGGTTCAGTACAAAAACCTCTACGGCTATGGGAAGGACGAAGAAGGAAATCCATACGTCATCCCCGAAGAAGCGGAAGTGGTCCGACGGATCTACAAAGGCTTCCTGCAGGGACAGAGCATCCGGCAAATCAAAGGCTGGCTGGACGCGGAGGGAATCGCCCCAAGAAAGGGCAAGGAGTGGTCCCTCTCCACCATTGAGAATATCTTAAAGAGCGAGAAGTACTGCGGGGATGTGCTGCTGCAAAAGACCTTCATCAGCGACTGTATCAGCCGGAAGGTCATCAAAAATGTGGGGCAGCTTCCCATGTACCTCATCCAGGACCACCACGAGGGGATCGTCAGACGGGAAACCTACCAGGCGGCCCAGGCGGAATTTGCCCGGCGCAGTTCCCGCCGGTCCCCCAACAAGCGGGCGGCGGCCACCGGGCTCTCCAGCTACACCTCCCGGTATGCCCTCAGCGACCGGCTGGTCTGCGGGGAATGCGGCACCCTCTACCGCCGCTGCACCTGGGTGCGCAAGGGCGGGAAAAAGATCGTCTGGCGGTGCAGCAGCCGGCTGGACTATGGCAGCAAATACTGCAAGGACTCCCCCACCATGGAGGAAGGGCCGCTCCAGCAGGCGATCCTAAGGGCCCTCAATTCGGTGATGGGGCCAAAAGAGGTGCTCATAGAGCGTATTGGGAACGCCATCCGCCAGGAGATGACACCCAAAATGGACGATTTCCAGACCCTGACCGAGATCGACCGATCCCTGGAGGAACTGCAGGGCCGGTTCCAGGCCCTCCTCGAGGAGGTGCAGGAATGCGGCGGGGACGTCATGTCCTATCAGGAGGAGTTCACGGCCATCAACGAACAGATGACCACCCTCCAGACGAGGCGCGTCCAGCTGCTGGAGGCCCAGCAAGCGGACCTGGCGATCACCGGAAGGCTCCAGGAAGCGGAATCGCTGCTCGCCGGCACCCCTTCGGAGATCACTGAGTGGGACGAAGCCCTGGTCCGGCAGACGGTGGAAACGGTGAAGGTCCTCTCGGCCCACGAAATCCTGGTCTGCCTGAAGGACGGGACGGAGATCCGGGAAACTGTGCTATAATGAAGACGGGGGGATTGTATGATCTACGCGACTGGGGATACCCACGGCAACTTTGAACGCTTTCGGGAGGAATATTTCCCCGAGCAAACATCCATGACCAAGGATGACTATGTGATCGTCTGCGGGGACTTTGGCGGGGTATGGGACGGAGGCAGACAGGAACAGACGCGGCTGGACCGGCTGGAGCAGCTGCCCTTCACGCTGCTGTTCGTATCCGGCAACCACGAGAACTTCGACCTGCTGGCAGAGTATCCGGTGGAGGACTGGAACGGCGGAAAGATACAGCGCATCCGGCCCCATGTGATCCATCTGCTCCGCAGCCAGGTGTTCCAGCTGCAGGGGCACAGCTTCTTCACTATGGGCGGCGGAAAAAGCCACGACATTGAGGATGGGATCTTAAGCCCCTTCGCGGAGGATTTCCGGGAACAGTATCTCTACTACCGAAGCATCGGGGCACAGTTCCGGATCAACCACCGTAGCTGGTGGAAAGAGGAAATGCCCTCCCAGGAGGAATACCGGGAGGCGGAGAAAGTTCTGGAACAGGCAGTCTGGGAGGTGGATTACATCGTCACCCACGCGGCTCCCAATCACATTGTGGACCTGCTCAGTGGCGGTACCTATGGACACGATCCACTCACCGACTTTCTGGAGATGGTCCGGCAAAAAGCCAAGTTCCACTACTGGCTGTTCGGCCACTACCACGACAACAGGATCTTTGAGGAAAAATATGTTCTGCTCTGGGAACAGATGGTCAGAGTGCTTTAAACCGAGAGGATTGACGCAGCATCAGCTGCGTTTTTCTTTTGCGGGAATACATACCGGTTAAAAACGATGCTCCGCATCAGGAAGGAGGAAAGCCATGAACAAGCGCAAACCAGTAGACTAGTACCAGATGGTTTCCTCTCCGGGGCGGAGCAGGAGCTGGTCGCCGTCCGCTTCTTTCCAAAACTCGCCCAGCACACAATACCGCTCGCCATGAATGGTCAGATCAAACATCCCGGAAAGGGAAAGGTCCACGCCTGTGGATACATTGATGCCTGCGGTCAGCAGGAAAAACTCCCGCACCTGGGATGGGAGCGTGAAGTCCAGCACGCTTTCTTGATTCCCAATCTGCTCCTCCGTGGCGGCAGGCTTGATCTCATCAGAGGTGTCCAGCACCTTTGCCAGCGCCTTGGAGAACTTGGGGTATCGGCCAAACAGCTCCGGGTGGCTGGCCTTGAATTCCTTTTGCTTTTCCCGCTGCACTCGCTCCTGCTCCTTGCAGAAAGCGTCCAGTTCGGCCAGATACCGCTCCTGGTAGAGATTGCTGGCTTCAAATGCTAAGCCGCTCTTTTCCAGAATGGCGATGGCTCCCTTTTGGCTGCCAAACACCGGGACCCACTGAAAACCGTGTCGGCAGGGCTTCAGTTTCAGAAATTCACCCCGACTCAGCAGGGCTTCCAACTCCGTCTCATGTTCGTCCCACCAGTTCTGCCAGGTTTCAGGTGTTTCCCGTCCCTCAGCCAAGTCCAGGAGTTTTTCTGTCAATGATTCTTTGTTCATGGGTGTCCACGCTCTTTCTCCGCCATCACTTCCACATTACTCGGTAGCACAAAGCTCATTCATTTTTGGAATCAGTATTTTATCCATCCATTGACAAACAACCTCAAAGGCATTGTAAATCTTTTCTTCATTTCCTATATCAAGATATATTTCATTGTCTCTTAAACTGTAAAACAGCGGTTGTGTGTTGATGTCTGGTTTGGCATAACCATAAGGGTCGTATGGACGGGTGTTGATTATATAGCAAACCTCTATGCTTATGCTATCCTTTGTGTTCCCGCCGAATGAGGAAAACGCAATCATATAGGTGAAATTTTTACTGTGCCTCGTAAGTGTTTTGTCGGATTTTTTATACTTGAATCCTAAATGCCCGTACTTTCCTTGCAACTTGGTTCCAAGCATTTGCATTGCTTCGCTAAAGTTCATTGTGCCCCCTCCATTTTCTCATCGTAAAAATAAATATAGTTCATTTCTCCGTTTCAGAGGGCGCAGTAATAGATGCTCATGGCCCCGTAATCGGTGTGCAGGACAAGTCCGCTCTTGGTAAAGGCAAAATTCACCTGCCGCACCACAAAGGGGTCGTCAATGGTGGCCAGCAGCTGGCCGCTTCCGGTATCCCACAGCTCTATGGGGGAGCTGCCACGATCCTGCTGAACGGCCATCAGGCTGCCCCTTGTCCTCACCGTACAGGTATCCGAAAAACTCAGCCCCTGCCGGACAGAAAATGGGAAAGGATTGGCTATCTCCTCTCCGGTCTGGGTCAGATAGAACTTGCCGCCCACTGAGAAACACTGGTCATCTGGAGAGAAGAAGGGATGCCAGCCCTCATTGGGAATCACCACTTTTTGGGCGGACTTCAGATCGACCAGCACATACTCACCCTCGGTGACGCGGTAGGCCGCTTTGCTCTGCCGGGGAGAGAGCATCCCGAAGCAGTAATAGGCAAAATTCGGGTCTTTTGACTTCTTGCATTTTACCGTTTCCCGCCACACCTCTGTGTTGCTGCCAAAGTCAAAGACAACAATCTCCTCGCCCGTGTACCACAGGGCCAGGTCGCCGCTGACATCCAGCATGGTCTTCATGCTGTTTTTCTTGTTGGCAAAGGGCGTGATTTCATGGGTGCGGAGTGAGAACTGCTGGAGAAGATAGCTATTATTCAGAAGAAGGGTGTCATTGGGGCAGAGGACCTGCTCATAGGTCATTCTCTTTGCACCCAGGGAAACTGTTTCGAAGATCTCCCCGCTGCCATCGAAGTGATAGAGGGTTTCGTCCTCAAAATCTCCGACCACCCTCGTCAGGAAGAAGTCGTCCCGTGTGAGGGCGGCAGCCAGGGGCATAAAGCCGTTGCTGTCCTTTCCGACAAATCGGTGGCACCGCGCCTGCCCAACAGCGGCATCCGGATTCTGATAGACAAATCCTTTCCGCATCTGGCTCATCATGGCGCTGGCAGTCTTGCTCTTGACCTGGAAGGCGGAGTCGCACAGGATCTCCTTGACCTTCCCGCCATTCAAGCAGGTTCGGATGGTATGTCCGTCAATTTCAATCCGCCACTGCTTATTTGTGGCGGGGTTGAGGAAGGTTTTTTCAATCATGGTTTTGGCCGTTCCTCCTTTCGGATCAGGATGCTTTTTCCCTCGGAGTTGATGCTATACAGGTCATCCAGATGGATGTGGAATCCATCCCCGCGAAGAGTTTCTGCCATACCCAAAGCGGCTTTCGCCAATAGAAGCAGCCCCGCCCGGTTTCCCGTTAGCTCCAATTCATTTCCATCAGCATGAGTGGTAAAGGAGAGGTGGGCTTCCGGTTCCACTGGAAGGATGGGCAGTTGTTCATCATTCAGTTGAATGGTCAGTGTTTTGGGTTTCATCGCTTGTATCCCACCTTTTGAAAACTCCTCAATCAAAATCCATCCAGACCAGGTGTTTTCCGCAGTGGAGGCACTGGAACAGATAGCATTGCAGATGCCCGCCATTGACGGATTCCTGAATCATTTCCCTCTGCTCATCGTCCCACATGGGATCGTCCAGCACATCCTCCAGCACACCCAGCGCCCGCAGTTCTCTGGCACCCACATGGCCCAGATAGGCGCAGTAGTCGCCGCAGTGGGCGCGCCAGTATTCCTGCTGCCAACCGGAGTAGCCGGGAGTTCGGTGGATGAGCTCGTCCAACTGGGCCGGATTCTCCACGCCATCGTCCACGGAGCAATCGTCCTGGAAGCTGCCGTCATATTTCCGGGCTGCCTCGCCGCTGGAGATACACTCCGGGCACAGACACTCAATATCCTCCACAGCGTAAAAGGGGCCTGTATAGAAAATATGGGTCGTCTTGCCGCAGCAGTCGCAGGCAACGCCATCCGCGGACTCCTCAAAAGCGCCGGTTTCCAGCGGATTGGGGTGATACCGGAAGGTGGGCAGGCCCAGCTGAGCCTGCCGCTCCTTCTCTTTCTGCTTTTCCTGCGGCGTTTTGGGCTTGGGGAGAGCATAATGATTGCCCCAGTTTTCCGCATAGTCCTTCAGCGTGCCCAGCCGCTTGAGGGTCTTTTTATCGGAACGATTTCCGATTTGGCAGAGCAGTTCATAGGCATCCTTCTTGAAGTCCAGTAG
>UMLR01007625.1_pt1 | contig 10493 bp, 7 predicted proteins | sample 1966741 | NCBI WGS metagenome assembly UMLR01 (sample SAMEA4836207, study PRJEB28245) | human gut metagenome | biome: gut microbiome; material: fecal sample | place: Denmark | collected 2008 | reverse complement strand
CATATACATTCACTGAAAACCATGATAAGCCAAGAATATTATCTGCAATGGCTTTGGATCTTGGCTTGTTCAACTCTAAATTTGATAATGATGAAGATAGGAAAAAAGCTGCAAAAGTTTTAAATGGTGATTTCAAAACTGAAACATTTGACAAATTTGACTTCACAAAACTTAGTGCAAAATCAATAGCAATGGGATATCGTTTGAATGAAGCTCTTGATACTTTGTCAACTTCTAAGCAATTAGATGCAAGTTTGATTTCTGATTTAAGAAAAGCAATTGGTGAACTTGCAAAAAGCGAAGTTCCTCAATCCAACGAAGCATTTGGTGTAAAACCGTTTAATGAAGCTATTAAGGATGTTCTTGAAAAAGCTGAATCAACAAAAGGTAAAAAAGAAGAAGAAAAATCGGAGATTGTGAACAAAATTCTTCAACCAATCATTGAACCTGCCGCAAGCAAATACCTTCGTTTATATAAAATGCTTTTAACACTACCCGGTTGTCCAACTGACTTCTTAGGAACTTCAATGGGCTTGACCGGTTGGGAAGCTTTGTGTAAAAACCCATATCAACAATGTCGTGGAGCTATTCCTGATAAAGAAAAGTTGCCTGAATGGTTAAAAAAATGTTTGTTGAAACCTGTTCAAGAACTCCAAGAAATGAAACAACAAACTAACTTAAATCCGTTAGTTGATGGTGACACTCATGTTTTACCTTTTACAACTGGTAGATATGGATATAACATCGCAAAAACTATGAATGATCAAAAAGAGGTGAAACTTGCTCCAATATTGCGTTATAACCAAGAGGGTGATGTTATAATTAATGTGTATTCTTTTGATGGCATAAATGTTGATGATCATTTGCATTCGGTTGAAAATCACGATTTAGAACTTGAAGAACTTGTTATTTACGATCCTAAAAGAGCTCGCGATCCACGTTTTTCACCTTTCCAATTCAACACTGATGCAAAATTTAAGCTTCAAGGTGATGATGAAAATGTTTATGTTGTTGAGTATAAAAACGATGGTAAGTGTGTTATCAAAAAACAAGGTGGTGGCAACATTAAATTAAGCTCAGACGATATGAATACTTCAATATTTTATATGATAAATTAACACATAAAGACAAAAAAAGCGTGGCAAATTTAAAACTTGTTTTAAATTTGTCGCGCTTTATATTAATATTAAAAAAAATTATTCACTAAGCAATGAAAAAGCAACAATGTTGTCATCCGTGATGTTTAGCCAGTCATAAGAAGGGTAATCGTTACAACCGCACTCGTCACAAGCACAATCGTCACCAAAATCACAATCGTCAAAAGAGTCACATATTTGTGCATCTTGCAAAGTTAAAATATCCTTTTCTTTGTTATCCCCTTTGTATAAAGTTCCATAAACTTTAAAGCTGTTAGTAAATACAATGATTTTATCGGCACCATTTGCTTCTTTTGCCAACTTGTATATTTTGTCGCAAATATTCATAATTTTTCTCCTTGTTTAACTATCTAATTCTTACACCAAAAAAAGTATCCTATAAATATAATTAACAAACATTGACCGGTTGATTATAGATAGTTAGGCTATTAAGACAAAAAAAAGCTATGAAGAATATATTTCATAGCCAGTCAGATTAGGGATATGTGTGTATCGTTATTGAATATAATTATCAACCGATTACTTGGATATAATAACAATAATCAAAAAATTCCACATCATACTTTATGTGGAATAATATTATTATAAATACATTAAATAGATTATTGAAAAACTATAATTATAAATTTTCTGTATATACTTGAACTTCCGCGGCTTGCAAATCTGTAATTATTTTGTTTTTGCTAAATGTTGTGTTCTTTGAAAGCGTTGTAATTTGTTCTAAAGGCGCATTGAAATCAACATAAACAAAAACATTTTTAAAAGATTTGTCATAATCGTTGTTGAAAATGACAATGATTTTTTGCTTGTTGTATTCAATTTGATATGCAAAAACATTTTTGTTTGAAGTTTTTAAAATTGAAAATTGTCCCTTATTTATAATTTCTTGATTATTAACACGAAAATCAAGTGCTTTTTTAAACATGCCAACTAACTCAATGTCATCAGTTTTGGGTTTGCGCGAAAAATTAAATATATCAAGTTTACCTTCGTGAACGTATGCAATGTCATTATCCGTAAAAGTGCATTTGAGTTTTTTATTCGAAAACTTATAAATATAATTGTCACCACCATAAATACCGTCAACGAAATAGGGATTAATGTTTAAGGTTGCATTGAGCCACATTGTCAAAATGGAGAAATTCTTACCTCCCACAAGAACAGGACTCAATTCATCATGGGTTGAAAAGCTTCCTATAACTGATTTTTGGTTATTGAATTTTTTAAAAAGTTTTGAGTTGAAAGATATAAGCTTTTCAAATTGAGAAACATTTTTATAGCTTTTTAAATCGAAAAATGAGCCGTAATAGCCGTCAAAACCTGCTTTTAAGAGGTTATAATAATTTGTGAACGGAACATATTCAGAAACCGGTTTGTTCCAACTGTCGGAACTTTCAGCCAAAAACAAAAATTCACTGTCTTTGGATTTTGTATAATCAATCAGGTTTTTCCAGAAAATATAAGGCTTAATAGTTGCAACATCCGCTCTTATACCGTCAATATTCAATTCAAGCATCAAATCAACAAATTTAACATGTTCTTTATATAAATCATCAAAAAGTTTTCCGTTTTCATCTTTTGTCTTGAAAAGACGAACATCCACCCAATCAAGCGGAGTAATACTTTGAAGATTTTGATTTTTTACAAAAAGATTAGGATTTGTTAAAAAATAATCATAAGCTCCACAGCTTGGAAGGTCAATGATGACTCTAATGTCACGTTTATGACATTCTTCAACAAATTTTTTTGCCTCTTTTTTAATAGTTTCATTGTCATATGAATAGCTCAATTGTGGGTTTAATTCGTCAAAACTTGAAAGTGCATAAAGTGAGCCTGCTGTTCCCAAAGCTTTTATCTTTCCTATTTTTGTAATAGGAAGAATATGAAGTGTATTGATGTTAAATTGTTTTAACTCGTCAAGCCTTGATATTGCGTTAAGGAACGTTCCTTTTCTTTCGTTTTCATCGTCAAAATCTATAATATCATTGCCGTTTGCATCATTTGCATTGAATGTGCGCAAGTTGATTTCGTAAATTATTGCCCGATTGCTCAAAAACAATGTTCTCAAGTCGTTTTTGTAGTTTTGAATATCTTGCGAAAAAGCACAAGAAATATTAAACAATACAAAATATGCAATTAAAATAAATATTCTTTTCATAAAGTTTATTATAACATATATGTATGAAAAATTTGTAAATTTGTGGAAATTATTATAAATTTGTAATATAATTTAAAAAAGAATGGAATAGAGGACGATAAGATGAGCAAACACATTGATACAACACCGATTGAAGTATATATATTGACAGCCGATTATGACATAAAAGGAACAGTTTATGTTGCAAAATACACTGATTCAAATCGGGAATTGACAGATTTGTTAAATGACAAGGAAAGACGCTTTTTGGCGGTGACAAACGCTGAAATCTTGCCTCGTAATTCATCGCAATCACCAAGACGTTACAATTTCCTTGAAGTCCATATGGATTACGTGTTAATGGTACATCCAATATCTCAAGCCCTATTCAAAGAACCTGCACCTGATTTTTCAATACAGTTAAGCAAGTTTAAAGAATTGAGAAATAAATTAAACCAAACAAAACCATTTTAAATAACGAAATTTTATTTCAAAAAAAAATATTTAACGTTATAAATTAAAAAAGACTCCTTTAAATAATATAAAGGAGTCTTTTTAAGCCTTAATAAGGGGGTTAGGCAGTAATCTTTTTATTTTGCATAGCACCGGGGATTTGTTGCCAATTAGCAGCCATAATTTTTTTGAAAGATTTTAAAGCTGTATCTTCAAGTTCGCCCAATTCTTCAGCTTCCATAATAAGTTGACGAAGAGGCAATAAAGCTCTTTGGTCACGAAGAACACCCAAAGCAGCGGCAGCACCTGCACGAACCAAGTCGTTTTCAGATTTGTTTTGCATAACTTCAATCAAAGCCGGTACAGAAGACTTGTCGCTTAATTTACCCAAAGATGTAACAGCATAAATACGGACATTGACCCATTCGTCTTTCAACATTTCAATGATATAAGGAACGGCTTTTTTGTTTCCAATTTCGCCCAAAGCACGAGTGATATCACAACGGACGTTAATTTTTTCATTATGCAAAGAATCAATCAAAGCATCAGTTGCAATGTCACCGATTTCAATCAAAGCATCAGTTGCAGTGATACACACTTGAGGATTTTCATCATTCAAGGCTGTAACCAAAGGTTCAACAACTTCTTCACCGCCCAAACGTCCCAAAGCACGAGCTGCGCGAACACGAACATCAACATTTCTATCTTCACGAAGAGATTCAATTAAAGGTAAAGTTGCTTGACTGTCACCAAGTTCGCCCAATGCACGAGCTGCATACAAACGAACAGAACCGTTTTTGTCATATTTTAATACGTTGATTAAAGGCTCAACCGCATTAACATCACCCATTTCGCCCAACACGCGAGCTGCGTTATATCGAACTTTTTCAGAATTGCTTGTTTGCAAATCTTCAAGCAACTCTACAAATGATTTTTTTGACTGTTTTTTTCTTGAATTCACACTAATTGTCATGCTTTTCCTCCAGCATTTAAATAATTCACACTACACATTTATATAAAGTATTTTGTTAAATAAAAATTGCTTTTTTTTTTCAAGATTGTTAAGTTTCATTAATAATTGTCATCCCAACACTTTATTTAACTCACTTTTTTATTATAACATTTTTTTTGACATTTTCCTACTATATTAATATTAATTAACAAAAAGATTTGAATTGTTTTTATAATGTAAAGTATATTTTAGAAAAATCAACATCTTTTGTCCTTTACAAAACTTAATAATATTGCAATAATTCTTGTTTTTGTTATAAGACTGCCAGATTATTCATATCTGCTTCAAAATCAATAAGTTTTAAAATAGTCTGAATTACTTTTTTATTTTTAATTTTTGAAACAAATAAAAAAATAAATAAAATATTTATTATGTTAAATAAGAGGACATAGTAAAATTATTGCACTTATTGATTGTGATGCATTTTTTGTATCTTGCGAACAAGCCAGACACCCTCAACTTAAACATAAAGCCGTATGTGTATTAAGTAATAATGACGGTTGCGTGATTGCACGTTCAAAAGAAGCCAAAAAACTTGGAATTAAAATGGGCGAACCGCTTTTTATTGCTCAAAAAGAACAACCCGAAGCTATTTATATATCGTCTGACATCGATTTTTATGAGGAAATGTCAAAACAAGTTATGCAAAAAATCGAAAATTATACTCACATGGTTGAAAAGTATTCAATTGATGAAGCTTTTGTTGATTTAAGCGGTTTGAGAGGAATTTACCATAAAAGTTATGAAAAAATAGCTAAAATGATTAAAAATGATATCTATAACGAGCTTAAAATTCCTGTTTCAATTGGCATAAGTTCTACAAAAACCTTGGCTAAATTTGCATGTGAAAAAGCAAAATTACAAGACTGTGGAATTTATTCCATTAAACCACAAAACATAACAAAAGAACTTGAAAATGTCTATATTGATGAAATATGGGGAATTGGAAAAAATACGTGTTCTCTTTTGAACAAATTTGGCATTTATAAAGTTTGTGAATTTGTAAACTTGACAGATACTTTTTTGAAAAAATATTTTACAAAACGAAGCATTGAAATAAAAGAAGAGTTGAAAGGAAACGTTGTGTATAAAGTTACAAATGTTTTTTCATTTCCAAAATCAATACAAAAAACTTGCTCTTTCTCTACATTTACAAACGATAAAAATTATATTAAAAATTGTCTAAATTTCCATATTCATCGAGCTTGTAAAAAATTACGAGAATTGAACATGAATTGTCAAATTGTCACAATTGTATTAAAAACAAAAGATTATAATTTAATTACTAAAAAATATTATTTGGAAACCGAAACAAATTGGGAATTTCATATTTCAAACAGTATACTAAAATTATTTGATGAAATTTATGATAAAGATGTTTTATACAGAAATTGCGGAGTTGTTTTATCTGGCTTAAAGACAAATAATTCTTGCCAACTTTCACTTTTTACTCCAATCAATGATTTAGAAAAAATAAAACGACTTGAAAACTGCATTGACAACTTAAATACAAAACATGGCAAATATACAATCCGACCGGGGTTTGTTTTCACTGATATTCAAAATAAAAATTTTTTACAAGTATAAAAAATGAACTTTTATTTTGTAAATTCGTTTATAACCATGTAAGAATAAATGTGGGGTGAAAAAACATGATAAAAGGATATGTAAAAAAAATAACAAGTATTGCATTGTTAAGTTGCATACTGTTGCCAAATTTAAGTGCGTTTGCAGGTCCAAATTACACTTATACAAAAGTTCATGAACAAAACGGTCACATAACACGGAATGGAAGAACATTTGTAACTTATCCGACACCTCGACGAACTGTTTATATAGACGTTTCAAGGCCTGTTCCACCTCGTTACGTTCCAAGACACAATGTGCGCTACATTCATACACCAAGCAGATACTATCATCGAGTGTATATGGAACCTGATTATTATTATCCTCCAAGCCCTTGCACAAATGTTTATGTTGAAGAAACTCAAATTGTGCCGTCCGGTTATTCTAGTCAAACAGTCACAACACACATTTATGAAGATAATCGAGAACATGCAGATAAAATTATTGACAGAACAGGAAAAATTGTTGGCATTGCGGGCCTTGCTGCAATTGTCGGGCTTGGAACAGCTGCTTTGATTAAAGCTTTTTAACAAATGTTATTTTATTTGTCTTTTTAAGTCATATTTTAATTCGGATAAAGGTCCATTATTTGGTGAAATGAAGTTATTATAATAATTTTTTGCATAAACAAACGGATATTTTGGCAACCACATAAGCTTTACAAATATTGACATTGTGTCGGCACCTTGAGATAACATAAGTTCATCTATTGTTTTTTCGTGAGATGGAGAAATTGACGAAAAAAGCTTTAATAGATAATCAGTGAAAGAAACAAGGGAATAGCCTGTCATTGTTGTCGGGTTTTGAATAAGTTCTGAAATGACAAAATTCTTGTCTTTCATAACGTCTTTTACATTTTCAGGCAAGGAAAGTGTTTCTTTTTTAACTTGCTCAATTTCATACCAAATTCCATTATATTTTATCCGCATAATGTTTGGTTGTGGCATGTAAATATCATCAAATTTGTTCTCAAGAATTGTTTTGCCGTTATAATCAACGACTCCATATTTATAGTTTTGACAGGTTAAAAGCATTTCGCCGAAAAGAAGGTCAATAGATGAGTATTTTCTTTCAAGCAATTGCTCACCTTTTTCATTGTATAAAGCGTATTTGCCGTTTTTTCCTATTTTTAAATATTTGCCAAGCATTCTGTCAACATGGGTGTATTCGGTAGGCACAAGAATATTGCCGTTTAAGTCTATTAACCCAAACTTGTTTTTTTTCTGAACTATAAACGAAAATTCACCAAGTCTTATTATTTTTTTGTATTGAGGCTTAACAATTATCTTGTTGTCATCTTGACGTTTCAAGCCAAATGTTTTATTGTTTTCTGTAAATATTTTTATTTCACTTGATTTTGTGACAGTGCCATTTTCAACATCTGCAAGGGAAATGTTTTGAAACAATGCTATTAAACATATAATCAATAAAAACTTTTTCATAATTTTATAATAACATATAATTTATCATGTTATAATTTTTGTGTGAGGGGGATTTTTTTTGAGGTTTATGAAATGAAGAAAAATAAAATTATCATTGGCATTCTTTCATTTGTTTTAGTTGCTTTTCTATCATTTTTCATATTCTATATAAAAATATTGCCTTTTTGTGTTTCCAATGTCAAAGTTATAGATTGTGTTGAAAATCTTGCCAAAAAATATTTAAAATGTGAAATAGAAATTGAAAAACCCAAACTAAAAACAGAATTTTCTTCAAAAATTGGTTTTCAAGTTGATAGTTTTTTAATTTCACAAGACAACAAAAACATTTTTTCTCTTGAAAATTTAAACACAGAATTTACAATAAAAGAAATTTTAAAGAAAAAAATAATAGTAAACCGTTTTGAACTTGATTATATTTATGCTGATATAAATAAAGTTCAAGAATTGTTTTCTCCAAAAGAAAAAGATGAAAAAAAAGAACAACAACAAATTGAGTTTGATTTTTATGATTCAATATTAAGTCTAAAGAAAAGTCTTATTTTATATGAAATAGAAACAGGATATAATTTAACGTTAAAAGTGAATGATTTTTTTGTTGACAACACTTTGAAAAACGGGCGCAATTTGCATTTTGATGTTAACACCTTGTTGAGCAAAAACGGCAAAAATGTTTATTTTGGAATAAATGATGAAAATAAAGTTGTGTTGAAAAACAAACACATTTACGTTAATGATTGTGTGTTGAACATAAATCAATCTAAAATACATATAAATGCACAAGCTTCAAAAAAAGACGGAATTAATGTTGTCTTGACATCAAACAAATTTAAAATAGCCGATATTGTTGATATAGTTAATTCAAACATATTGATTAATAACGGAAGTGAAATGCTTTCTTGTTTAAAAGACATTGATGGCAACTTTGATTTTGATATAAAGGTAAGAAAAAACAATATAAATGGTGTTGTTGATTTAAACAGAGGATATTTAAAAATTATACCGCTTAATAATTTGCCTTTGACTGTTGAAAAAGGAAAAATTCTTGTATCTTCAAAAGATATAACTTTGAAGGATTTTATGGGATATTATGGAACACAAAAAGCAAATAGTGTAAGTCTAAATGGTGAAGTAAAGGATTATTCAAAAACTTGCGAAACCAATTTAAATATTAAGACAAAAATTACAAATGATTTTACAAAAAATTACTTATCTAAAATGATAAATGCAAAAATGGAAATGGCAGGTGTTGCCCCGGGAATCATTGTGGTAAACGTCAAAGATAACAAAGTTGATGTGATGATGGCTGCAAAAGTGGCAAAAGGAGATGACATTTTGCTTGAAGGGGCTTCTTTTTCGCCAAAGGGCTATGATAGGGCTTTAAAAGCTGATATGTCGTTTGAAAATAATGTGTTAAACATTAAAGACATAAATTATTATATTGCTTCTGTATTAAAAAAAGGTGTTAAAGCAAAGCCGGTTATGGTTTTAAAAGGCAATATCGACTGTTCAAAACCGATACCAAATGTTCTTGATTTCAGTTTTGATGTTCCAAATCCTCTTCCAAGTGAGTTTTTGAATGTGTTTATAGGGCAAAAGGTGTTTAAAGGGGGTAAATTTTCGGGAAACTTAGGTTTTGTGAACAACTCAAGTTATCCTGTTATTAAAGGAAACATGGAAGCAGAACAAATAAGAATTCCAAAAGAACGCCTTTTTATTAAAGATGCAAAATTGTCTACCGATAACAATCTTATAAATATTATAGCAAACGGAAGCTACAAACGTTCAAGGTATCATTTTAAGGGAAATATTTTTAATGCGGTTAAATATCCGATTGTTGTAAAAAATGTAGATTTTAAAGTTGACAATATTGACATTGACAGGCTTTTGAAATCGTTTAACGAACAAAATACTCAAAATATTTTAGAAAATAAAAATGCCTCCACAAACGAAACTGAAGAAGACAACGGTCAAGCTTTTGACGTTAACAATTTGATTATAGAAAAATGTATTTTAAGACTTGATAAAGGGAAATATAAAGACATAAATTTTGGCAATTTGGCTGCTGATTTAACATTAAACAAGGATAACATTTTAAAGTTGAAGTCGAACAAATTTGACATTGCAGAAGGGATTTCAACATTAAAAGTTTTTTGTGATTTAAAGAAACATAAATACAATTTGCGTCTTGGAATAAAAGATGTAAATTCTGATATTATGTCAAGTTCTTTGTTAAATTTAAGTCGAGAAATTGCAGGAAAAGCAAGTGGGCTTGTTGAATTGTACACTGATGAAAGTTTGAGATTAAACGGAACAATAAAATTTTTGGTTAAAAACGGTCAAATACAAAAAATAGGCTTGGTGGAATATGTTATGAAACTTGCAGCACTTTTTAGAAACCCTATTGTTATGATAAGCCCATCAACTTTTTCAGATCTTGTAAATATTCCTGAGGGAAATTTTGATAAAATACAAGGTGAACTTTTTATAAAAAATAATTATGTAGAATTATTGAAAATAAAATCTCAAGCACCACAACTTGCAAGCTATATTGTTGGATGTTACAACATTGAAAACAGTGACACGATTTTGAGAATTTATACAAAGTTCAGTAACAAAAACAAAGGGGTTGCAGGCTTTTTAAGAAGTATATCACTAAACAATTTGGC
>UMLR01067742.1_pt1 | contig 10517 bp, 10 predicted proteins | sample 1966741 | NCBI WGS metagenome assembly UMLR01 (sample SAMEA4836207, study PRJEB28245) | human gut metagenome | biome: gut microbiome; material: fecal sample | place: Denmark | collected 2008 | reverse complement strand
CCTGTCCAGGATTCCGCGCTGCCTGTCCTGGAGCACGGCAAAAAGCCCCTCGCGCTCTTTTCTGAAAGAAGCCGTGAACTCGTCGTCGGATTCCTGCGCCAGTAAATCCTCGTCGTCCCGCACCAGCCGGAAAGGCTCCCGGCTGCTGTAAAGCAGCCGGCATACCTCCTCGCAGCACAGTCCCAGTCCACCCTCGCGCACCTCGCCGGATTCGTTGAAGAACCGGGGGTGCAGCGCGCAGATATCGCACAGTATCCCATCGCCGCAGTGAAGTATCAGCTCGCACAGCCCGTCCTCGCGCAGCAGTGCGCAGCGGTCGCCGGAGGACAGCGCGAAGCTGCGCTGTCCTCCCTGCTCCCGTATCGCGCTCCGCAGCCGCTCGCCGAATTCCCCAGGGACGCCGCGGAATCGCTCCATTGCCGGCTCGTCAATATCTATCTCCCAGCCGCGGCAGCAGTTGTCGGTGCACCTGTCCGCAATGCATACAAACTTATCGTAAAACCATGGTCTTATCATAATCTAGTCACATCAAAATAATGCGGTATTATGTCCGCATAGCTTCCGTCCTTCTTCCGGAATCCGCCGGGGATAACGCCCAGCTGAACGAATCCCAGGGACTTGTACAGCGCCAGGGCAGGCTTGTTGTCCGCCACCACCGCGTTGAACTGCAATACCCGGAATCCAAACTCCCGGCACCTGTGCAGGCAGTCCGTCACGAGCAGCGCACCGATGTGCTTTCCGCGCATATCCGAGCGCACCGCGTAGCTTGCGTTGGCGATATGTCCGCATCGCCCGACGTTGTTAGGGTGGAGTATGTACAGCCCCACCGCCTCGCCGTTATCCACGGCGGCTCCGGTGAAGCTCTGGGAGGCGAAGAATTCCTCCGCGTTGTCCGGCGTCAGGTCCTCTTCCTGGGGATATGCCTGCCCGGCGTCAACTACCTCGTTCCAGATTCTCATAAGCGCAGGAACGTCCTGCTTTTCAAACTTCCTGATCTCCATTTCTGTTCCTTCTAATTATCGCATTTCACCCGATAAATTCACGAACCAGTGAATTCTCCGGCACCACTTCCCTGTCCATTGGCTGAAGCTTCCGCAGGAACTGCTCAATGTCCGCGTAGTGCTCATAATCCCCATATGTGCCCGAAACATGCTCCAGGTCGCCCAGCAGGATATCCCGGTACACCATCGGCTCATAAGCGATGAACGTATCTATATCAAAGCTCGCACGATGCTTGAACGGCATGATGTAAAGATCCTCGCCGCGCTCCACTGACCGGAAGAAATCCATGGTTTCGGAAATGCTCCGTCCGCGGTACAGCTTATCGCGAATCAGGCGGCGCATAAGGCGTATCTTTGACGGGTGCAGCAGCGCACCGTCAGATTCCAGCCTAGTACGCACGGACACATAAACCCGGTTGGTGAACTCATCGGAATGCCCCGTCACCTCCGGATTCAGCGCGTGTATTCCCTCCATGATGACGATGTCCCCGGGAGAGCATTCCAGCGTAATCCCCGGACGGCGCTCCTGCGCAGTGAAGTCAAACGCCGGGACGTCGATTGCCTCACAGCGGCTCAGCATTTTCAGGTGCCTGCTGAAAAGCTCAGTGTCCAGACGTTTCGGCGACTCAAAATCAAACTGTCCGAGTTCTGCAAGGCGCTTATCCTGCTCTGTCAGCGGAAGGAAGTAATTATCCATGGATATAGTATGCGCACGGCAGCCATTATCCTCCAGAAGCTGCGCTATCCTTCCGGCGGAGGTGGTTTTACCAGAACCGGAGGGACCGGAGATAAGCACGACCGGGCGCTCCTTGCGCTCCATATATATTCTTTCAGCGGCAGCGGATATCTGGTCTGCATAGGCATTTTCGGCACTCAGCACGAATTCCTGCGGGTCAGCGGCGCTGTCGTTAAGTTCCTTTACAGGAATACATTTCATAGTTTTCCCCTTTCATCAGACACGTCCGCAGCTTTGAAACTGCGGACGTGTATTCTGTTCTATTTTATTATATGCCGGACTGCCCGTTCTGTCAAGTCTTATCAAATGCCGCTGAGCAGCTTTTTCTCCATCTCGTTTCTATCCGTAGCATATTCCAGTGCGGTTTCATAGGATATCTGGTTTGATCTGTACAGCTTTGCAAGGCTGTCGCTGAGGGTGCACATTCCGTCCCTGCCGCCTGCCGCCATTGTGGTTTCCATCATGTTTATCTTGTTGGAGCGGATAAGGTTCTTGATGGCGTCTGTGCCGACCATGACCTCGACGGCGGCTACTCTGCCCTTTCCGTCGGAGCGCGGAATAAGCGACTGGGCGATGATCGCCTGTATCATGCTCGCCAGCTGAGACCGCACCTGCTCCTGAGAATGTATGGGGCACGCATCGATGATTCTGTCAACGGTCTGCGCAGCACTGGAGGTGTGCAGCGTGCCGAATACCAGGTGTCCGGTTTCGGCGGCGGTCATTGCAAGGGAGATCGTTTCATAATCTCTCATCTCGCCGATGAGGATTACGTCCGGGTCCTCTCGCAGGGCGCTGCGGAGCGCCTCGTGGAATGACGGAACATCCCTGCCAAGCTCCCTCTGGTGAATAGTCGCCTTCTCCTGCTTGTAGCGGTACTCTATAGGATCTTCTATCGTAATGATGTGGCAGGGGCGCGTGGTATTGATGTACTCCACCATCGCAGCCAGCGTTGTGGATTTACCGGCTCCCGTTGGACCTGTTACCAGCACAAGGCCTCTGCGCTTCTTGGCGAAATCCAGCAGGACGGAGGGCATTTTCAGCTCCTCCAGTGTGGGAATCTCCGCATTAAGCAGACGAATGCATGCCGCAAGCTTACCGCTCTGGCGGAATACGTTGACGCGCTGACGGGCGCCGTTCTTCAGCTCAAAGCTGAAATCTATGTCCTTGCCCTCGTTGAGCGCCTTTTCCTGCTCGGCGGAAAGTATCGAAAGAATAGTACGGTTGACCACCTGGTCAGAAAGCTCGGTGTACTTGCGAAGTTCGCCGTTTACGCGCACAACGGTAGGCGCACCTACGGTGAGGTGGATATCGGAGGCGTTCATTTCTCGCGCCTGCATGATGAATTCTTCAAAAGTCATGGTGTTCTTCCTTCCGTGTATGTATTCTTGATTTAGTGTATCCAGGAGCTGCGGATCATTTTATCTTGAACTGTATTCCGCTCGCGGAGAAATAAACCTCGTCCGAGGAATTTGCAATACGCTGATTGATGTCGCCGATTATCCTGCGCAATACCTTCTGTCGGAGGTCGTCAGGAGCAACGGAAAATCCGGTTTCGAGGGTGATTATGGTCATGCTGCCGTCGTTTTCGCGGATTCGGTCGCGCATGGACTCCACATCGGAAATAACCATTTTCTCGATGGACTTCATCAGTTCGTCAGTCATAGCGGTAATATCGGGACACAATCTGTCCAGCACGAGAGAAGCGTAATCACTCAAGCGATCAAAGATAACGAACTTATGGTCGCCGATGGACGCCGCAGGGTTTTCCGTGATCCCGGACACGATGTCCCATTCTACGCCGTTCTGATTGTTTCCGTATTCGATGCGGTGAAGGATATCCGGGTCAACCGCCTCCCCGGTGCGTAGATAGAGAACATAGTCGTAGCGCGAGTAATTTGTCACCGCCCACCGGGATTTTCCACTCGCCGCTCCTCCTGTTATCAGTATGGATTTGGACATTTCGCCACCGTTCCTTTCAGAGTTATTGTGGTGATGAATACAGAATATACCGATAGCATTCATCGTATACATTAGTACATATTACATTATACAACAAAATCTTCAACATGTAAAGCGGTATTTGTTGATTTTGTACAATCAAAACTAATCTTGTGAATTCTTCCGGCTTTTGAACGCTAAAATTGTGTAAAATCATCATATAGAATGCAAGATATGATGTAAACGTTTTCTTGATTAAACGCCGAACAAAGATTGTGCGTGTTGTGCAATCTGACAGAAAATACAAGCAAGAAATGCGCAAAATCCAACAAATGGTCTTTGTGAGGTGTTGCCCCCAAATATATCATTGTTGCATATGGGGACCTCTAAAAACCGGTTTGAAAAGAGAAAAATGGGCAGGGCGCGCCAGATTCCAGGAAAGCCTCCTCGTAAGGCCGTATGCCTTATGAGGAGGCTTGACAAAACAGGCGGTGTGCTATACACATTTTCACTAAAACGAGGTTTTTTAGAGGTGACCATAGGTTGATTTTTCATTTGGTATATTGTATAATGTTTACAGCATGGCTTTTTAGCCAGACTGATAAATTAGAATTTACGGAGGGTAAAGTGGTATATGAAAATAGAATATAAAAGACTTACCGAAAATGAACTGGATACATTTATTCATATGAGAATAAATCAACTGAGAGAAGAAGGCGCTAAGGAAGATATCGATCTTGTTCCTGCTTTGAATGAATATTATACCCGCCACATGTTAGATGGAACATTTATTTCCTGGATCGCACTTGATGGAAATAAAATTATTGGAACCAGCGGAATGTCCTTTGTTGAGAAGCCGCCCTACTTCGGATGCCCAAGCGGTAAGATAGGACTGCTGTCCAGTATGTTTACCGACCCTGATTACAGAAGAAAGGGCATCGCAAAGGAGCTGTTATCTCGGGTAATAAACGATGCAAGAGATTATGGCTGCGGAACAGTTCAAATCACGGCTTCAGATATGGGCGTCAAACTATATACAGATTTCGGATTTGTTCATAACGATAATTTCATGCAATATAAACTGGTAACCTCTAAAAACCGATATGAAAAATAAGAATGGGCAGGGCGCGCCGAATGAACATGTCGCCGAGGGAAGACGTGTCCTCCCGCAGCATTCCGGCGGCAATGCACTTGTGCGTGAATTTCTGTTATTGTTCTATGCGGTTTTGTGTTATATTTGAATCAACAAAAACAGTAGAGAGGTGCTATTATGAAAAAAACACTTGCAGCATTGCTGATGTCGGCTATCATGTGCGTTACTGCGTGCTCCGGACAGCCGCAGGAAAGCCCGGTGAACTCCGCTGAAACGGCGGAAGCGGCGACCGTAGGACTCCAGCGCCCCGACATCTCCGGACTTACATCGCAGGAAATAGTCAGCAGCATGACCATCGGATGGAATCTCGGAAATACCCTTGACGCCTGCCAGGCTGACCGCGACGGCGACGGCGTGATAAACGAGCATGTGCCCGACGGCGAGGAGCCCGACGAAACGCTCTGGGGAAATCCCAAAGCGACACCGGAGCTGTTCCAGGCTCTGTGGGACAGCGGAGTGAACGCTGTTCGTATTCCCGTGACCTGGAGGGATCACATTGACGAAGCCGGCAACATTTCCGCTTCATGGCTGGACCGCGTTCAAGAGGTCGTTGACTACGCCTACGACATAGGAATGTACGTCATCATCAACGTCCACCACGACGGCGGCGGAGATCCGCAGTTCGGCGCCTGGATATGCAACGCGGCGACAGATTACGACAGCACCCTCGCGCGTTATACGAACCTCTGGACGCAGATCGCTGACAGATTCCAGGACTATGACGAGCACCTGATATTCGAAAGCATGAACGAAGTCGGATTCGACAGCCTTTCCGTCCCGAAGGCCTACAAAACGCTGAACCGGCTGAACCAGGCATTCGTTGACCTGATACGCTCCTCCGGCGGAAAGAATCCAAAGCGCCACCTTCTCATCGCAGGATACTGGACGGATATCCAGAAGACCTGCAACAACCTCTATCAGATGCCCGAGGATCCGGCAGGGCGCTGTATCGTGTCAGTCCACTACTACACTCCCTGGGATTTCTGCACGACCAACATAAAGAATGAATGGGGCACGGAATCCGAGCAGAGAGAAATGGAAAGCCTCATCGGAATGATGAAGACCAACTTCACCGACAAGGGAATCCCTGTGATCGTAGGCGAATACGCCGCCAGCGGCAACGACTTCAACAGCTGCGTTTTCTTCTGCGAGAAACTTGTGAAGATGTGCCACGATTACGGAATCGCGACATTCCTGTGGGACAACGGAAACGGTCAGTTCGACCGCAGCATGAACACATGGCGCAGCGAGCAGATGCACTCAGCGCTCCAGCGTGCAGTCAGCGGAGAGGATTACACTCCGGAAAAGGCGCAGTGAGCCTTACACAACTGAAAAAAGCGGAGATTTTTGAATCCCCGCTTTTTTGCGCAATATAAACATAACAAAAAACCTCGACACTCATACTGAGAATCGAGGTTTTGGTGCAGGTGACGGGACTTGAACCCACATGACCTTGCGATCACTAGCACCTGAAGCTAGCGCGTCTGCCAATTCCGCCACACCTGCGTATAAATTGTTTCTGTTTTTGACTCGGTAGAAACGCCGGGAGTAAGCTCCCAGAAAAAGCCGGGGCGAACACTTTTGTGTCATGCGCTTTGTTGTTGACGTTCATCAGCAACGTATATATTCTACCACAAACATATCACTTTGTCAAGGGGTTTTTGAAAAAAATATGAATTTTTTTAAAAAATCTTGACGAAGCGCCCGGGAGACTGTATAATTAATGTATATTGAACCGTCAAAGGAGGTACGCATGAAGAACAGAAAGCCGGATTCCTCTCCCACTGCCCTGCGGCTGCTGAAGCTGCTGTGGATATTCATTCCGCTGGTTCTGGCGGCGGCAATGTATTTCCTGCTTCCCCTCTTCCCGGAATTCACCGAGCATGTAATTTCCCGGGGGCTTTTCAAAGTATTCACCGTACCGGTGGGATTCCTGACATCCCTTGTGCCTATATCCCTAACGGAGGTCTGCGCAGTCCTCGCAATCCCGGCAGTCGTCACGCTTGTGGTCGTATTCATCATGCGCCTTCGCAAAAGCACCGACCGCCGCCGGACTGCCATAAAGGCAGGACGCTTCATCGCCGGATTCGTTTCATTTGCAGCATTCATTTACATGACCGGGCACGGAGCGAACTACTATCGGCAGCCAATGGAGCAGCTGATGGAACTGGACGCCTCGCCGAAATCCACTGAGTTCCTCGCGGAGGTCTGCCGCGACCTCGCCGCCCACGCCGCCGAGGAGCGTGAACTCCTGACGGAGGACGAAAACGGCTGCGTGAAATTAACCGAGGATATCTGGACAGAGCTTTCACGCACGAACAGCGGATACTCCACCCTGGTGGAGGAATACCCATTCCTGTGGACCAGCGTCAGCCGCCAGAAGCCCGTGCAGCTTTCCTATCTGTGGAGCTACACCGGCATTGTCGGAATGTACTTCCCTTTCCTGGCGGAATGCAATATCAATACCGAAGAGCCGGATTTCTGCAAGCCCTTCACCGCCAGTCACGAAAGCGCGCACTCCCGTGGAATAGCGTTCGAGAACGAGTGCAACTTTCTGGCTTTCCTTGCCTGCTCAAACAGCGAATATCCAGAATTCAGGTATTCCGGCTATGCGTCCGCATTCATGTTCTGCTCCAACTCGCTCTACGCCGCGGATTATGAGCTGTGGCTGGAAATGGCACAGGACACCAGCGCCGGAATGTGGCGCGACCTGCTTTCCACAAATGACTACATCGAGCGATTCTCCGGAAGCGTCCAGGAAATATCCACCGCCGTCAACGATGGATTCATAAAGGCGCAGGGAGTGCAGGACGGCACGCAGTCCTACGGCAGGGTGACCGACCTTATCCTGGCGCACTATTATAAGGAATGGCAGAAATCATGAGAGAAATAAGCTACACGGTCCCGGCGGAATTTGACGGCGTGCAGGCGCAGGTGTTCCTGAAATCCCGGGGAATATCCCGGCGCGTGCTGACAGCGCTCAAACGCTCCGGCGGACTTACCTGCGGCGGCGGAACACTCCGCACTGTTGACGCGGTACACGCCGGGGAAGTCATTACCCTCCGGCTGGACGGCGGCGAAACCTCCGTCGCGGCGAATCCGGAGCTTTCCGCCGACGTAGTGTACGAGGACGAGGACGTGGTGGTATTCAACAAGCCGCCCTTCATGCCGGTCCACCCGTCCCAGCGGCACCATGACGATACACTGGCGAATCTGTTCGCCGCAAGATATCCGGGGCTTCCCTTCCGGCCGATAAACCGCCTGGACCGCAACACCAGCGGACTTTGCGTGTGCGCGAAGAATCAGTTCGCAGCGGCGGCGCTTTCCGGCAGCATATCCAAAGTGTATTATGCGATCACGGACGGAACTCCGCCCGGCAATACTGTGAACGCGCCGATAGGCAGACTCGGGGACAGCGTAATAGAGCGCTGCGTGACTCCTGACGGGAAGCCTGCGGTCACGCACTTCCGGAAGATAGCCGGTGAACGCCGGACGCTGCTGCGAATAACCCTGGAAACCGGACGCACCCACCAGATACGCGTGCACATGGCGCATATCGGATTCCCACTCTGCGGCGACGACATGTACGGCGGCGACTGCACCGCAATCTCCCGGCAGGCGCTGCACTGCGGCAAAGTGGAATTCCCCCTGCCGGTATCCGGCGAGCGCATTACAGTTTCCGCACCGCTGCCGGAGGACATGGCTGCAATACTTGACGGAACAAACGAAAGGACTTAAGATGATAAAAGCTGTAATTTTTGATATGGACGGACTGATACTGGACACCGAAAAACTGCTGGTAAAATACTGGTGCCAGGCGGCTAACGAAGCAGGATTTCCCATGCAGCGCGAGCATGCGCTGAATATCCGCAGTCTTGCACGGAAGTTCGCGATACCCTACCTCCAGGGAATCTTCGGCGAAAACTTCGACTATGTGAAGATACGTTCCCGGCGCATGGAACTCATGAAAGAACACATCGCAGCCCACGGACTTGAAACCAAGCCCGGGATAACCACGCTGCTGGACTACCTGGACAGCCGTGGGATACCGGCGGCGATAGCCACCGCCACCGATATCCAGCGCACGGAGGATTATCTGGGAAAAGTAGGGCTGCTTGGGAGATTCAGCCGGATAGTCTGCGCTTCGATGGTGGAAAGCGGCAAGCCCAAGCCGGACATCTACCTCTACGCGGCGCAGCAGCTGGGACTTCCGGCGAACGAGTGCCTGGCGCTGGAGGATTCCCCGAACGGGGTGCGCAGCGCTTCCTCGGCTGGGTGCGTCACAGTGATGGTTCCGGACCTCACCCAGCCGGACGAGGAGCTGGAAAAGCTCATCTTCGCAAAGGCGGATTCCCTGGCGGACGTACCTGCAATCATCGGAAGGACGTAATACATACAGCTGAAAAGTGGAAAGCTTTTCAGCTGTTTTTTTGTATGATTTCCCGGCATGCTCATTGTTTGCATGTATTTATATCACCAAAATGTCACAAAAGAGGCTTATACTGTGTATGTAAACGGAAAGCCGCAGGAAGGCGGCAGCATCAACAAATCAGAAAGGCTCGTGATATTATGAAAACCTACAAATATTTCGCACTGATCTGCGCAGCTGTCGTGGCTGCGGCTTCCACCGGCTGCTCCAGCAATTCCGGAACTTCCTCCGATACCGGCAGTTCAGTGGTTTCCTCAGCGGACGCATCACATCAGACCTCCGAAGCAGGGACAGGCGAAGTGAAATCCTCTGAGGTCTACAAGACGGTAAAGGTCACAGCGGTTGACGGGAATTCCATAACCGCCGACGAGGGCGAGATAGTTTCCGGCGGCGCGCCCGGACAGCCCGGGGACGGCGGCTCCGCTCCCGAAAAGCCCGGCGACAGCGGCGACAACTCCGACAAGCCCGAGGGCGAGGATTCCGGCAATGCGCCCGGGGATTCCAGCAACGGCTCCGGGAATGCTCCTGACAAGCCGGACGGCGAAGCTCCCGGCGGAATGGGCGGAAGCACGTTTTGAGTCCTCCGGCAGCAGCGTAACCTTCGCCGTCACCGACGACACCAAGATCTCCGTGGAATTCCTTCAGGGAAGCAGTGACGGCAACATTGACGACATCGCAGTCGGCAGCGTCCTCGCGGTCACCCTGAACGACGACGGAACCGCAGTTTCCATCGTTGTGAAGAACATGAATGCCGGCAGCGGATTCGGCGGCAGCGGCGAAGTAACCAACGGAACCTCCGCGAACACGATAACCGAGAACACCACCGAAAGCGACACCGAGTATAATTCCACCGGCGACGACGAGAACGCGCTGAGAGTTGACAGCGCAGAAGCCACCCTCACCGGGATCACAGTCAACAAGAATGCCGGCAATTCCTCCAACACCGAGGACGGGGACTTCTACGGTCAGAACGCCGGATTCCTCGCACTGAACGGAGCCAAGGTGACCATCACTGACTCCACCTTCAACACCGGCGTGGTAAACGGCAACGCGGTATTCAGCTACGGCGAGGGGACAACGGTCAACATCTCTGACAGCAAGATACGCACCACAGAGCGCAATTCCGGCGGAATCCAGACCACCGGCGGCGGAACCATGATCGCCACCAACCTTGATGTTCAGACCGAGGGCAACTCCTCCGCGGCGATACGCACTGACCGCGGTGGCGGAACAGTCACCGTCGAAGGCGGAAAGTACGTC
>UMLR01092960.1_pt1 | contig 10591 bp, 13 predicted proteins | sample 1966741 | NCBI WGS metagenome assembly UMLR01 (sample SAMEA4836207, study PRJEB28245) | human gut metagenome | biome: gut microbiome; material: fecal sample | place: Denmark | collected 2008 | reverse complement strand
AGACTGTGTATTTGACCACATATATCTTTTTTCTTGGCATCATTATTTGCAACAACGGTTTGCAAAATAACATGACATGCTTTTAGGATTGTTTCAATAACCTCTTGTTTGTCGTTATCTTGCAGGCTAGTGTTTTTTGTTAGATCATCTAGAATCTTCTTATAAACACTAAGTGCTGTCGACACGGTGTTATTGTCAAATTGGAGCTTTTTGCGCCCTGATTCATCTGTTGGCGCTGTTGCTGCTAATTTTATACCATTTATTAAGTTTTTCAGTTGATTGGCAGTTATAGGGTCTGAATTTTGTTGCAATAACTGCAAGTATTTATCACCCATTGCTTGTATAACAGTTGTCCTTGTTGCGCCAGAAGAGTTTTGCCATTGAGACATTCCTTTTATATTATCTTCACTGATAGGCACTTGGAAGCCATTATCTATAAAATTCAGTACATAATGTGTATCGTTATAATTATTTCCTATCCAATTGTTTTGCCTTGTAAGTGTTACGCTCTGCGTGCTATAACCACTCACTTTCACCCCTTTCATCTCATATCCATTTTGTAGCGATTTAAATGTTTTGCTGTCGGTTTCAAACTCAAAATGATCATTTCCGTTTGCTTGATGTTGGAATTGGCTGCAAAGATTTCTTGCTTGGGCTTGTAATTCATTGATTTGACTTTTGAAGTTTTCAAAAGCCCCAGGTATTTGTTGTGATTTTAAAATGTCTTGCAAGTCATTTATAGCGTTTTGAAATTTTGTTGATGCATCTTCCATAGCACTTTTGCTTTTGCCAATATCATCAAGGTTTGGAAGATTTTTTTGTATATTTTCAAGCCATTTACTTAAATTTTGCTCTTTACCATTTATCTTTACTGTTATACTACTATTTGTATCAGACAATTGTTTCAAAATTGCCTTAAACTCTTCTACTGTTTTCTTCAACGCTGCAACATTTTCATCATCCTTTCCAGTCTGCGCAGGCGCAGGTGCTGATTTTGTTGATGTCGCCTCAGTCTTGTCTGCTTCTTTTGCTCCTGCTGTGTGTGGTTTGAGCCAGCCCAAATCGCTGGAGAAAAAGTTGCAAACAGCATATTTAAACTTTGGCATAAAACCTGCGTTGTCATCGGGTTTTTGTGTGCCTTTACCATAAGAAACATCTGTATCGCGATAATTTTTCACAAAAGCTATGCCGCCACCAAGTCCAACAAGAGCCAAGCCCCATTTCAAAATCGAGCCGCCATATCTTTCAAAAAAACCAGAAAGCTTATCCATAAAACTAGGTTTGGGTGGTTCCGAGTTGCTGCCAAAATATCCGTCGTATTCCATTGGCTTTGTCGGGGCAAAATACGGTGTGTTACCCCCCACGCCGTTTGGCTGGTTCATAAACGGATTGTTGTTCACAGGAAAACCATAGTTGTTAAAGTTGTTGTTCATATCAATAATTCCCACACATTTTTACGTATACTAACTTTGTCGGCTATTTTTGTCGTAAACTTTAAGATTTTAAGTGGAAATATTAAGATATGTTAAATTTAATTTTTATTTTTTTTCAATTTTGCAAGTTTTTCTTTTATTTTTTTTGATTTTTTTATTTGGCTGCTCAACTTTTTGAGTTTATTTTCGTGTTGTTCTTCCGGTTGGGAGTCAAAAAGGTTATATTCGTTGAGCATGTGTTTTTCTTTTCGGTATTTTGGCTCGTTGACTGCTTGATAGCTTTGGTCTTCTTCAAGTTGGTAGATAAGTTTCAAAAGTTCGGGGGCTTCAAAATCTGTGTTCATTTCAAAAATCTTGTCGATTTTGATTGCGTTGTTCACATTTTTCACTTCCACAACAACGTCAATTGAAGTTTGGACAAGGCGTTTCAGTTTGAAGTTGTTTATGTTGTTTGAGCCATACTTTATCATTTTTCTTATTTTTGATATGGCATCTTTGGCGTCGTTGGCGTTGATTGAGAATATTGAGCCTCGAAAGTATGAATCGATGTATATCAAAAACTCTGAAACGTCGCCAATGGTAAGTTCATCCAACACCAAGTTTTCAGCATTAATAAGCAAGAGTTTGTTCAAAAGTTTTCTTGACAAAATTTCATTGTCACCTATTTCATCTGTTGCATAAAAAGGTGTGATGTTTATTTTTGGAAAGTTTGATTTTATATTGACGGCTGAAATTGAGTTTTCAATGACTATGCATTTTTGTTCTTTTTCGAAATTTTTCAAAAGGTAGTTTATCAAAGTTGTTTTGCCGCTTTTTGTTTTTCCGACGATAAGGATGTTCAGTTTGTTGTTTGTTGCGTTTTTCAGATATTTTATTATAGAATTGTCATAATTGTTGTCAGCAAGGATATTTTCGTCTGTTTTGCGGATAAGTAAAATCGGCACGCTTTGATAGTTGTATGGCAAAACACCCATAAACAGCAAATTGGATTTCAAGTTGCCTTCAATGATAAAGTTGTTTGAGCCAAATTTTTGGTTTGACATTTGGCTTAAATATTTTATAAATTTTTCAAGTTGGTTGTTGTTTGTAAACAAATTGTCAATGGTTTTAAGTTCGTTGTTTTCAGATTCAATTTTGACGTTGTCATAGCCATTAATCCAGATGCTTTCGACTTTGTTTTCTTCAAAAAGTTGGCTTATTATGTCAAAAAGTTTTTCGTTTTCGCTTTCACACTTCAAAGCCGGAGTGTCAAAATTTTTGTTTATTTCATCATAAGTTTTGAAAATTTCATCTGATATTGAACCATCAAAAAAAACATTTTCCATTGACAAACACCTGCCTTACTATGTATAATAACATATTAATATAATTATACTTTAAAAAAAATAAATCATAAAGTACATTTTTATTTTTGTGTGGTGTTGTATGAAATCACTTACAATTGAAGAATTATCAGATGAAAAGGCATTGCTTTATAATGTTGTTGATGAAGTTGGCAATGTGTTGTTAAAAGCTGGTGAAATTTTGACTCCGGGAAAAATTCTTCAACTTCGGCAAATTCCAAAATTGTATAGACTTGATGCCAAAAACACAAGTAAAACTCCAGAAAAATCCGTTGATTTAAACGCAAATTCAAACAACTCAAATGTTGTTTTCAACGAAAAATCCTATCTTATGACTCAAGTTCCAAGAACTGTTTTTTCAATAGATAAACTTGACATCACAAATTTCAATGGGGTTGTCAACAAAACATCAAAAATTGACTCTCTCACACAAAACAGAATAAAACTTTTTTACACAAAAATATTAGATGCAATGAAGAAAAACGAATACACAAATGTTGTTTCAATGTACAATGAAATTCGCGACAAAATCATCTATGACATAAAAACATTGATTAGCGCTGTGAGTTATTTTTCCCAATTAAAGTTGCTTGGGGAGTATTCTCTTTGTCATTCTTTGAACGTTGGAATTTTGTCGGCTGCATTGTCTTATAAACTCGGGTTAAATCAAGATTTAATTTCAGATATAACCTTGGGGGCTTTATATCATGACATTGGAAAAATATATTTGCCACAAAATGTTCAAACGACCGAAGGGCTTTCAAGTGAAGAGCTTAAGGTTTATAAATCACATCCTGAAGTTGGTTACAGAATATTGAAAGAGAAATTAAACATTCCCGAAAATGTTGCGAAAATCGCACTAAATCACCATGAAATTGCAAATGGGACAGGGTTTCCGTTTGGAATAAGTTTGCAAAACATTGACATTCAAACCTCAATTGTGTCTGTGTGCAATTTTTTCGACAATTTGACATTCAATAAAACAGAATATAGAGTAAAAAACACACGTGAAGCTTTGAAAGTGATGTTAAAAGTGGGCTCTTCACATTTTAAAGCCGAAGTATTATATGGGTTTATAAACATGTTTAGTTACAATGACACAACACCGTTTGAGGAAATGATTTTATAATGATAAATATTATAGGGGCGGGGCTTGCAGGGTGTGAAGCTGCACTTCAAATTGCCAAACAAAAAATCAATGTCAATTTATATGAAATGCGACCAAAAATTGAAACAGGCGCTCATAAAACAGATAAACTTGCAGAGTTTGTGTGTTCAAACAGTTTGGGCAACAAACAAATTACAAACGCAAGCGGATTGTTAAAAGCTGAACTTGAATTTTTGGGATCTTTTTTAATAAAAACCGCAAATAAGTTTCAAGTGAATGCCGGCGACGCGCTTGCCATTGATAGAGAACTGTTTTCAAACGAGATAACCAAGCTAATTGAACAAAATCCATATATAAACCTGATTAGAGAAGAAAAAACAACGATAAATAAAGATGAAATAACAATTGTTGCAAGCGGACCTTTGACTTCTCAAAATTTGATACAAAGCATTGTTGAGCTTACGGAAGAAGAAAACCTCGCTTTTTTTGATGCAATTGCTCCGATTGTTGAAAGAGACAGCATTAATTTTGACAAAGCTTTTGTTCAAAATAGATATGACAAAGGAGAAGCTTGTTACATAAATTGTCCGATGAACAAAGATGAATATCTGAAATTTTATGATTATTTGATAAATGCACCTAAAATAGAGTTAAAAAGTTTTGAAAAGGATGCAATGTTTTTTGAAAGTTGCATGCCAATAGAAGTTATGGCTTCTCGAGGTGTTGACACGTTAAGATATGGGCCTTTAAAACCTGTTGGGCTTGTTGACAGTCGTACAAATGTTGAAAACTATGCGGTTGTTCAACTTCGTGAGGATAATTTGGCTAAAAGTTTATACAATCTTGTCGGATTTCAGACAAATTTGAAATGGAGTGCACAAAAAGAGCTTATTCATCTAATTCCCGGGCTTGAAAATGCAAACATTGTTAAGTTTGGCGTAATGCATAAAAACACGTTTATAAACAGTCCAAAAGTTTTAAATAGCACCTTAAATCTTGAAAAACATGAGAATATATTTTTTGCAGGTCAAATTACAGGCACTGAAGGCTACACAGAATCTATTGCAGGGGGATTGCTTGCTGGGATTAATGCTGTTAAAAAATTAAAAGACGAAAAATTATTAACTTTGCCACAAACAACTATGCTTGGTGCTTTGACCAATTATATTTCATATAAAGAACATAAAAAATTCCAACCAATAAATTCAAATTGGGGCATTGTTGATTCTATCGACTTGCCAAAAGGTCAAAGAAAAAATAAGAAACTGAAAAACGAACTTCTTGCAAAGCGTTCGCTTGAAACATTAAAAGCAATGTTCCAAGCGGTATAACTTATAATTCAAGAGCTTTTTCAACATCATCCGTAAATTCGAAATTTGAATATACATTTTGGACGTCATCATTTTCTTCAATTTTTTCCATAAGTTTTAAAATAAGCTTTGCATTTTCAACGTCATCAACTTCGATGGTGTTTTCACTTATTCTAGTGAGAGAAGCTTCTTTGGGTTTGATATTTAATTTTTCAAATCCTTCGGTTATAGCTTGAAAATCCTCAGGAGAAGTTAATACCTTTATTTCGTCTTCTTCTTGGTAAGCATCATTTGCGCCAAGTTCAATGGCATGTTCAAAAATTTCATCAAAATTTAAACTGTTATCAAAAGTAATCATTCCATATTGTTTAAACATCCAGCCAACACAGCCATTTTCACCAAGGTTGCCTTGATATTTTGTGAAATAACTTCTCAAGTCACCTGCAGTACGATTTTTGTTATCAGTAAGTGCCTCAATAAAAATCGCAACACCATTTGCGCCATAACCTTCATAAGTTAATTCAAAAAAGTTGTCAGCATCGGAACTTTTTGTTGCCTTTTCAATTGCACGTTTTATGTTGTCATTTGGCACACCACCTGCTTTAGCCTTTTCAACAGCGGTTCTTAAACGGAAATTGGAAGATAAATCACCGCCTCCAAGTTTAGCAGCAACAATAATTTCACGAGAATACTTTGCAAAAGCAACCCCTCGTTGAGCATCAACTTTTGCTTTTTTATGCTTAATTGTTGACCATTTTGAATGTCCTGACATTTTTTTCTCCTTTTTCTTTTTCTTATTTATATAGAAATTTTACCATAATTATTGTATAATTTTAAGCATGGAAAATAAGATCAAAGAAGCACTGGAATATTTCAGTAAAAAAGACTATCAAAAAGCTCTTTCAGTTTTCAATAAAATTCTTGAAACTGACAGCAATAATCCCAATATAATAAGCAATATCGGGTTGTGTTGGGCAAATTTGAACGATGAAGAAAAAGCACAAGAATATTATCTAAAAGCTTTAAATATTGACTATAAAATGGTTCAAACAATTGTAAACTTAAGTGATAGTTATGTTAAAACAGGAAAGCTGCTTGAAGCAATAGATCTTCTTCAAACAGCAGTTTATAATTTGCCGGAAGTGAGTGTTTTGAAGCACTATCTGGCCAGAGTTTATTCAATTGACAAACGATATGAAGAAGCGGTTTTTGTTTTGAATGAAATTCTGGATGAAAATCCAAAAGATATTGATGCCAATTGGGATTTGGGAGTAATTTATTTTGAATGGGGCGATTACCAAAGTGCAATAAGCTATTTTGAAAATGTAATAGCTCAAAAAGACGACAACCCTGCAATTTTCTACAAAACCGCTTTAGCCTATGAAGCAAACGATGAAATAGACAAAGCCATTTCATATCTTCTTCGTGCAATTGTTTTGAATGAAAATTTTGAAATAGCATACAAAAAACTTGGCATATTTTTTATGGCAAAAGGCGATAAGCGAAGTGCTATAGACTATTTTGAAGATTATCTTAATTTTGATTTAAGTGAAGATGAAAAAAAACAAGTTGAAAATTTAATAGAAAAATTAAAATAGTTACAAATTTATTAATGTTGTAATGCAGTTTTATGTAAGTTAGTAATTATAAAAGGTTTATTATTATGCAATATGGTTCAATAACATCAACAATAACTCAAAACCAGAATTATCCGGTAAGACAAGTTTTACGTCTCAGAGAACATGCAACAAGTGCAAATACTCAATCAAGTGTTCAGCCTTTAAGACTTAGAACAAAAAGAACCTATGATGAAATGATAAATTCCTATCAATTGACTCCAGAGCAAGTTAAATCAGTACGTTTATCTAAACTTGGTGGGTTATCACAACATCCAAAGTTAACCTTAAGCCAAAAAGCTGAACTTGCTAAAGAATATAAAGCATATCAAACAAGATTATTTTTTAAACAAGCTTATAATTTTGGTCCAACTCCGTTTCAATCAAAAGTTATGAGTGTTGAAGGTGATAGATCAAGAAATTTGGGTGTCATTAGAAATTATGATGAAGAAACAAGATTGTTAAATGTTATAGAGCAACAGCCTTTTGAAATGTCATTGGCGCAATTGCGTTCTCTTTTACACAAAAGAAACAATATACAAATAGACGAAAACCTTATCCCAAACGAAACAGCAATACGACAAAATATTCCTGAACCATTTAATTTATTGAACAATACCCAAATTAGAAGTTTAATTCTTATTATTATGAGTGAACAAAATGAAAGGAAATTAAATAAAGGAGAAAATGAATTCTTGGAAACAGATTTGCCTAAAGACTTAGGCCAAAATCCTGATTGCGATTGTGAAGAAATACAAGAATCTTTTTAATACATAATATAATAAAACCACTTGTTAAAAAAATGTATTTCTGATAGAATAAAAATATTGTTAAGGAGAAATGGCCGAGTCGGCTGAAGGCGGCACCCTGCTAAGGTGTTATGTGGAGTAATCTGCATCGTGGGTTCGAATCCCACTTTCTCCGTTCTTTAAAGCCAATACCACAAAAGGTCTGTGGCTTTTTATTTTTGTAATTAGACATTTAAAATTAAAATGTCTGACACATAAAATGATAAATTTTAAAATTGAACGATTTTAAGGGAAGAATTTATAAAACTAAATGTCTAGGATTTATTATTTTGTATGTCCAATTATTAAATTAAATGTCCGAGATTAGACATTTAATTTAATAAATATATTTTCTGTGAATATTATTTTGAATATTTTTTTATAAGCAAGACATATCGTTCATAACATAAACAACAGCTCCAATAATATCTACGCTATCTGTTTTTAAATCAACTTCAAAAGGTTGATAAATAGGATTGTCGCTTTTCACTAATAATTTTCCCGGCATATATTGAAGTCTTTTTACAAACAATGCACTTTACCCTGAAGTTTTGCTTGCTGCTGCTAATCCTTTTACATCAACAATGATACAAGTTCGAGCTTCGTTAGAAACATATAATTCTACCGGAAGAATTGAGGAAGTTCCGGCAACAGCAATTTTAATCGGAACTTTTAAAGAATTCCCATTAGGAACAATTAAACCACATGAAAATGCTGAATACGAAACAACTATGTCTATTACTTATGCAAAATTAGTTGTAAATAAAGTTGAAATTTTTGAAATTGATGTTCTTCAAAATATCTACAAAGTTAATCTTGTGGATATGCTTTCAACATTCAAGAAAAATATTGGGAGTTAGAAATGTTTAAGCACAAGATTGTGAGGTGTTAAATGACTTAAGTGAAAATGTATAACCAAGTGCTCTTAAAATTTTAGTAAGAGTATCAAAACGAGGACTTGTTTGATTAGCAAAAATTCTATACAAATTTTGACGATTTAAATTTGTTTCTTCTGCTAATTTAGAAATACCACCTTTAGCTTCAGCAACTCTTTGAATTGCTCTCATTAAGGCTTTGGTATCTCCATCTTCTTGATATTCTTCTATTGCAAGTTCAAGGTAAGCAGTAGCTTCGCAATCATCTTGCAAAGTTTCATTCATATAATTATCCCAAGAAGTAAGATTTTTATTTGTCATTATTGCCTCCTTTGTAATCATTTAAGTATACCTTGGCTTTTTTAATATCGTCCTCCTGACTAGATTTATCTCCACCAGAGAATAATATTACTAAAATATCATTTTCGACAGTGTAACAAATTCTATATCCGGGACCGAAAAAGAGTCTTAATTCATACAAGTCATCTCCAAGATTTCTTGTATCACCGAAGTTTCCATCAATCATTCTATCCACTCTTAATCTTATTCGGCGTTTCATTGTTGGATCTTTGATTGATTCTAACCAAATAGTAAAAGGCACTTTACCATTATCAGTTTTATACATCGATATTTTATATTGACTCATATAAATATTGTATCATATATGCGACAAATATTCAAGGTTAAATAACAAAATTTTAAAGGAGAGAAAAATGATAAAAGAAATTACATTATCAGATGGAAAAATTGCTATTATCAAAGACGGCAAAGGTAGAGATTTATTAAACGCTCAAAAGAAAGCAAAATCTTCTGGTGAAATTCCATACGCATTGATTGCTGAACTGACTGAAATTGATGGAAATTATTTGGTTTATGAAGATATCCTTGAACTTCCTATTGCAGATGTTATTCAACTCCAAGAAGCAATTGGGGGAAAGTTGCAATTGAAAGCGAGTGCATAATCCATTTATCCAAAATAACAGGTTGGAGTTATTCGGATATTTGGAACATGCAACTTGATGATTTGGAGTATTGGGTTTTTCAGGCAATTAATTATTCAAACAAATACTGTAGCAAAATCGAGGAATTTGAAAATCAATGTTAGAAAATGAGATGAAAATATCTTTAACTTTGGTTGCTTTTGACAAAATGTCAAAGGTTCTTCGTGATGCTGTGCATAGCTCAAATTCTCTTTTTAAATATTCTAGTTTCTCTAGTTTATCAACCAAGACCGTAACTGTTGGTTTTGTTCTATGAATGCAATTCGCAATATCTTTCATTGTCATTTTACCGTTTTTGTAAAGACAAACAAGAATGTCACCATGACTTGGTACAAGTCCTTCTGCACCATTATTTTTTAATTCTTCAATAATAAAACGGTTTCCTTTCTCATGGATTTTTGATATCAAAGATAATATTGCACTCATATAATTATATTATAGTTAGATATCTAACTATGTTAAGAAGTTTTTTTTGATTATTATATTTTTTAGACATGAAAATTGTAACAAACCCCAAGAATACTAACCATTTCCCCAATAGCTTACCTTTACATATTTATAAATCTATCTTTCTCTTTATATTTATCCTATCAAATCTTTCACGACTTCGCCAGCAATGATTAAGCCTACGGTTGAAGGGACGAATGCATTACTAGCTGGAATTCGTCTACCATTTTCTTTTTTTGGTAGTTCTTTGGAATAAACCACTTTCAATTTTTTTATTCTGCGTTTTTTAAGCTCTTGGCGCATAACCTTGGCTAATTCTCTTGTGATTTTCTCCATCCAGTCATACGATTACGTTATATCAAAGATTTTCTTTTTTGCAATGAATAGTTTGCAATGCCGGACTCCTCCTGTCCGGCAGCTCCTCTTGTAGGCAAAGCCTTTCATGCTTTCCTTACAAGTTGGTCAACAATGAATTCAATGCTTCCAGAGAAAAAAATAATTTAACATAAAAAAATCATTGTAGTTTTATATGTGGTGAATTAGCATAATAGTTTGAATAAAAAATTTATATGGTAAAATAAAAAAGTGACAAATTATTACACATCTTTTTTTATTTTTAAATATTGCTTGACATAAATTTATTTTTATTATATTAATAAATAGGAAAATA
>UMLR01072313.1_pt1 | contig 10610 bp, 10 predicted proteins | sample 1966741 | NCBI WGS metagenome assembly UMLR01 (sample SAMEA4836207, study PRJEB28245) | human gut metagenome | biome: gut microbiome; material: fecal sample | place: Denmark | collected 2008 | reverse complement strand
GAAGAAAAATGGGTAGTTGTGCCTGAAAAAGTGACTTTTTCAAAGAAGGAAATCAGGCAGCAGATTCATTTTCAGGAACAATATTTTGACAGTGAAATTGTGCTGCGATATTAAGGAAGAACCGGAAAGAGAGTATGCAGATGATAGGAAAACGTACATTAAAGGCAAGGAAGATTATAATAAATATAATCCTGAATTGACATTTAGGAGCTGGCATTTTGGAGGATTCGATATGAAATGTTTATATTGTGACGATGAGTTGGTAGAAGGCAGCGTTGAACTCTATGAAATGGCAACGCTGATTCCGAAATTACATCCGGCAACCATAAAGTTTAAGCCGGATGACTCAAATAAAAATGTGAAAAAGTCGAATACTTATGTAAAGGATTCTCACGGCTATTATTGTGAAAGATGCAAGAGGATCTTTGCTGATTTTGCGGCAGAGTAGAGTAATAATATATGGTATATAAGGAATAAAGTAATAGGATATACAGTATATATAATGAAAAAATGCAAGGTAGGAATTGTTATAGCATTACCGTAATGTTCGTTGGTTATTTTTTACACAATCAATTTTGTGAAAAAATATAGATTAATAAATATTATGTGATATAATATATTTGTCAGATTATTAAATATATTAAAATTAATTATGGTACACATTTGTAAAGTGTAAAAGTAATGGATTTATAGAAAGGAAATACAGATGGATGAAATGGAAGTTATTGGATCCAAAGTGGGTTATTGGTTGATCAGGACGGGAGTTAATGGCGTCTGTTTTGGAAAAATGAAAAAAGATAATGTGATTGCAATTGGATGGGATCGAATAGGAAAACTTGATGAAGGAGGGAAGTTGGTATCAAAAAAAGATGTTAAGAGATTAGTTGACGAGAAATATAGAGACTTATTATTGCAAAAAGGTAAGGAGAGTGATTATAAAAGGAAAATAAGTGATATTGCAGCCAAAATATACAAGTTTACATATGAGGTGAAATGTGGAGATTATGTAATTTGTCCAGGGGATACAACGGTTTTAATAGGGAAAATTTCTGGAGATGTATACACGGTAAAAGGCAAATATAAATCGAGCGATAACGATGATAAAGGCATGGGAGAACTTAATAAAGCTAGGAATGTAAAATGGATTGATGAAATTTCAAAAGATAAATTAGAACCTAATATTAAGCTGGAATTAAGAGTTATTCATGGTATTTTTCAAATAACAAGAGAACAGGTGATTACAGAAATAAATAGATCTATATATGACTTATATACGTATAAAAATAATATTCATGCCATTTTTAGAATTAGAAATGCAAATGAAATAGACTTTGCTAAATACGCGAATTTTGTAGCTTGTGTAGATTATGTTTATAAACACTTGAATATAGATAATCAAGAATTATATATAAAAACAAATATAAATTCTCCTGGACCAGTTGAGTTTATTGGGGAAAAAAGTCAGACGATTTGTGGATTGATAAGGATAGTTGATATTATTTTGAATGGAAAAAATCTTCCTGATGATTTAAAACAAGAAATGTGGATTGAAGAAAAAAAGGAGGAATATTCAAAATATAATTATAATGATTATGATTTTCCGAGTGGAGGACAGGTGTAATAGTTCATGGAAGAAAAAAGATTGGATATTATTGAAAATGGTAGTACTTTAAAAGGCCATATTGTAAAAAAGAAATATTATTATGATAATGAAAAAGGATTTATTATTTTTGAAAATGAAAAAGATGAGATTATTTATTTTGCGCAGAAGCAAGTGACGGAAATTTCATCGTTGTTAGGAAAAATTAATATAATAAAAGACATAGTACATGGGGAGAAAACAAAGCTATGGATTAATGCTCAAAAAGCAGCCGCATTAAATGAGTTTTTTTGTGAACATGAAAGTGAAAGCAAGAAAATACTGAAGAAGTGTATTTCTATCGTTGAAAAAAAGGAATTAGCAAGGAAAAGAATAATATATATTGGAACATATTTAGGGATTACAATCTTATTTGTGTGTTTAATTATATTGTTAAATATATTTAAGATTGATGTGGCAATAATGAAGTACTTGTATATATGTATGTTTGGTTCTTTCGGGGGATTTATTTCGCTCAATACACGTCTTGAAAAAATTGAATTTCGTTTATATGAAGGAACTTGGAGTTATATTTTAGTTTCTGTTTATAAAATTGCTTTTTCGTGTGTGTCTAGCGTTATTGCTTATTTTATGTTAGAGTCGGAGCTGATTTTATCCGTATTTAAAGGATCGACTAGCATTGCATATATAATAGCAGTATTGGCTGGATTTAGTGAAAGTCTTCTACCAAATATATTTTCAGGAATTGAACAGGATATTGTTTCAGGAGGTAGAGAATAAATGTTATGTTAGAGGTGCTATGCGTCAAGAGCATGGAACGGGGCGATATAAGATATATTCCATAAAGTGGACACGATAAGAAGGGGGGAAATCCTAATAAGAGTAACTGACTTGAAAAAGTAAATTCCGCTGACTTTTAAATTTTGTTGATTTTGGGGAGTGTCTCAAAGTTTGTGTAACCTTCAAACTGATGTAAGATAACATTACTCAGTTTGGAGGTTTTTATTATGGCAAGAAGAAAAAGTGATTCACCACAAAAAGCAGAAATGCACGAAATGATGCAGGGATATCTCGAGGATACTGATATTATTCTTCTTGAGATATCTCTGCCTTTCATTTCGGATATATATTTATTCTCTGTTTTAAATTTATCTTGTTGCAGAAATAAGAGGGTGAGTGTTTGGATGAAAGATCAACATGTGGTTTTACATACCGTGGTATAAAGAAGGGAAGAAAGTTTTATGATACAGTTAATAACGAACTACTGAAATTTACAGTAATTATCTCGCAGAGTAACGGAAAGTGGGTATTTTGCGAGCATAAAGAAAGAGGTACCTACGAATTGCTGGAGAAATGGACATATTCGTTAATACAGCCGAAATTGATAGAAAAGCTTGACAAAGACTATAGAAAAAGAGTAGGTTATGGGTCACAGAAGCAAAGCTTGTACAAAGACTTTTCCGTGTTAGAAAGTGAAAGCTGGTTTGAAATTTCGATTTCAGTATAAAAGTAAATTTTAGTGTATTTTTAATTGGGCGATGTTTATCGAATAAGTGTTATGTGGAAAATGGGAATTCAATAAGAAAGATTTGGGCACAGGAGAAATTCTGCACCTGTTATGAATTTTAAAATAAAAGTAAAATCGCATCTTTGTACGACTGCATCGCATAGATATAACAGAATATATTGCGATATAGTTTGTAAAATGATAGAATGAATATATGAAATCTAAGCAGTCATTGCTGATTTGTTTTGAAAGAGGTATTTCAATGAAAATAAGTTATAAAAAATTATGGATATTGTTAGCGGAGAAAGAAATATCAAAACAGGATTTTAGAGAAAGATTGGCAATATCTACTGGAACAATGACAAAACTTAATAAAGGGGAAGAGGTATCTTTGGGTACACTTCTTCGTATATGCGATTATTTTGATTGTAATATTGGAGAGATTTGTGATGCAATCAAAGCGGACAATATGAAAAACAAGAAACAAAATTAATAAAAGCAAGAAATAGTTAAAGATGGTATAGTACAAAAATCATGTATACATGGTATAAATTAAATGAAAAGTTGCGTGAAATGGTGGAAGGAGATTGGTGCAATTGGAAATAATTAATAACATCAATAAGACTCTGAAAGAGGATTTGACAGAGGAAATACATAAGGGAAGTAAAGTATCAGTAGCTGCAGCCTGTTTTTCTATTTATGCGTTTGCTGAATTAAAAAAGCAGCTGAAAAATGTGGATGAATTGAGATTTATCTTTACATCGCCTACCTTTATCAAAGAAAAGGCAAGACGAGAAAAAAGAGAGTTTTATATACCAAGACAAGAACGCGAAAAAAATCTTTTCGGGTCGGAGTTTGAAATAAAACTTCGTAATGAGATGACTCAGAAAATGATTGCAAAGGAATGTGCTGAGTGGATTCGCAAAAAGGCTGTTTTTAAGTCAAATACAACCAACGAGAATATGATGGGTTTTATCAATGTTGATGATAAGAATTATATGCCTTTGAATGGTTTTACAACGGTTGATTTGGGATGTGAACGAGGAAATAATGCATATTATATGGTACAAAAATTGGAGGCACCGATGAGTGAGGCATATTTGCAGCTGTTTGAACAGATATGGAATGATGAGTCAAAGCTTCAAGAAGTAACAAAGGAAGTGATTGATAACATTACGACTGTGTACAATGAAAATTCGCCGGAATTTATATACTTTATGACGCTGTATCATGTATTTAGTGAATTCCTTGATGATATTTCTGAGGATGAATTACCAAACGAAGCGACAGGGTTTAAGCAGAGCAAAATTTGGAATCTTTTATATGATTTCCAGAAAGATGCTGTATTAGCAATTATAAATAAGCTGGAACGATATAATGGATGTATTCTCGCTGATAGTGTTGGTCTTGGTAAAACATTCACTGCGCTTGCAGTGGTAAAATATTATGAGAACAGAAACAAAAGTGTTCTTGTTCTTTGCCCTAAAAAGCTGGCAGAAAACTGGAACACTTATAAAGATAACTATGTAAATAATCCCATAGCAGCAGACAGACTTAACTATGATGTTTTATTCCACACAGATTTATCAAGATCACATGGTTTTTCCAATGGTTTGGATCTGGATAGATTGAATTGGGGAAATTATGATCTAGTTGTTATTGATGAATCACATAATTTTCGTAATGGTGCAGGTACCCATGCCAATACGCAGGAGAATCGTTATGTAAAATTAATGGATAAAATTATCAGGGCTGGTGTAAAGACAAAAGTTTTGATGTTGTCTGCAACCCCGGTAAATAATGGATTTACTGACTTGAAGAATCAACTTGCTATTGCCTATGAAGGTGAATCAGAAAATATGAACAAGCAGTTAGATACAACGAAGACAATTGAAGAAATTTTCAAGCAGGCTCAGAGGGCTTTTAATGCATGGAGTAAGCTGGATCCGGAAGATAGAACCACAGATGCGCTCCTTAGAACACTTGACTTTGATTTCTTTGAATTGCTTGATAGTGTTACGATTGCCCGTTCAAGAAAACATATTGAGAAATACTATGATACCGCCGAGATTGGAAAATTCCCGGAGAGAAAAAAGCCTATTTCGCGCCGCCCCCAGCTGACAGATCTTGACACAGCGATCAATTACAATGAGATCTATGAGCAGTTGATGCAGCTTACATTATGTATCTATACACCGTCTAACTATATCTTTCCAAGTAAGACGCAGAAGTATATCGACCTTACACATAACAAGGGAGATAATCTTACTCAGACAGGTCGTGAACAGGGTATCAGAAGGTTAATGAGCATTAATCTTTTAAAGCGTTTGGAGAGCTCTGTAAACTCGTTTCAGCTGACACTTGAAAGAATAAAGACGTTGATTGAGAGTACGATTGCAGCTATTGATACTTTTGAACAGTATGGTGCTGTTGATATTGATATGTATGAAGCTTCTGATACTGAATTCGATATAGATGATAGTAATACAGAATACTTTACTGTTGGTAAGAAAGTAAAGATCGAGCTGGCTGATATGGACTATAAGTCATGGCGAGATGAATTAAAAGCAGATGCAGAGGTTCTTGAACTGCTGACCTTAATGGTTGCGGATATTACTCCGGAACATGACAGCAAGCTTCAGGAATTGCTGAAGCTGGTATCAGAAAAGATTGAGAATCCAATCAATTCCGGAAACAGGAAGATTCTGATTTTCTCAGCATTTTCTGATACGGCAGAGTATCTTTATGACAATGTAAGTACATATATCAAGAAGAAGTATGGTTTAGATACGGCTGTGATTACCGGTTCTATTGATGGAAGAACAACGATAAAGGGATTCAAGGCAACACTCAACAATGTGCTTACCTGCTTCTCACCAATATCTAAGAGTAAAGATGTGTTGATGCCAAAAAGTAAGACAGAAATTGATGTGCTGATTGCGACGGATTGTATTTCCGAAGGTCAGAACCTGCAGGACTGTGATTATCTTGTAAACTATGATATTCACTGGAATCCGGTTCGTATCATTCAGAGATTTGGTCGTATTGATCGTATTGGTAGCAGAAATGCGTATATTCAGCTGGTAAATTTCTGGCCGGATATGGATCTGGATGAATACATTAATCTAAAAAGCCGGGTAGAGACACGAATGAAGATATCTATTATGACTTCCACGGGTGATGATGACCTTATCAATCCGGAGGAAAAGGGAGACCTTGAATATCGTAAGCAACAGTTGAAACGCTTGCAGGAAGAAGTTGTTGATATCGAAGATATGTCCAGTGGTGTTTCTATTATGGATTTAGGATTAAATGAATTCCGGTTAGATCTTCTTGAATATGTAAAAGGCCATGAAGACCTAGAAAAAAAGCCAAAAGGACTTCATGCAGTCGTGCCTGCAACAGAAGAACTTCCGGAAGGAGTTATATTTGTACTTAAAAATATAAACAATAGCGTAAATATAGACAATCAAAACAGAATTCATCCGTTTTACATGGTTTATATTGGAGGCGATGGTGAAGTTATTTGCGATTATTTGAATCCGAAAAAGCTGTTGGATGATATCAGGCTTCTTTGTCGAGGTAAGAAAGAGCTAATCAAGGAGCTTTGTCAACGTTTTAATGAAGAGACAGATGATGGTCGAGATATGTCGGATATGTCAGAGCTTCTTAATAAAGCAATTAATTCAATCATTGACTGCAAGGAAGAAAGCGATATTAATAGCCTGTTCTCTGCCGGCGGAACATCGGCATTGATGTCTAGCGTATCAGGACTGGATGATTTTGAGCTTATTTGTTTCCTGGTTGTGAAATAAATGGAGGGCGAACAATGATAGGATTGCCAAAGACAACGGAATTCAATAAAAGAATTCCAAAGCAGAAATTCTATGAAAATATAGATGTTTCTCCTGCATTGAAGAAAGTGTTTGTTGAACAGGTAAAGACAATCTATTGGAAAAATAAGATTGCAGCTTCTACAACCAATCTTGCAACTGGAATTGATGTAACGGAGCTGGAAGTGTTTGAAATTCACTTAAACAGTCCGGCTCTTGATGATAGTCTTTTAAGACAGATTGATAAGGAAATTCCATATCATATCTTATTCTTGCTGGAGTATCAAGGAAAGTATCAAGCATGGATTGGATATAAAGAAGCTACAGCATCTGGTAATAAAGCTTTTAAAGTAAACGGATATTATCATACAGAGTGGTTGCTTGAAGATGAGTTGCCATTAAAGATGGTGGGCTTGGATGTTGATGCGGTTTATGAAAATTTTGTGCGCCAGATAGCCGGAGATAAGCTAAATGTGGAAAGTGCTGGCGAAAGCTTAAAAGAGTCTGTTGCACGAGAGGAACAGAAGCAGGTATTGATGAAGCAGATAATCAGTCTGCAGGCAAAAATTCGAAAAGAAAGACAGCTGAATAAACAGATGGAAATGAACGCCGAGTTGAAAAGGCTTAGGAAGGAGATGGAGATTATTTGAAGAATTGGATAAAGGAAAATTACAAGATTATTTTGCTGGTACTTGGACTTACAATAATTGGTCCGCTTATAATCAACATTTTGTTTAAATTACATCCAATAATAGACTTTTTTGTTGCCGAGTGGGATGCGTCAGCAACTCTGTCCTATTACGGAACGATACTTGCTTCTATATTGGCAATTTTTGGAATTTTCATTACTATACAATATAGCCAAAAAAGTTATAAGGACGATGTAAGAGATCGTTCCATGCCATTTATTGTAATAACCTTGCTAAAGACTAGATCCCATAAAACTCTATTTCAGTCGAGTGATTCTCAAGTTGAAACAAAGCCTGTCGAAGGATATCAGGAATACAAGGTTAAGGACATTTATTGTATTCTTAATAATGGACAAATTGAATATAGGGATGGATTAACAAAGGCTCAACAGGAGTTACTTAATAATGGAGGAATGCAATGGGTATCTCGTGAAAATAGAAGGAGTTTTTGTGTTGTGGATGATATTTGCATACCGATTGAAATAGAAAATGTTGGGAATGGTGCTGCAATAAGAATGCGTTATGGACTTAACAGAAAATCTATTAGTAAAAAAGATAGAAAATATTTACCAGTAATATCGTTAAAACCGGCTATGCCAATTATGTTTCATATATTTTCAGAAGATTGTTCGAGAAATAGTGCAAATTTGGGAGAATATGTGCTTTCATTTTACTATGAGGATATTTATTCGAATCAATATGAACAGGACTTTGATATAACAATCGAGTATAATGAAGAGAAAAATGCTCCGGTTTATTCAGTGGACATGAGCCATGTTCAAAAATTTATAGGAGGAAAATAATATGGAGAAAATGAGAATGGAGTCAGCTGATATAACTGCACAAAATATAGAGAAGATAGGAGCTATGTTCCCTAATTGTATTACTGAAACAGTTGATGAAACAGGAAAGCTGAAAAAGGCAATCAACTTTGAAATGCTCAAGCAAATGCTTTCCGATGAAATTACCGAGGGGGATGAAAGTTATGAATTTACTTGGGTGGGTAAAAAAGCCTCTATTGTTGAGGCAAATAAGCCAATCCGCAAAACGCTTCGTCCTTGTAAAGAAGAGAGCATTGACTGGGATACCACAGAAAATCTCTATATTGAAGGGGATAATCTTGAAGCGCTTAAACTTCTTCAAGAAAGCTATCTCAGCAAAGTGAAAATGATATACATTGATCCACCTTACAACACAGGTAACGATTTCATCTACAACGACGATTTCAAGATGACAGGCGAAGAATATGCTGATGAAAGCGGAGAAATAGATGAGGATGGCAACAGGATGTTTAAAAATACGGATTCTAATGGACGTTTTCATTCGGATTGGTGTTCGATGATGTATAGCCGTCTTATGTTGGCTAGAAAACTGTTGTCTGATGATGGTGCGATTTATATCAGTATAGATGATAAAGAATTTTCTAATCTCAAGAAAATTTGTGATGAAGTATTTGGATATTTAAACTTTGTTACTAATCTTGTATGGCAGTCAACGGCAGGTTCTAATACAGGGACAGATATTGTAACTGTGACAGAAAATATCCTTGTTTACACGAAGAATAGAAAAATGTTTACCTTTAATGGAATGCCTGCAAGGGATCAAAGCTATGCTTTTGCAGATGAATATGAGAATGTGCGAGGTAAGTATGCACTTGATAAATTAGATAGACGGCGTGTCTCTGGACATTATTCTGAAGCATTGAATTATGGTATTGATATGCCAGATGGAACTATACGGTATCCTGGTGGTGGTGCACAAAAGTCAAACGAAGGGTGGAATTATCTGTGGAGTAGAACTAAAGTTGAATGGGGGCTTGCAAATGGTTTTATTGTGTTTAAAAAAGTAAAAGGTGAATGGAATGTTTATAATAAGCGATATGAAAAAATGGATAATGAAGGAAATTTTGTTGAAAGAACAATTCCCTTTAGAAATTTAATCACCTCAGGTCAGTGTAACACTGCACAGGGCACGTCAGAGCTTCGTTCTATGTTTGAATTTAGACCATTTGACTTTCCAAAACCATCGGGGTTAATTAAACAACTTCTTTTAACTGCAGTTCGTACTGATAAGGAGGCCGTTATTATGGATTTCTTTTCAGGTTCAGCCACAACTGCCCACGCAATAATGCGGATGAATGCAGAGGATAACGGAAATCGTAAATTTATTATGGTGCAATTGCCAGAAAAGACAGATGAAAAGAGTGAGGCATACAAGGCAGGATATAAGAATATTTGCGAAATTGGCAAGGAAAGAATCCGCAGAGCAGGAATAAAAATCAAAGAAGATAATCCTTTGACAACACAGGATTTAGATGTTGGATTTCGTGTGTTGAAACTTGATGAATCCAACATGAACGACGTTTATTACAGCCCAGCAGAATACAGTCAAGATTTGCTTTCGATGCTGGAATCCAATGTCAAATCTGACCGTAGTGATCTTGATTTACTTTTTGGTTGTCTTCTTGAGTGGGGACTGCCGTTATCGCTTCCTTATAGTTCGGAACAAATTGAGGGCTACACGGTACATAACTATAACGATGGTGACCTTATTGCCTGCTTTGAGGAAGATGTGCCGGATAGTGTGATCAAAGAAATCGCAAAAAGACAGCCTCTTCGTGCCGTATTCCGTGATAGCAGCTTTGCGAACAGTCCTTCCAAGATTAATGTCGAAGAGATATTTAAACTGATGGCACCTGATACGAGAGTAAAGGTTATTTAAGGAGAGTGGATTATGAGTAAGAATGAAATTACGGCTACAGATCATGCTTTCCTGGAAAGCGTTTCTGATGTATTGTTACAGGCAAGGAAAAATGCGAAAACTGCAGTTAATCTCACGATGGTATATGCTTATTATGAAATAGGCAGAATAATTGTGGAGGAAGAACAGCGTGGAGAACAGAGAGCCGCATATGGACAGCAGCTTTTGAAGGAATTATCCGATTATTTAACGCAAAATTTTGGAAAAGGATTTTCTGTTGG
>UMLR01090120.1_pt1 | contig 10633 bp, 11 predicted proteins | sample 1966741 | NCBI WGS metagenome assembly UMLR01 (sample SAMEA4836207, study PRJEB28245) | human gut metagenome | biome: gut microbiome; material: fecal sample | place: Denmark | collected 2008 | reverse complement strand
TTTCTCGTTTCCCCTTGAGGGGAAGTCCCGCGAAGCGGGAAAGAGTGTACGGGGCAGAGCACCGATAGGATGCGCTATCGCGGTCCTGACCGCCAATCGGCGGCCCCCCCGAACGAAGCGATGCACAGCGGACACATTTGGAAGGAGCACTAGCGACGCGCAAAATGTAGTGAGTCGTTTCCCCTTTAGGGGGCGATGAGTTTTATAGTTTCCCATCTGTCCTCCATACCGGAGCACGCCCCTCCGCTCGAGATGACGATGTCGGCGTACACCCCTATCGTCATTTCGACCGAAGCGAAGCGGAGTGGAGAAATCTCACTCCACCATGGTTCATGAAGCATTGGGGCAGGAGCTCTCCGGGCTCAGAGCTTCATATTACCTAAAGTCTTTACCACCCACACCGGCACGCAGCCCCGCTCGAGATGACGATGTCGGCAGACGCCATTGGACACACCTTCGAACGGTCAGCCGACAATAGGAAGGCCCTTTGATGTGCAGGCTAAGGGAGGGCTTCGGCTGACTTGCACATTCTATGCAGAATGCGCACATGAGGGTTCATAGGGTTCACAGGGTTCAGAGTGTTGTGGTGGCGGCTGGCGCCGCAGGTTGTGTAGAAGGGTTGTGTCCCCACAGGGGAAACGACTCACTATGATTTGTGCGTCGCTGGCGCTCCTTCATCCTCTGCTGTCACTGACTCACTGGATTTTCAGGTCGCTGATGCTCCCTTACAAATCCAGTTCGCATAGTGCAAATCATGTTTGCTGTGCATCGCTTCGCTCAGGGAGCAAGGAAACTAGAAAATTGGCCGCCTTTCCCATGGATATGCAAGGCTTTGAAACTTCCACGCATCAAAAGTTGTCCCTTTAATTCATACATTCCTAATTTTTATTTAATATCCATCTTTATCTGATACAAAACTCCCTATTTTTTTAAGCACAGAGTCGTTGCTTTCCCGAGCCATCTCCAGCTGGGCCCAAAAGGCTTTTTCTCATCCTTTATAAAATGCCAAAGCTTTGGAGCATAAAAAAATGGGACTCCCGAGAGAGTCCCATCTTTTCTTAGTTCTTAGAAGAGCCGCAATTATTTCAGTTCTACAGTTGCGCCAGCGTCTTCCAGTTTCTTCTTCATTTCTTCAGCTTCAGCTTTAGCTACGCCGGTTTTAACTTCTTTCGGAGCGCCATCAACGAGAGCTTTAGCGTCTTTCAGGCCAAGGCCGGTGATTTCACGAACAGCTTTGATAACCTGGATCTTCTTTTCGCCGATTTCTTTGAGAACTACGTCGAATTCGGTCTTTTCTTCAGCTGCTGCAGCTGCGCCAGCTGCCGGAGCTGCTGCTACTGCTACAGGAGCTGCAGCGGATACGCCGAATTTGTCTTCAATTGCTTTTACCAGTTCAGAGAGTTCGAGAACGGACATATTGCTAATGGCTTCAAGGATTTCTTCGTTTGTCATTTTTGTTTCCTCCATGGAATGATTTTTATGCGTATTGATTACGCAGATTCTTTCTGTTTACGCACAGCTTCGAGAGCATATGCGAGTTTCTGGATGTTGCCGTTGAGGGCACGGGCCAGTCCGGAAATAGGAGCCAGCAGGGTTGCTGCCACCATTCCGAGGAGCTGTTCTCTGCTTGGCAGATCTGCCAGTGCTTTGACAGCGTCCTTGTCGATGACTTTGCCATCGAGTACACCTGCTTTAACTGTGATTGCTTCGCTCTTGGTTTCTTTCAGGAATTCTTTCAGAGCTGCTGCCGGTGCTACGGGATCGTCCTTGCAGGTTGCAAGTCCGTTCGGACCCTGGAGCAGATCGTCAAGGCCTTCAAGACCAAGTTCGTCAGCTGCAATACGAGTCAGTGTGTTTTTAATAACTTTGTATTCAACGCCGTGAGCCAGGAATTTACGACGCAGCAGTGTTGCGTCTTTCACTGTCAGTTTGTTGAATGTGAGAAGAACAACGCCCTGGGAGGAAAGTCTGTCTTTCATTTCTGCAACAACAGCTTCCTTTTCGGGACGAATTCTTACTTCGTACTTTTCTTCGCTCATGAGTACACCTCCTCTGCTATTGATTTATATTTATCACGTTAGCTAAAACGACCCCGCAGAGCCTGCGAGGTCGTGTACTGGCTTTCCAGTACTCAGCCTCGGGAGGCGGGCTTTGGCCCTTTAAAATGATTTACCGCCGGTCTTAAGCTAAGTGTAAATAGGCTTATTAAGCTTTTGGTGCTGCTACGCTGGAGATATCCAGATGGATACCAGGTCCCATGGTAGAGCTGATGGTCAGGCTCTTCATGTATACACCTTTTACAGAAGCAGGACGTGCTTTCTGAATGGTGTTGAAGATAGCCAGGAGGTTCTGTTTCAGTTTGTCTTCGTCAAAGGATGCTTTGCCGATGATAACCTGTACATTGCCTGCTTTGTCGGTACGGTACTGAACCTTGCCGCCTTTGATTTCGTTGACAGCCTTGGTAACATCCATGGTTACAGTGCCAACCTTCGGGTTTGGCATGAGGCCTTTCGGTCCGAGGATACGGCCCAGACGGCCAACTACAGCCATCATGTCCGGGGTAGCCACTACGACGTCAAAGTCCATCCAGCCCTGCATAATCTTATCGGCCAGTTCTTTTCCGCCTACGTAATCAGCGCCTGCTGCCTTGGCTTCGTCTTCCTTGTGGTCTTTGGCGAAAACCAGGACTTTCTTGGTTTTGCCGGTGCCTGCGGGGAGTACGGTAGCGCCGCGGAGCTGCTGATCAGCGTATTTCGGGTTGATATTGAGATTGAAAGCAGCTTCGATGGTTTCATCGAATTTTGCGGATGCTGCTTCTTTGACCAGCTTTACAGCTTCGTCGAGGTCATAGAACTTATGACTGTCAACGATGGCTGCAGCTGCCTTCTGTTTCTTTGTCAGTTTTGCCATTGTTTCCTCCTATGTGGTCATTGGGGATTTACCCTGCCACGAACGGGTCAGTCTTAGTCTACTACTTCGATGCCCATGGAACGGGCTGTGCCTTCAACGAGACGCATTGCTGCTTCTACGTCGTTAGCGTTCAGGTCAGGCATCTTTGTTTCAGCGATTTCCTTGACCTGGGCTTTGGTGACCTTGCCAGCTTTTTTCTTGTTCGGTTCACCGGAAGCTTTTTCAATACCTGCAGCCTTCTTCAGAAGAACAGCTGCCGGCGGAGTCTTACAAATGAATGTAAAGCTCCTATCTTCATAAACGGTAATTTCTACAGGGATAATCAGGCCTACCTGCTTAGCAGTGCGATCGTTGAAGTCTTTAACGAAGGCCATGATGTTAACGCCTGCCTGGCCGAGGGCCGGGCCTACTGGCGGTGCCGGGGTAGCTTTGCCTGCAGCAACCTGCAGTTTTACAACTTTAGAAACTTTCTTTGCCATAATGTTACACCTCCTATCCGTATTGGGAATGTGGTAATTTCGGGCTGTAACGGGCCCTCCCACAGTGAGACGAGCCTAGTTCAAGACAGTCTCACAAGAGTATATTTAAGGAAGGGGTTCAAAAGAACCGGCTTCCAGCTCTATCGTAGTAGTGGTGCCGAAGTTGCTGATGTCAGCCTTGATTTTGGTCTTGTCATCGGAAACTTCCAGAACCACGGCGGTCCGATCTTCGAACACACCTTTTGTTATGCGAATCCGGTCACCCGGTTTTACATTGATTTCATTCTTTGCTGCTTTGGTGCCGCCATGAATGATTTTTTCAGCTTCTTCATCGGAAAGAGGAATCGGCTTGGTGGTGGTTCCTACGAAACCGGTAACACCGGGCGTATTTCTGACCACGTACCAGCTCCTGTCATTCACTTCCATCCGGATGAGGAGATAGCCGGGGAATACTTTACGGGAGACAAGTTTTACCTTCCCGTCTTTTTCTTCTTCCTCTTCTTCCAGTGGGAGCAGAATTTCACGGATGGTATCGTCCATTCCCATGGAATGAACTTTCCTTGTCAGCGTATCTTTGACCTTATTTTCATATCCGGAATAGGTATGAATGACATACCAGCGGATATCCTTCTTGGCCCCTTCAGTAGGTTCGCCAATTTCGGTCGGAGCACTGACTTCAGCCTGATTTTCTGCTTTTACATTCTTGTTTTCAACTTCCATATCCGACATAGTCTCTCTCCTTTCAGCCCACAGCGTGTACTAACAATTTGGAGAGGCCACTGAATACGAAGTCTACTGCAACGATCAGGAATGAAACCAAAATCACGGACACAATGACGGCAATGGTGTACTGGACCATCTGGCGCTTTTCAGGCCAGATGACCTTTTTCATTTCCATCTTGGTTTCCTTGAAAAACCTGGTCCATGAAGCATTAGCTTCCTGTGCTTTCGCTGCCTGTGTCTTACGCTTCGCCTTGGCCATGCTCACACCCCAGTTTCAATCACTCAAAATTATTTGGTTTCTTTATGCAGAGTGTGTTTGTGGCACCATTTGCAATACTTCATCATTTCGATACGTTCGGTCGTATTCTTTTTATTCTTGTTTGTACGATAATTGCGGCGCTTGCATTCTGTGCATGCAAGAGTAATTCCTTCACGCATTCTTTACACCTCACTCAATCTTTCTCGGCCCGCGGCCAATTAACATGCTTGATTAGTATATCACAAGCACAATGCACAAGTCAACAGAAATTTGCAAACCTGGCATTTAAAAAAGCCGGGCCATCCCAGCAGGACTATTGTAGCATAGGGCCGGAGAGTTTGCAAATATTTTTTTACAGATTATTTTCATGGCAGTAACCGGTATTTTATCTTTTTTTGTATACTTGATTTTAAAAGTTCATTCCATGAATGAAATTTAAAAACCACCATTTTGACTGCCTTTTTTATTTGTATTGCCCTGCGGGCGATGAGCTTATAGAGCTATCCTCACTGCTCTGCGGAGCTCCATTTCGGTGGGATACGAAGGGTTCAAAGGGTTCAAAAGGTTCAGAGGGTTCAGAGGGGTAGGTTGACGGGCTTCCAGACCGAGGGTTGTGGCCGCCTGTCGGCGGCGGGTTATGGAAAAGGGTTGAGGAAAAGGGTTCTTAAGATGGACCGGCCTAACGGCCGGAGGGTTCGTAAGTTTGACGGCCCTTCGGGCCGAGGGTTGTGGTATCGCCCTTGGGCGATGAGTATAAAGTCGGCGTTACGGGATTGGCTTTCTGCATCATATAGCATGATAAGCATTCTGCGGATTGGCTCGCTGCGCTCGCCTCCCCCTATCCGGCTGCGCCGGACTTCCCCCTATACAGGGGGGCAGAATAAAACACCGCAAAACACTCTCTTCATAAATGGCTCTACAGTAAGCACGGGTTATAGTGCCACTGTAGAGGTCCTGCATAGGACCTCCAAGTGGGGCGAAGTAAGGCGCCTAGCCTGCCCATTAAGGCGCTTTCCTTTTGCCGCCCCACCGAACTGTGGGGGAAAGGTGGTGGCGTCAGCCACCAAAGGGGGAATCTCCATCGCCCGCCAGGGCGGTTGTCAAGGTTTTATTATAAGAGGGTGCCATCTATAAATTAGAGGCGCCTACCATAACCCTCGCGCCGGAGGCGCGTCAAACCTAAGAACCTTCGGGGCGATAGCCCCGTCAAACTTTAGAACCCTCACGCCCGACAGGGCGTGTCCTTTTGAACCCTCAAGCCCCAAAGGGGCTTGTCCCGTGCCCATCAAAAAAATCCACCCCTTTCGGGATGGATTCTTTTATTTCTTTGCCTTTTTCCGGGCTTCTTTATCTTTCTCTTTCTCCGCTTTCCTTTCTCTCTTTTCTTCGGCCCGTTCTTCAAATTCTTCCACTATATCTTCTGGTTCTTTCACTTTATACCAGAAGGAGTAGAGGGCCGGGACGAAGAGAAGGCCCAGGGGAGTGGCCACGGAGAGGCCGCCGATGAAGGCTGCAGACATGGGGCTCCAGAAGGGGTTCGGGAGTAGGGGAATCATGCCCAGTACTTCGGCGAAGGAGGTCAGCATGATGGGGCGGAAACGGAGGACCGCCGATTCTACCACTGCCTGATAGGGGGTCATGCCGTCTTCCAGGTGCTGACGGATCTGGTCCAGCAGGATGATGCTGTTTCGCACCACCATGCCCCCGATGGCCAGCATGCCGATGATGGCTACGAAGCCCATGGGCTTCTGGGTGACCACCAGGGTGAGGATGCAGCCGATCATGCCCAGGGGAGCAGAGATGGCGGCAATAATCATGAGGCGCAGGTCTTTCAGCTCGAACATGAGGATCATGAGGATGATGAATATCATAATCGGCACGGTAGCCATGATCTGTCCCATGGAAATGTCGCTTCGTTCCAGGGTGCCGCCTTTTTCAAGGGTGTACCCTTCGGGCAGGTTATTTCTGAAATCTTTCAGTGTCTTGTCATATACAGAGGAGGCCACGGTATCTGAGGTAGCATCCCCGGTAATATCGCTGCGGAGGGTGATGCAGGGTTCAATATTTCTGCGCCAGATGGTGCTTGTTTCGTTCTGGTAGGAAATATCGGCGAATTCGCCCAGCGGCACGTAGCGCCCGTTTCCTACATATACCGGCAGGGAGGAAAGGCTTCCCAGACGGGCGGCGTTGTCCCCTTCCAGGCGGAAGGAAATAGGTACCAGCTGGTCGCCCTGGTAGGATTCAGCCACTTTGTAACCCGACAGTTTCACATAGAGGTCCTGGGAAACGGCATAGTTGTCGATGCCCAGTTCCCGTACTTTGTCCTGGTTGATTTTCAGATGAACCGTAGGTGTCTGCTGCGGCCAGTCCAGGGACGCATTGGTGACGTGGGGATTCTGCTTCATCAGGGCCAGTGCCTCTTCTGCCAGGGCTGCCGTCTTTCCGGCGTCAGGCCCCCGGAGTCGGAGCATTACCGGATATTCTTCCAGCGGCCCGGTTTGGATGAAGCGGGTATGGGCCCGCACTTCCGGATAGCTGTCGGCCAGGAATTTCTGCACATCTTTCTGGAGGCTGTCTCTGGCCGTGGTATCTTTGGCTACGATAATCATCTGTCCATGGTCATCTTCTGCTGCCTGGGGGCTGAAAAGAAGGATGAAACGGGGCGCTGTATCTCCGATGTAGGTGGAGAAGGAGGACACCCGTTTGTCACCGTACAGGCTGTCTGCCACAGCGCTCATCACTTTCTTTGTATCTTTAATGGAGGCACCGGAAGGCAGGTTCACGTCCAGAATGATTTCCGGACGAACGGAAGGCGGGAAGAATTCCCGATTCACCAGGGGCAAGGTGAGGATAGAGAAGATGAAAAGGCCTGCCACGCCCACAATGGCCGTTTTTCTGTAATGAATGAAACATTTCACCGCTTTGCGGAAGGCACTGTAAGCCTTTTCCTGCACTTTCACCTTGATGGGATTCGGTTTTCCCAGTTTAATGAACTGGTATCCCAAAACAGGACTAACAAAAATGGAAGCAATCCAGGAAAGTACCAGGGTGGAACTGATGACCCAGAAAAGGGAATTGGTATATTCTGTCACCTGCCCCACGGCCAGGCCCACGGGAATGAAGCCGGCTGCGGTAATCAGGGTGCCTGCCAGCATGGGGGCGGCGCAGGCCTTGTAGGCGCCTTCGGCTGACTCCATGCGGCTGCATCCATGCTCCAGTTTCACCTGCATCATTTCAATCACGATGATGGCATCATCCACCAGAAGGCCCAGGGACACGATGAGGGAGCCCAGGGACACGATATGAAGGTCAATGCCCCGCCATTTCATGAAGAGGAAAGAGGCGCACACCACCACCGGCACGCACATGGCCAGTACCATGCCGCTCCGAAGGCCCAGGGACAGGAAGCTCACCGCCATCACGATGATGAGGGCTTCAATCAGGGCTTCTGTAAATTCGGCAATGGAATTGTTGACTACCTTCGGCTGGTCAGCCACCAGGCTCACTTCCATGCCTGCCGGAAGGTCCCCTTTCATTCTGTTTACGGCAGCCTCCAGGTTCTTGCCCAAAGTCAGGTTATTGCCGCCGTCAGCCATGGCCACAGCAATGCCGATGGCCGGTTTGCCGTTGAAATACATGAGGGACGTTTCCGGGTCCGTATAGGTCTGGGTCACTTTGGCCACATCGCCTAGATGGAAACTGCGCTCACCCACATGGATGGGAATATTTTCCAGAGCTGCCGTAGTCCCCAGAAGACCTTCCACCCGGATAGCCACATTTCGTGTATCCGTATGGATGGTACCGGCAGGCATCATGGCGGACTGCTGCTGCAGCACCTTGTAAATATCAGAAGGATTCAGTCCGAAAGAGGCCAGCTTGTTCTGGTCCATTTCCACATAAATCATCTGCTCCTGTACGCCCAGGAGCTTCACCTGCTGCACGTCCGGCACCAGCACCAGCTGCCGGCGGATATTTTCCGCATACCTGCGCTTTTCCTCATAGCTGTAATCATCGCCGGTCAAAGCGTAAATAGAGCCGTACACATCATCGAAGCGGTCGTTAATCACCGGCCCTATAACGCCGGCAGGCATATCGCCCCACACATCGGTTATGGCGTTTCGCACATCGTGCCAGCGCTGCTTCACTTCCGATGCAGGCACTTCATCCTTCAAGTCCACATAAATAACCGTCTTCCCGTCATGGGTGAAGGACTTGATATAGTCCAGGCCCTTGGTGTCCTGGAGCTTCTGCTCCAGGGGATAGGTGACCTGGTCTGTAATCTGCTCTGCCGTAGCCCCCGGCCAGGCAGCGGCCACCACCATTTCACGGATTGTGAAATTCGGATCTTCACTGCGTCCCAGCCGGAAATAGGAAAATACACCGCCAATGATAATGGAAATGATGAAGAAATAAATAATCTGTCTATGGCGGATGGCCCATTCCGCCAGATTCAGCCTTTTCATGTCCTCACCTCTTCACCTTCCGACAGCTTGGAAGCGCCGGCGGAAACGATACGATCCCCCCGGGAAAGGCCGCCGGTAATTTCCACGGTATCATCCCCATACCGGCCCACCGTTACCGGCACCAGATGGACTTTTCCGTCCTTTACGACCCACACGGACGGATTCTCTTTCTGGGAAGCCATGGCCGACAGCGGTATCATGAATCCCTGACTGTCCTTCTGACTGCCGAATTTCACTTCTGCCGTCATGCCTACAGCCACGGTGTCCGGCGGATCCACCAGGGTCACCTTGGCATCATAGGTGCCGGTCTGGGAATTGGGAGCGGCTGCCACATCACGCACCGTCCCTTCTACCGTCACACCGGGCAGAGCCCAGAAGGTCACGGTAGCCGGCGTACCTACACCATAGGAGCGGTACTGCTTTTCGGTGAGGGAAATATGCACATCCAGTCTGGAATCATCAATAATGGTCACCACCGGCGTACCGGCAGCCACCACCTGCCCCACCTCATAGAGAGTGGAACCGATGACGCCGTCCCGGTCTGCCGTGAGCAGGGTAAAGCCCAGATTATTCTCTGCCCTGGAAAGAGTGGCCTCCGAAGAATCCAGCTCCGCCTGGGCCAGCTGGGCCTGGTTCCTCACCTGGTCCATATTCAGGTCGGAAATGGCATTGGCCGCGTGAAGCTTTTCATAGCGGGCCAGCGTAGAATAGGCCAGGTCCGCCTTGGCCCGGGACGCAATGACCGCACTTTGGGCGGAAGCCACCTGCTCCTCGGCATCCTTGGAATCCACCTTCATCAGTGCATCGCCGGCGCTCACCCGCTGGCCCTGGTCCACATACCGGGCCATAATGCGTCCTCCTGTCTGGAAAGCCAGAGGAGATTCGAAATACCCATGCACCGTACCGGAGAAACTTGTCTTTTCCCCTTTGGCTGCTTCTCCTGCCACCACTGTCTTCACCAATGGTGCTTCCGTAGATACGGCAGCTTCCTTACCGCAGCCGGCCATGAAAAATGCCATTCCTGCTGCCGTGAGGCACACCCATTTCTTCCAGTTTCTCATCTCGACTTCTCCCCCTCTTTCACAGTTGCTGCAGGACTTTGTCCATGGTCCTGCTTTTCCAAACCCTTCAGCATAATATCTTCCAGAATTTCCAGCACATCTTTGCCGGTCATATTCATTTCACGAAGGAAGGCAGGGTCCGTGAGACCCTGGGCCGCGTAGAATACACACTGCCGTACCACCGGGAGATTCACCTTCCGGTACTCCCCTTTATCCACGCCTTCCTTCAGAAGTGCCACCATATCATCAAACTTCGACTCCCGGTAGCTCTCCCATTCCTTCCAGATATCCTCATACCTGGATTCCAGATCCTCATTCACCGCATCCGGCAGGTACCAGAAGGTATCAAAGAAAAGGCCGCAGAACGCCATGAGCCGTCTATTCACCGGCCCCTCTCCATGAAGCAGAGTCTCCGCTTTCCGGTCAAACCGTTCCATGGCCCAGTGCATCACCAGACGCACCAGATCCTCCTTGGACTCCACCATCTTATAAATGGAACTTTTGCTGACATGGAGTTTCCTTGCCAGATCATCCATGGTAAACTTCAGCGATCGCGATTTCATTTCTTCCAGCGTCGCCTGCACAAGCCTGTCTTTCATTTTTCCTCCCAGTACTGATTTGGTTTTTTTAGTACTGTAGCTATTATAGGGGATACCGGTAAGGGATGTCAATCACGGGGACACGCCATTGGACACGCCTTCGGCGTGAGGGTTGACGGGGCTTTGGCCCGAGGGTTCG
>UMLR01091983.1_pt1 | contig 10666 bp, 5 predicted proteins | sample 1966741 | NCBI WGS metagenome assembly UMLR01 (sample SAMEA4836207, study PRJEB28245) | human gut metagenome | biome: gut microbiome; material: fecal sample | place: Denmark | collected 2008 | reverse complement strand
AAAGCCATATTCCCCTACACTAGCCAACATTTGCATAGGCAATTCCTTATCCCAATTTCCAGCAGGTATAGGAGAAAACAAAACCCCATCACTTTTCTGCCAATCAATCAAATTCTCTATTGCCTTTCTAACAGCTTTTTTCCCATTATTATCACAAGCATAAAAAATCTCACCAATAACAATAGTTGCATCGCCCCACCACTGCGAACGTTCCCGGTCTGGGTCCTGAATACCATCCCTCATATTTAAGTTCATTGTATTCAGAGCTTTTTGCCATAAGACATTATAAAAGTCATCATCACAGTGAAAAGAGCCAACAAAATCAGTATCAAACCGAGTTTCTCTATATCCTACATCTAAAACTTCCACACCTGTCGGTATAGTATATATTACAGAATGTCCGCTCATATAATTATAAGCTTCAAACTCCTGTATGCCGTCAGTTGTTACATACTCCGCTCTTACCGTATATTCTTCTCCTATTTTATAATTATCTGTTTGCATATCTATAAGTAATCCTGGACGTGCTTTTAGTCTAATATAGGGAGTAACCGTTATATTACGAGGAAGGAAACCCACCAATTGTTGTCCTTGCTTCATCCAAGATAAAGAATCGTATGCAATAATCCCAGAATCCCTCCAATTAGGGAAAGGACGCTTTTGTACCTTATTCCATGGTTCACAAGGATATTCTCCACAGCATACCGCCTTCTTCCAAGAGCTATCATTATAACTCAGATTCTGCCACTTACCAATATCTTTTCGAGCATCAAAATGAATATTTGATTCCGGGAAACGAAAATTAGGATATGGAGGTAAAGATTCTCCAAAAGCAGGATGAATCCTTACTAACCAACTATCATCTGAAACAATCTTAGTACCATCAGATAAATCCAGATCTACAAGTAATCCGGCTCGTCCACTATTTTTATGGTTAAATCCATCTTTCCCAAAAAACCAGACCTGAACAGCAATCAAGTTCTCTCCCTGATGTAAATAATCAGTCAAATCCACACTGTCATAATATGTATCACAAGGATTAGGTCCTCTCTTTAATCCACCTTCAAAAACTACTAGCTTTCCATTTACCCAAAGCCAGTATTTCGAATCTACCGCTACATGCAACTGAGCTCGAACGCCTTGTTCAGCACAATTAAAGTGCTTCCGAAAACATAACCACTGATTAGGTTGCGCATTTTCTTGAGGTATAGAAATCCACTGTGCTTTATCAAACACCTCATTCCCCCATAATAAATTGGAGCAATAAACTAGTAAAAATAGACTTAATATTATCTTCAACATGCCATAGATTCATTAATAATCAACGTCATATCATTCACACACATAACCTTTTACAAGAAATTCAGATAAGAAAGCTTTCGTATCAGTAAAAAGAATACGCACAAAACGTCCTCTATCATTAGAATTTTCAAAAGTAAACCAATGAATGTCTTTATTTCTATTTACTTGTGAGCTATTACATAATGTCCTCCAATTTTTTTTATCATCTGACACTTCAATTGTATAGCCACCACATTTTTCAAAAGGAACACATAATCTTATTTCTTTTAATATTAAACGTTTCTCCGTATCCAATATCCAATAAGGAGTAACATCACTACCAACTGCTTCCCAATAAGTATCAGGATTCCCATCTGCAGCCATACCGGGTGCATGCCCCTCTTTACTGCTGCTGGCAAAAACCGGATTATTCCGGCCAAAAGTCTGCAACTCACTCATGACCTGCTCACGTACAAAACGAACATAGGGGCGATATGACACAATTGGAGTTACTCCCTCACGATACACTTTATCTCCCACAAACTCTATTTCAATTCGTGATTTTTCCAAGCCATCAGCACTTGCTTCAATCACGGTTTTCCCTGCATAATAGGAACGGAAAGAAATGGCAGCCTGCCCGTCCATGATACGGATGTCGCTTCCTTCTTCAAAACGAATGGATCGTCCTGTAGGAAATTCACCCGGACCTGAAATTACTTTCAAATCCACAGCAGGAGTAGAGGATACCGCTTTCCCTGAAGCATCACAAACGGTAAGCCATAGTTGTACATCATCTGTACCATCTGTCTTCACCCCCCTTATCTTACTTGACTTCAATTTTAAACATACTGGATTACCCTTTCCAGGCCATTCAGGAGGTGCAATACCCGCATATTCATTCCGATACCAATACCAGGAACGTTTCGGAATACGGAAATAGTCCACAATCCCCATTTTTCCCAACGCACTTCCAGCAATACTACCATGGTCAAATCCACACCAGATAGCCTGTCCACTGCGCCATGAACGTCCTTTCCAACCTTCATCACGTTGTAAGTCACCCCATCCAGGAGCGTATTCACCCGGACGGTCAGCCGTTACACTTCCATATTCTGACACCAGATTAGGAATACCCGGATTTTGAAAATCAGGCTGTGTGGCACCATCTCCATTATATCCGGCAAGGTCTCCAATACGGTCAATTCTTTCATCGGCTAAAGGACGTTGTGCTCCTCCTACGGCAGCTGGTCTTGTAGCATCCAGTTGATGAGCCAAGTCCACCATCCGCTTCAGTAACCTACGCACTCCCGTCATTGCTTCCGGAGCAGAAAAGAATGCTTCATTGCACATACTCCATGCCACAATGGAAGGATGATTACGATGAATACGTATCATCTCACGCAATTGCTGCAAAGCACTCTCCTCAAAAGCCTGCTCATATTTTTTTTCTACAGGATAGGCACTGCTGTTCCAATAGCCATCCGGCTTAAATCCTCCAATTCCCCAAAATGGAGCTTCCGACCAGAATAAAAGTCCTGTTTCATCACATGCCTGTGAAAAAGCCGGCGCATGAGGATAATGCGATCCTCGTATTAAATTAAAACCAGCCTCTTTTATCATATTTACATCCCTGTACATTGCAGCTTCAGTTACAGCATCTCCCCAACCTGCCTGATCCTGATGCACGTTGGCTCCTCTAATATAAAAATGATCTCCATTCAAGAAAAATCCTTTATCAGCCGTCCATTCAAACCAGCGAAAGCCAAAAGAAGTTTCCAAAGAATCAATCAATCTATCATTGTGATATACCAAACTTACAGCTGTATATAAATTCGGATGCTGCGGGCTCCATAAAGCCGGATAATCAACCGGGTTAGTCAGCTGCATAAATATTTTCTTTCCACCGGCAGCCACCGTTTCCGTAGTCTCTACTGTGGCTACATTCTTTCCATTACAATCCAGAATCCTGGTTTGCAAACGATAAATTCCACTCTTATTACTTTCATTGCATATCTCCGTTTCAATCTTCACTCTTGAACAACGTCCCTGCTGTTCTGCCAAATCAGGAGTTGTGACAAACGTACCATACCAGGAAATATAGCAATATCCTTTTTTCACCAGACGTACATTTCTATAAATACCTCCACTAAACACGTGCTCCCCAGCTCTCGGAGCCACATCCGGTTTCCATAAATTGTTCACTCTTACAGCTATCAGGTTCTTTCCCTTTTTGATCCATGGAGAAATATCTACAGAAAAACCCGTATATCCTCCCACATGTTTCCCTGCTATTCTTCCATTAACAAAAATCTCAGCTTCCTGAAACACCCCGTCAAACTCCAGAAAAAGTTTCTTCTTCAAATCAGCCGCACTTAATTGGAGCTGCTTCCGATACCACCCATAACCGACATAAAAGTCCTTCGACATAAAATAAGGAATACTGAAAGAATGAGGAAGTCCCACATTCTCCCAAGAAATATCATCAAAATCTTCTTGTTCTGCATACTCACAGTCTCCTTTGAAGTATTTCCAACAATCATTCACGTTAACAACCTCACGTACTTTATTGCTTTCATTGGCATAAATAAATCCACTATTGACCACCTGCCATACTATACTATCAATGAATATCGTATATTTAAAGCAGTACAAATGTTTAAAAGTGGTGAAACGAATGTGAGCGCTGTGTGCGTAAAGTGTGGATTTAATGATGTGAAAAGTTTTAGGGATGCTTTCAAGAAAAAAATGAATATATCTCCAAAGCAGTATGTAGGACAACTTTCACGACATTGCTAATAATTTATACTGCGTATGTATTGTGGATGAATTTGTTGTTTCATGGATCAATAATTTGATTAGGAATAGCTTTTTCTTTTATATTACCTTCTACTTTGGCATATTCCTACTTTTATTTGGCATTTTTCTTCCCTTTTTTTGACATATAGAGGGCTACTTTTGTAGCGTTCAAAGATGATGAATGGAGGGATATATAAGTGTTGACACATATATAATAGATTCAGTAATTATTTTGTTAATTAAATGCTTATGGAAAATGCTTATGAAAAATGCTTGCGGGGAGCAAAAAAAATGGTTGTTCCTGTGATGTTGTTTTCTGTCGGATGGACAGCTGTCTCTTTGGAGGCTTTTGCCGAAATAAACGAGAATGCCTCATTTTTTGAGGTGAAACAAGTCTCTGACACCGAAGGGAAAGTGGTGGATGTAAATGGTGAGCCGATTATTGGGGCAAGTGTGATAGTTAAAGGTACTTCCAATGGTACAATCACAGATTTAGACGGTCATTTCTCTTTGAGTAATGTTTCGGGGAAGACTTTAGTTATCTCATTTGTAGGATATGAAACTCAGGAAATAACTTTAAAAGGAAAGAAGTCCTTGAATATCGTGTTGAAGGAAGATACAAAGTCCTTGGAAGAAGTGGTTGTGGTAGGATTTGGTACGCAGAAAAAGGTAAATCTGTCTGGATCGGTTGCTGCCGTTTCAGGAGAAGATATTACGCGAAGACCTGTTGCTAACACGGCAGTTCTTTTGCAAGCACAAATACCTGGATTGCGTGTAAATCAGGGAACCGGACAGCCTGGGGATGAGAATGTGACTTTACGCGTTCGTGGACAAGGAACTTTCTCCAGTGCGGGTTCTGACCCTTTGGTATTGATAAATGGAGTTGCGGGAAATATTGCTAATATAGACCCGAGTTCTATTGAAAGTGTCTCTGTGCTGAAAGATGCTTCATCTGCAGCCATTTACGGGGCACGTGCCGCTAATGGAGTAATCTTGATTACCACTAAATCAGGGAAAGCTAATGAAAAAGCACATATCTCTTATCATGGAAATGTGGGATTCTATTCTCCGACCAAACTTTATGATTTGGTTACTAATTCTGCAGAATATATGGAATTAGCAAACATTGCCTGGAAAAATTCTGGGATTAATAAATCATATACTCAGGATATGATAGACCTTTATCGGCAAAATGGGGGTAGTGTGGAATATCCTAATTTTGACTGGTTAGGGTATATGTTCCGTACAGCTGCTGTACAGACACATAATATTACAGCGACTGGAGGAGGAGAGAAGGCAACTTATAATATCTCCTTAAATTATGTAGATCAGCCTGGCACGATGCGTGGCTTCTCGCATAATAAATATAATGCGGCAGTTGATTTGACAGCAAAAATTAATAATCATATTCGTATAGGCACTTACACAAATTTAATGTATAGTAAGGCAAGTGGTCCCCGTCAAGGGCAAGAAGATGCACTCCTTTCTACGATGTCCCAGGCACCGACTTACATGCCTTGGTTGCCGGATGATGGTTCTGGAGTCGTAAAATGGGCTGATAAAGCATATAGTTTTGAGGAACATAACAAAAATATGCCCGCAATAGTAGGAGATGGCAATTTGAAGGAAACTGCTTATTACGATGTGAATTCCCAATTATGGCTTGAAGTTAACTTACTAAAAGGATTGACATGGTATACCAAGGGGGCTGTTCGTCTGGAATCTAAGCGCAATGAAGACTGGAGAGGCTCTTCGACACCTATTTATGATTATCATACAGGGGTGGAGAGTGGTCAGCTTGATAAAGGTGGTCTGGGATTTGAAGCAGAAGATACACGCCGTTTTTATACTAATTTATATTCCTATTTAAGATATAATACACAGTTTAAGGACGCACACTCTTTATCTATTATGTTAGGATATAGTCAGGAGAACGAACTGTATGAATCTTTAAAAGGGTATAGAAAATATTATTCATTCGATTTGCATACCTTGAATGCAGGAACTAGTGCGGAATGGACAAATGCAGGAGGTAAAGAAGAATGGGCTTTACAGTCTGTTTTCGGTAGAATCAATTATGACTATAAAGGCAGATATTTGTTTGAGACAAACGTTCGTTATGATGGGACTTCCCGTCTTGCTTCAGAAAACAGATGGGGTGTGTTTCCTTCTTTTTCTGCCGGATGGCGTGTGACAGAAGAGCCGTTTATCAAGAAAATGAATATCAGTTGGCTGGATAATATGAAAATACGAGCTTCTTGGGGGCAGTTAGGTAACCAGAACATTGGTTTGTATCCTTATCAGGCTATGATTGCTTCTGTTTCTGATTATCCGTTTACAAAAACGGAAAGCGGCACAATTGCGGGATTCCAGCAGACTGCTTATGCCAATCGTGATATTAAGTGGGAGACTACTACCATTACGGATGTTGGTTTGGATTTATCCGTATTTAAAGGATTAAGTATAACTTTTGATTGGTATAATAAAGTTACAGATGATATTTTACGGTCTTCGCAGGTCTCTGCTTTATTGGGACTTTCTGCTCCATATATAAATGACGGGAAAGTGCAAAATAGGGGTATAGAACTGGCCGTTAATTATGCAGGTATAATCAATTCTTCCAGAATAAGAGGTTTACAGTATAATGTAGGGTTTTATTTTGACCGATCAAGAAATAAGTTGGTTGAGTTTGGAGCAGAAGAAATTGATAATTTTGTCATTCGCCGTGAAGGGTTGCCTTATGATGAATATTACATGTTGGAATGCATTGGTGTATTTGCAGACCAGGCTGAGATTGATAATTCTCCAAAACAGTTTAATGATAATACTTTACCGGGAGATTTAAAATTTAAGGATATAAATGGAGATGGTGTAGTTGATAATGATGACCGTCGATCATTCTCAGGACGTTTCCCGGGATTTGAGTATGGAGTAAATCTGTCAGCTAATTGGAAAAACTTTGATTTCTCTTTGATTGGTCAGGGAGTTGCGGATAAAAAGTATTATACCTACGGTTGGGGTGTGCAACCTTTCCGCCAGGGTTCTGCTCCTACAAGAGATTATTTGGAGGGTATGTGGACAGAAGAAAATCCGTATGGGGCTGTTCATCCCAGGTTGTATTGGGAGGATTTAGGGGGTAGTAAGAATAACCGTGCTAGTTCTTATTTCTTAAAAGATGCTTCTTTCTTCCGTATCAAAAACATCACATTAGGATATACTTTACCTGTTAGCTGGACTCAGAAAGCGGGAATCTCTAAAGTGCGTGTATATTTCTCTGGTGATAATCTCCTGACATTCACTCCGTATAAAGGACTGGATCCGGAACGTTCAGGAGACGGATATGATCCGCAATATCCACAAAATAAGATTTGTTCTTTCGGTATTAATGTTGAATTTTGATTTGAATAGCAATGAAAAAGTTATATTATATAATAGCAGCATTTGTGCTTTTATTTGGGAGTACTTCTTGTAGCGATTTTTTGCAGAAAGATCCGACTGAAAGTCCTTCCCAGGATACTTTCTGGCAGAAAAAAAGTGATTTTGATTCAGCGTTGGCTGGTATATATTCCGTATTATACGAACGTCCGTTTTCAGGCGTGCTACCCTGTTGGGATGGCTTGACAGACAATGCTATAGTACGTTTTAGCGAATCCACCTATGGCGAAGTAATGAATATTGCTAAAGGAGATTTAACTCCTAATCAAGGAGGATTTGTAAGTGACGTATATAATAATTGTTACAAAGGAATAGCCAGGGTACACATCTTTATGGAGCAGCTTAGCAACTACCAAAATGTAGATATTACTGATGAGGAAAAGACTTTTATGATTGCACAGTGCAAGGCTTTACACGGTTATTTCTATTCTTGGCTGTATCAATGTTATCGTCAGGTGCCATTGGTAACAAGTTCATTGGATTTGAATAATATGTATCAACCCAAAGCGGAGCGTTCGGCTATATTGCAGCAAATCTTGACGGATTATAATGAGGCTATTGCTGATTTGCCGGATAAACTTTATACGGAGCCGGAAGTGAGTGGACGTTTTACAAAGGCAGCTGTGCAGGCTTTAAAGGCTCGTTTGCTTCTATTTGATGCATACGATGAGAATGGAGTGGCAAAAAAAGAAAACATGGAGGAAATACAAACTGTATTGGAAAGTATTCGCAGTGGTTATAGTTTGGCGTCAAGAACCCGGGATAATTTTATCTCAACAAAGCAGGCGTCTTCTCCTGAAATTATGTTTTCGGTACGTTATCTGCGCCCTAATTTGACGAATAGTATGGATAAATGGTATGGGTTATGGTCTGCATTAACAATTTCTCGTGATTTGCTGGATGCGTTTGAATGTACGGATGGGGAAAAGTGGGGAGTATCGCCGTTAACTGTGCGTCCGGATGAAGCTGTCTTGTATGGAACAGATAAGGAAGCTAAAATAGCAGAACGAGAAAAAATGTTCATTAACCGTGACAGGCGTATGTCGGAGTCAATTTTCCACTCTCAAAAAGCTAATTTTAAAATGGATGGTTTGGCTGATGAGAGCATCAAGTTGAATGATGACAATAATGAAAGTCCCACAGGATTTAGTATGTTGAAATACATTCAGCCGATATCAGAAACCTTGACAGAATCGGTTGTTTCTGATCAGGATGTGGTTATTATGAGATATGCTCATGTGCTGTTGATGAAAGCTGAGGTGGAAAATGAATTACATGGACCAACTGAGAAGGCGCTTAGTGCAGTGAATGAAGTTAGAGACCGTTCGGGGCAGCGGGGATTACGTCAACCGATTACTCAAGATGAACTTCGCGAACGAATCCGGAATGAATGGCGAGTGGAAACTTGTTTTGAAGGTTTGCGCTATTTTCAGTTGAAGCGTTGGAAGATGATGGATAAATTGAATAATCTTTCAGACCCAGGTTATCCTGCCTATATTAAAGTGTACGATCCTGCTTTTGAATTTTTCCCTATACCTCAAACTGAGATAGATAAGTCTAATGGCATTTTGGAACAAGACCCTAATTATAAATAACTTTACACATGTAAACAGGCCGGTCTCATTTTTGAGACTGGTGAGAACTAAAGGTTGAGATCGTGTTATGGAGTGTATTTAAAGTACACTCCTGACACATCTTTTTTGTAATATCCAACTAAAAAGAATAGAAGATGGGAGCATGGAAGATATATGCATTTAATGTCTGAAAGGTGAAAAGACTCCAGTTGTTCAATATGCCTTTCCACATCTATTCTGAAAGCTTCTCCTTTATACCCAATGCCAGCTCCCATATAAACCATGTCCCGATTTTTACTATAATATAAAACACAATTATTATCTACACGCTTATCCACCAGACATTGAGATACAATGGCCTGTGTCTGGGCATCAATCAAATGCAGTCCTTCTGTACTATATGCCAGAAATAAGTTCTCCTTATAAGGAGCAATCGCCAACCACTCATACTTTTTCCCATAATGACAGACTGTAAAAATACGTTCCTCCTTCTGTACCAACAATTCGTGTGATTTAGTCAAAGTAAATATTCGTCCCCCACACCATAATATATTCCGAATAGCCTCATTCAATTCTTTTTCTCCAGCAGTTTCTGTGATATAAGAACAAGTATAAAAACGATTTTCCATTAGGGAATAATAGTTCAATCCACGTTCAGTTCCTACCCATAAAGAATCACCAACTGACAACAATGCTTCCACATGATTATCCACTATAGAATTAGAAGTATTCTTATCATGCCTATAAATAACGAACTCAGCCCCATCAAATCGACATAAGCCATTAAAAGTTCCCAACCACATAAATCCCCGACTATCCTGTGTAAAACATTTTACAGTATTATCCGGTAATCCATTTGAGGTATCTAAAATTTTAAAATCTTTTGCACAAAGAGAAACTGTAAAGAAATCTAGAAGTATAAAAAATAACAGTTCAATAAAATGTTTTTTTACAGCATTATTCATAGCATACACCTTTTTTGTTTACACAAAAATACGAATTAGCCAATCAAAAAAAGGTGGAAAATCGTCAAATATAGGAAGAAATTCGATATTATCAATTCAAATTCCAAGCTTCAGACATAAGCTTCAATACACATAAAACTTTATTACCGTACAATAGAGACATAAAAATATTACTCGACCAATGAATTAACAACGGTCGAGTAATTCTGCACACAATCCCTAATTAAAAAGGTGGATTTATACATCCTATCATATTTACTAATATATTTCCATACTACCTCACAAACTTATTTCCAAGCCACCTTCTCACAGGTTCATCATAAAGCTTCAGGCACAAGTATGCCAACGCGATACTTCCGAAATATACAACAGCGGCCACCGGCCAGGTTTCTTCCAACGTATACAACTTTTTCTCGATAAGCCATGAATAGAATACATACATAATAGGATAGTGAATGGCATAAAGCGGATAAGATATATCTCCCAGGAACTTACAGATAGCGGTCGACTGCTTGTCTGTCGTCTTGCCAGATGCCCCCATACACACCAATAGAGGAAATACCACCGCAATGCATATCATCTCGAACACACCATTCAAGCATACCGGTGACTTAC
>UMLR01076168.1_pt1 | contig 10693 bp, 9 predicted proteins | sample 1966741 | NCBI WGS metagenome assembly UMLR01 (sample SAMEA4836207, study PRJEB28245) | human gut metagenome | biome: gut microbiome; material: fecal sample | place: Denmark | collected 2008 | reverse complement strand
ATGAAGCCAACTTGTTGAACACGCGGTAGCCCGTTATATAAAAAATGAACTTTTTTATTTTTATTTCGTTATAATAAATGTGAGGAAAAATTATGAACGAAAACGAAAAAAAATGCAAAGGATTTAAAGAACAATTCATTAATCTCAGCGAAGAAGAATTGTTAACGCACATACAAAATTGTGAAAGTTGTAGACAAGAGTATTTTGAAATGAAAAAATTGTCAAATCTTTTGAAAACAGCTAAACCACATTATTTAAAAAAGAAAAATTTTATTTTAACTTTTAAAACTGCTGCCATCATCACTATAACTTTGTTTACAGGCTTTATGGCAACATATTTAAGCAATACATACAGTCAAAACACATTGTCACTTGACGATTTGGGCTTTCCAACCGATGAATACGGATTTATACTTGTTGACTAAAATTTGCAAGTTTAGCATTTTAGAAAGTGGGAATTATTTAATTTCTTGGTTAAAATTGAAAAAATAATATTTAAAAGAAAGTTTTTGATTTAAATGAATATAAAAAAAATTATTGAAACCAACCAACAATATGTTAAAAATTTAATAAGAACAATAACTAATACGCATAATAATGAAGATATAGAACAAGAAGTTTATATAAAATTATGGAAAAATTGTGACAAATATGAAGAAAATGGAAAGTTTAAAAGTTGGATAAAAACAATTACTCTGAACGCAACAAGAGATTTTTTGAAGTCTAAACAAAATAAACTGTCTAATATGACCGTTAATGATGATATTTTAAAAAATATACACGATAACACCTCTTATACCGAAAATAAAATTATAAATCTTGAAAAGAGAAAAGCTGTTATCGACGCTATTGAAAATTTAAGCAAAAATCATCGAGAAGTTATAATTTTATATGAATTTTATAATTTATCTTACGAAGATATAGCCAAAAAGCTAAATTGTCCGCTTGGTACCATTAAATCTCGGATATATACTGCTAAAAAAATATTAGCACAAGATTTAAAAAACTTATTGTAGAATAAAAAACAAGGAGAAAAAAATGAAAAAAACATTTATTTTATCAACATTATTGTCAACGTCAATTCTAATGAGTTCGTTAGGCGTTTATGCAACAACCCCTACAGTAAATAAAGCACCAACTTCTACTGTATATCAAGGACCTGAAAGAAGAGCGACTCCACCATGTCCACAATGTTTGTGTGAAAAACATAAACAAAAAATGAAAGAATTGCACGAAGCACGCAAAAAAGAATTTGAAACCAGATTAAATTTGACTGAAGAACAAAAACAAAAAGCCAAAGAAATACGAATGAAAGGACATGAACAAATAAAACCTATTTTTGAAGAATTAAAAACAAAAAAACAACAACTTATGGAGTTGAAGAAAAAAGAAAAAAATACCTTGATGGAAAAAGCAAAAATCCGTCAACTTGAAAACGATATTAAGGTTTTAAAAGAAAAAGCTAAAGCTATTCGCAATTTAAACAAAAATGAATTTGAGAAAATACTTACTCAAACACAAAAAGAAGAACTAAAAAAAATGAAACAAGAAGGCGAAAAACGTTTCAAAGAAATGAAAAACAATCTTAAAAACCCACATCACCCTATGAATTGTCCCATGGGTGAAAAATAAAATCACATAAAACCAATCAGCAAATTACGGCGGAAAAAGTTTTCCGCTTTTTTTATAATTGGCTACCGTGCGTTCAATAAATTGTTTTTTATTTTTTGCCTAATGTGAGTAAAAAGGTGTTGCATCCGTACGTAAAACAAAGACAAAATGTTCCAGTTTTGGCTTTGTTTGTTGCCGTTAATAGGTGATGTAAGAGTTTTCGAAGAAAACTCCACAGGAGCTAAACTGAACTGAGTTTCAAACACTACATAATCCAAAACAGCCCCCTCGTTCAAAATTATTTATAACTTTTTTATACAAACTTATTATAATCTTTGCAAAGAAGTTCAATCTTGACAATGCAACAATTTTTTAAATATTACAAAACATCCGTTTTTTTAACTTAAAATTTTAAGTTTCATTGTATTTGTGATATCATTATATTAAAATTTTTTGTATGTATTTATAAGTGAGGTTAAATGGCAAGAAAAAAAATCGTAGAAATAGTTTTGGATATTGAAACAACAGGTTTGGATTACAAAAGAGAGCGTATTATTGAATTTGCCGCAATACGTCTTGAAAACGGAAAAGAAGTTTCAAGGTATGAAACATTGATAAACCCTCAACAACATATTCGAAAATCAAGCATGCAAATTCATGGAATAACAGAAGAAATGGTTGAAAATGAACCGCTTGAAGAAGATGTTATTGATGATATTCTAGATTTTATCGGTGATTATACAATTGTTGGACATAATGTTATTTTTGATTTTTCATTTCTAAATGAAGCAAGTTTGCGCCATAAAAATAAGCCACTTGTCAATCATCGTGTTGACTCACAATTTTTGTACAAAGAGGTTTTTCCTGATGAAGAATGCCCAAACCTTGACAATTTGTCTGCACGTTTTGGACTTTGCGTCGAAAATCGTCACAGAGCCATGGGGGACACGGAAGTTCTTGCAAAGGTTTACCCTAAGTTAAAAAAACTTTACGAGAAAAAATACGACTGGCAATTAAAACAACTTGACAACATTGAATATTTGTTTGAAAGATATCTGAGAGTTCAACAAATGATTACAACTTGCCAAGCGGAAATTCAGGATTTAAAAAGCATATTTAAAATATACTTTGAAAACAACGGTGAGCCGATTGTTGCAACAACGGGTGAAATTCTGACTTACAACTGCAAACAAAGTTTTGGCTACGATTTTTCATTGATTAAGGATGCTTTGGAAAACATTGGTGCTTTGGATAAAGCAGTAAAACTAAACAATGGGTTTGTTGATCGTTTGACATATTCAGGAAGTGTTGATGATGATATAAAAGAAAAACTGATGGATGCTCGTATGGATATTTCGGAAACAAGACATATACAAGTTGTAAAACCTGACAGAAAGTGTGTTAAAGATGAAGCCTGAGTTATTACTCCCCGGTGGAAATGTCGAAAAAATTGATTATGCCATAAAATATGGCGCTGACGCTGTTTATTTCGGACTTGAAGATTATAGCCTCCGCCAAATGAGAAAAGGTGAAATAATCACAATTGAAAATTTAAAGGAAGTCCTTGATTTAATCCACAAAAATCAAAAAAAAGGCTATGTTACATTAAATATCTTTGCTTTTGACGATGATATAAAAAAGTTGGAAGCTGACATTGAAAAAATTGCTTCTTGTCAACCCGATGCATTTATTATTTCTGATTTTGGGATTTTAAACACTGTTAAAAAATATACAAAAAATATTGATATACACATTTCAACCCAAACAAACACTCTCAATTCAGAAGCTTGCAAATTTTATAGAGATTTAGGTGCAAGCCGTGTTATTTTAGCAAGAGAGTTATCTTTAAAACAAATCGAAACCATTCGCAAAAATGTTCCCGATGTTGAACTTGAAATGTTTATCCACGGTGCTCAGTGCATGTCTTTTTCAGGCAGGTGTCTTTTGTCTGACTTTATGACAAAAGGTGAACGTCGTGCAAACCATGGCGAATGTGCGCAGCCTTGTCGCTGGAGTTATAAACTGCTTGAAGAAACAAGACCAAACGAATATTTTGAAATTGTTCAAGACAATCGCGGCTCACACATTCTTTCAACAAAAGATTTGGCCTTGATTGATTATATCCAAAATATTATTGATATGAATATTGATTCTTTAAAAATTGAAGGACGGACAAAAAGTTTATACTATGTGTCTGCAATCGCAAGAGCCTACAGGTGCCAAATCGACAGATGTTTAAACGAAAATAAAATTGAATTAAATCAAAATCTAAAAGAAGAACTTGCAAAAATAGGCAACAGAGGTTACACAACAGGTTTTGTCGTGCCTGAAGATGAATCGGCAAACGGCTATAGTTATGACATTTCAAAAGGCTTGGCCGGAGCTGACTTTCTCTTTGAAATTTTAGATATTAAAGACAATCAAATTCAAGTTAAGATTAAAAATAAAGTTAATTTAAACCAACAACTTGAGCTTATTTTGCCTGATAAAAATATAACAGTTTCTGTTACAAAAATTATTAACAGTAAAAACGAAGTTTCAGATGTTGCAAACACAAATGATGAAGTTTGGTTTGAATTTGACAAAACAATAAGCGATAAAAATTTAAAATATGCGCTTGGAAGAACCATTGGAGTGAAAAATGTTTGTTAAAGCCGATTTAATTGAAAATGATATCTTTGAAATAGACTACAACAAGCTTCAAAATGATGGAATAAAACTTATTATTTTTGACCTTGACAGTACCATTATGAAATCAAAAAGCGGAATATATGATTCTCGAACTTTAGATTTATTTGAAAAAATAAAAACAATGTTTCAAGTGTGCGTGATGAGCAACAACACAAATGAAGCATATATTAAAAAAGTGCAACAAATTACTCCGTTTGAAGTTTACGGAACTGCAAAGAAACCAAACCCCGATTTCATAAAACAATATATTGATAAATATAAGTTTGCAAATAAAGAAGTGGTGATAATAGGTGACAGACCATTGACTGACATTTTAGTCGGAAACAGAATAGGTATCAATTCAATCCTTGTTGATTCAATAAGCCGACACGAAGAACCGAAACTTACAAGGTTTGTGCGAAAACTTGAACGCTTATTTTTATCAAAATGATTTAAAAAACTATATTCTTTTTTTGTCTTGCCTGTTTTGGCGCCTGATTTTTGTTTTAATGCAAGTTTTGGCCAAGTTAACCGCATCTAATTCATTATAAAATATGTGATTTTCCCCAATTTGCTTGACAATATTCAAGTCTTTCAACTGTTTGCGCACCTCATCATTTTTTACAATAAGCATAAGTTTTATTTTTTGATTATTTAACCTGATGATTATGTCTTCAAGTGCAAAAATGGCAGAAATGTCAAGCAATGCGTCGGATTCATAGTTCAAAATCAAGTATTTTGTTCCCAAAATTTCATCAAACTGCGAAACAATTTGTGTCGCAGTTCCAAAAAAGAATTGCCCCTGAATATGAACCACACGTATTTTGTGCTGATAATCGGTTTCAATTTTCTTTTCAAAGTTCATAATGTCATCATCATAAACACTTTCAAATTTCAAATCGGTTTTATCCGCCATGCGTTTGGCATACAGCAAAGCAGCAAGCGTAATTCCTGCACCAACGGCAAAAATCAAGTTGTAAAAAACAGTGAGCAAGAAAACAACAAGCAAAACGTATAAATCATCTTTTGGAGCAAATTTTACAACCTTTAGAAGTTTTACATCAATAATGTCTATTCCTATTTTAATAAGAATGCCGCCTAGGACTGCAAGAGGGATTTGAGAAACAAAGCCACTAAAGTTAAACAAAACAATAACTAAAAAAAGAGCGTTTATGATGGCAGCAAAACAAGTTGTGGCATTTGCATTTATAGCTGCAACCGTCCTCATTGTGGCAGCGGCACCAAACAAAGAACCTGTTATGGCACAAAAAAAGTTTCCAATCCCTTGAAACAAAATGATTTTCTTGTGAGAACTTTTGTTTTTGTTCAAAGAATCTGACACAAGCCCTGTCAAAAGACTTTCACAAGAGCCCACAACGGCAAGCGTCAATGCGTAAGGAATATAGTCATTCAATTTGGCAATGTCAATTTGAGGAATGATTATCTCCGGAAGCCCAAACGGAACATGCGAAATTGTTTTCACATCAAAATTAAACTTTATTGAAATATATGTGCACAAAACCAACGCCAAAATTTGAGCAGGCAAATATTTGCTTATACGTTTTGGTATCAAAAAGATTACTAAAAGAGTCAAAATTGCTAAAAATAAAGCATGAAAATTTATAAACGAAAGGTTTGTCAAAATGTGCTTTATCGTTTTAATAGGGCTTGAAAGCGTGTCAAATCCCAAAATGGGGTTTAATTGAAGGAAAATAAGCAAAACACCCACACCGTTTAAAAACCCAGATATGACAGGATATGGAATGTATTTAACAATTGTTGGCAAAGATGTTAAACCAATGAGAAATTGAAAAACCGCAGCCATTATAAGAATTGTGACTATTGCGTTTATATCATTTAAGTATAAAGCAGCAAAAGAAGCAATTACAACAGAACATGGCCCCGTTGGCCCTGAAATGAGAAGAGATTTGGTGCTTAAAATTCCCCCACTTATAAAACAAAGAATTATTGCACCCAAAACTCCGGCCTTAGCCCCAAGCCCGGTTGCAACACCAAATGCTAACGCCTGCGGCAATGCCACAATGCTTGAAATAATGCCACCAAATATATCACCTTTTAAGTTTTTTATATAATTTTTCATTCTTATTTAGTAATTTATCATAAATATTATTTAATTTAAATTTAAATTAAAATGTTTAAAAAATTTATATTGTATTATTCATACGTTAATATGGTGAGTTCAAAAGAAGTATGGAAAGTTTATTATACATTTTAGGAGAGTAAGCTTATGGAAAAGAACAAAATCAAAATTTTAATAACAGACGAACACAAACTGGTGCGAGTCGGCTTGAAAGCACTTTTCGCCAACCACGATGAATTGGAAGTCATCGCGGAAGCACAAAACGGCAAAGAAACAATCGAAAAACAAAAAATATACAAACCAAGTATAATCATTGTGGACTTGATGTTGAGCGACATGAACCCTGCAATATTCATAAAAAAAGTTTTTGAAGTGAACGAAGATCAAAAAATCATAGCACTTGTTCAAGACAACGATTTGAATATAATTAACGACATTTTAACCCTTGGTGTTAAAGGTTGCGCGATAAAAGACATTTCAACTGATTGCTTAATTATGTTGATTAAATCGGTTTATGAAGGGGCAATGTGGCTTTCAAAGGAAATTGTTGAGATTATAAGGACAAACAACAACGGCATCATTCCCAAAAAAGTTCAGACACGAGCCCAGTTCAAAGCAAAACATTCAAACTTGACCGAAAGAGAATATGAAGTTTTGAAACTTGTTGTGGACGGCAAATCTAACAACGAAATAGCCAACTTGCTGACAATAAGCGAACACACGGCAAAAGCACACGTTTGCAACATCATCCAAAAGCTTGTGGTTGATGACAGAACCCAAGCGGCAGTGAAAGCCATCAAGGAAGGGCTTGTGTGACAGACTAACTTGAGAAGGTTGAGAAACTTGATTGAATATTTTGTTTGACAATTTTTTCTTGGTTCTCGATTTCTTGTTCAATGCCCTTAAGAGTGCTTTCAAGTTCGGTGATTTGAGCATCATATTTTTCTTCTTGAATTTCGATTTCTCGGATTTTTCTGTCATATTCAGCTTGGGCAACAGCATCTGCTTTTTCATCAGTGGTTTCTGAAATGCCGATTTCATCAAGTGATTTTCGTTCATACTTGGAAGCATCCGAAACAGAAGCCCCCTGAACAAACCAAACACCGTTTTTAATGTTTTTGTCAAGAACAGCTTCAATATCATCAACAAAAACAAGTTGAGAGCTGTCGATATCAACGACTTTATCACGTTCATAAACAACAATTGAAGAATCGTTGTTTTCAACCTTGTAAAGATAGTTGTCAGAAAGATATTTGTTCAAATCTTCTTTATATTCAACATCAATAGAATATCCTGAAGCAGAATATGTGAAGTAGCCGGTTTCACGATTTTCATCATATTCAACCCGAACATTTTGCTCTTTATAGAATTCAAGCAAGTCTTTAATTTGCAAATACTCTTCGGTTTCTTCACCATGCTTTTTGACAAGTGTGACAGAGCCATCATTATCAACAAAATTTTCATCGACATATTCCCAATTATCCCAGTCTATGTCTTTATCCCAGCCACTGATTTCTTTGTCCTTGCCTGCTTTGGTTTCAGTTTTTGTTTGAAATAATCGAATCTTACCATTAAATAAACTTTTGTTTTCGATTTCATTTGGAGTTTTATTTGATATTTCACCACTTATAGCCCTTGCAGCTGTTAATAATGCCGTTGAGGCAGAGATTCCATTAGCAACTTGATTAGTTTCTACGCGTCGGACATCAGTCGTTGGAGTTTGGTATTTATTAGGATTAATATTTGAATTACTTGAACATAATATACCCCCTTCTTTTCCATCTGTGCGTATCCCCATACTAACTGTCTTATACAGTTGAGAATACCCGGGGAGACCGCTGTGATTGTTAACATTATTATCACTCATATCATAAGTCCAGCCTGTAGAATAAAATTTACCACCATTTGAGGATATATCATTAGGTTTTACACCTAATTGGTTAAATACATCTGTTAAATTTTTTAAAGTTCTAGAATCTGTTCCTACTAACCCTGCAAATCTCCCAACCTTGCCACTAGTCAAATTATAACCTAGATCTTTTTGGTTAAAATAGTCGGTTGCGTTCGATATATTAAGATTTTTAACATCATTCTGATTTTTTATTGTTATACCATCACCTTTAACAGTCAGCAAAGTGCAAGAATTGTTTTTAACTTCTTGTGCTAATATTGCTCCATATTTTAAATTTGATTTCTCGGAATTGTGATACCCAATAACATTAGCATTTTCCATATAAATGCCATGCAAAGTGGCATTATCTAAAGTACCAAACATGCTAGCAGCGCCACTTGTCGCAGCCATTTTGAGGTTATTAATAGCAAAGCCCCCACCTCCAATGGCACCTGTGAATTTGTCAATTTGAATAAAGTTTGTGAATTTTTCGTTGAATTTGTCGTTGGTGCCACCTGAAAAATATTTGGCATAAACATTTGCAATAACAGAAGCATCAATCCCGGATTTACTTTGAGTGCCACCAACTGCTGCAGCAGCAGCTGCTGCTTGCAATCTTTCAGCTATTTTATCCCAACTATTTAAGTCATTTGCTGACATCGTCGAACCATCACTTAACTCTATTTGTTCTTTTTCAGTAGGTTTTTTTTGTTCCTCTTGTAATATTTTTTGAGCATCTTGTGCCATCATTATCAATTTTTTTTGATTTTCAGTCGTATTATCTCCAATTGTCATAGAAGCTAATTTATTAATAACACAATTGTCATTCAAACTACCATTGTTTATTAAAGCCGCATCATCAGAAACGTTATTAACTGCTGAATCAAGACCATATGCCTTAGCAAGATTATAGAATGTTTTTGATAAATTAGTTGTTAAGTTGGTTCTAATAGCACTATGCACACGTTGATCAGTAGTATTCTTACCCGACGAAGTATCAACTTTTGTTAAGTTTATAAAATTATCTAAAGCCTTATTATAATCGTTTATTTGAGTATTGTTTTCAGCTTTTAAAGTAGATATTTCATTTTGAATAAACGCTTTAAGCCCACCTTTACCATCTTCATCTTGTAACATGTCATCTAAATCGATATCGTTGAGCAACATGATATTTGCGTTGGATTGAATACCTTCATTAGTTACAGTCGCATTTTTCAACAAAGCAGTGATAAATTGTTCTGCGTTTGAAACATAAGTAATCTCTGTATTATCGGGGTTTCTGCTTTTTATATGTTTATTTATTACATTTTTTGAAGTCTCCCAATCTACCACAGTTTGAAAACTTCTATTTTCATATGTTGTATATGCTTTTATACTCTTTTCGTCCCCCCCCATTAGCATATTGTTTAGTTCACCAACTTTGCTCTTAGTATCAATTTTTTCACCACATTCAGAACCAAAATTTGCTTTAAACAAATTATCTAGGTCTGTTTCTCTTTGACAATAACTATTAGTATACATATTGTAATCAGCGTATTTATAATTATAGCCTTTACCAACTGCCTTTGTTTCATCATAATTTGCAAAATTATTATTATTTGATAATACTAGGCCAACAGTGTTATTTTTGGCAAAAAACTCATATAAGTTTCCAGACTGTAAAGCAGTATTATAACATTCCTCTATACCTGATAAAGTATTAATATCTATTTCATTTGATTCATATTTTTTCACTGTTTTCTGTTCACGGTTTTCAGGGTCAGTTTCGGCGAACATTGGGATTGTGTTTTCAGGGATAGAAACATAGTTTTTTGTCAATTTTGTTTTTGGTACAAAATCCCCATCATACGACTTCACTGCCGGGTGCGACGCCGGAAGAACATTTGCCAAACCTTTCACATTCCCTCTGTATGAAGATGGCACAATTGTTCGGCATTTCGCATCAACAATTGTCAAACCTTCTTTTGACAAACTGTTAAAACTCAACTGAGTTTGTTGGTTGTCGCTTGTTGTCATCACGAAAATGTTGTTGTTTCTTTGGGCAGCAGATAACGCATCAGCCGCATTGCTTGCTTGCGTCATCAAATCCAGTTTCCCACGCATAAGGCTGCTTAACTGATAGTTTATATCAGACCTTCTCGCGGTTAACGATAATAATTTGGCTTGTGCTGCAGCCATTCCCATTTTCTGACTTAATCTCCATACGATATTACATGTTGTTTATCGGCTATTTAAATATAAAACTTTATTTTTTTGCTCTGTTTTTCACAAAATCGTTACAAAAATTAATATTTAAAATTCGTTTTTACAAAACTTTATAACAAAATGTTATCAAAAAATATTAAAAATTTACAAATGTTAATATCTTTTAGTTAAACATTGTTTTGTTTTAGGTTTTATATAACGGACTTCGTGCATTC
>UMLR01037792.1_pt1 | contig 10751 bp, 6 predicted proteins | sample 1966741 | NCBI WGS metagenome assembly UMLR01 (sample SAMEA4836207, study PRJEB28245) | human gut metagenome | biome: gut microbiome; material: fecal sample | place: Denmark | collected 2008 | reverse complement strand
CCGCAGCGGCGAGAGCACCGCGTCGGTGGTGATGACCGGCAGCGTGTCCACAGTAGACCCGGCCTATGCCGCCACACCGGCGGAGCGCACCCTGGTGCTGCACCTGTTCGACAACCTGTACCGCTGGACGGCGGAGGGCGCGGTACCCGCAGCGGCCCACGCCTATGACTGCACGGACAACGAGGACGGCACGCAGACGTACACGTTCCACCTGCGGCGCGACGGCAAGTGGTCCGACGGCAGCGACGTGACGGCGGCGGATTTCGTATACGCCTGGCGGCGGCTGGTATCGCCGGAGACGGACAGCCCGGAGGCGGAGATCCTGTCCATGGTGGCGGGCTATGAGGACGCCCACGCGGGCGACCCGGAGGCGCTGGGCGTATACGCCGAGGACGAGCACACCTTCGTGGTGACGCTGAGCACGATGTGCCCGTACTTTGTGGACGCGGTGTGCACAGCGGCGGCCACCATGCCGGTGCAGCAGAAGGCTGTGGAAGGCGGCGAGGGCTGGAGCGCCCGCCGGACGTGGTTCGTGGGCAACGGGCCGTACCGCCGCACCGGCGATTGGAGCGACAGTCTCTTCGCCACGCTGGTGAAGCAGGAGGACCACTATAACGCGCGGCAGGTGCGCGCGGACCGGATCGAGATCCGGTTCAAGAGCGCGGCGGAGGCCGCCAAGGACGCGGGCACCGCGGACGCGGTCATCGGCGCGGCAGGAGAGGACGGCACCTACGGCGGCAGCAGCACCGTGGGCGTGCTGCTCATCAACCAGATGGCCACCAACATGGACCGGACGGAGCTGCGGCAGGCCATGAGTCTGGTCATCGACCGGGATGCGGCGGCCGGCGCTCTGGGCGCGGACTATGCCGCCGCGGAGGGGCTGGTGCCTCACGGCATACGCACCGCCGGGGGCGAGGAGTTCCGGGCGGTCAACGGCGCGGTGATCGACTGCGAGGCGGATACCTACACGGACCGGTGCAGTCAGGCGCTGGAGCTGATGACGCAGGCGGGCCTGCGGCGGCCGGAGGCGCTGATAAGCCTGGGGACGGTGACGCTGCTGTACCGGAATACGCCGGCGCAGACGGCGCTGGCCCAGCGGCTGCAGAAGGTGTGGCAGGAAAAACTGGGACTGAGCGTGACCCTGCAGGGTGAGGATGCGGAGACGTATCAGCAGCTGCTCAGCAGCGGTGCGTTCACCCTGGCCCTGACGGAGCTGGACGCGCTGTACAACGATGCATCAGCCTATCTGGACCTGTGGCGCAGCGGCGACACGCGGAACTACGCGCTGATCTACATGAACGCCTATAACATTCTGATGCGGGTGGCGGCGGCCAGCACCTCCGCCGAGGCGCGGGACGCCTATTTGAAGGATGCGGAGTGGCTGCTGCTGGACACGGCCAACGTGATACCGCTGTATGAGAAGGAGCAGGCCTACGCCCTGCGCGGCGACGTGACCGGCGTGGTGTCCGACGGCATGGGTGCGTGGTACTTCGGCGCACTGTGGCGCGTGGAGCAATAAGTGAAAAACGCCCGGACCAACAGGCGTTAAACGCCTGCCCGCTATACTGTACAGAGAAAGCGCATATTTCCGGCCCCACAGCAGAGAGGAGCGATCATACAGATGATAGAAAAAGCTGAGGTCACAGCACTTTTGCAGCAGCTCACCGCCATTAAGAGTGCGTATTTCCACGAGGACGAGATCATGGCCTTTGCCAGAGACTGGCTGTGCCGGCAGGAACTGCCCGCACAGCTGCACGAATACCACGATGCCAAGGTCACAGATTTCCATGGAAAAAATGTCATCGCCGTTATCGACGGTGGCAGACCCGGACCGGTCATCTGCCTGAACGGCCATCTGGACACCGTGCAGCTGTGCGGCGGTTGGACCCGCGACCCCTATGGCGAGCTGGACGGCGACAGGCTCTATGGTGTGGGCGCGCTGGACATGAAATCCGGCTGCGCCGCGCTGATGGTCACGGCCGCCCGCTTCGCCGCCGCCCACAAGACCTTCGCCGGGAAGATCAAGCTGGCGCTGGTCTCTGACGAGGAGGGTCCCTACGGCCTGGGCACCAATGCCCTCATCGAGGACGGCTATCTCTCTGACGTGGACTTCTCCATCATCACCGAGCCCAGCGCCGGCTTTGACGGCAAGCCCTTCCCCGACGTCTGCCTGGGCGCCCGGGGCGGCTATGGTCTGGAGATCCGCTTCTACGGAAAGTCCGCCCACGCGGCCAACCCGGAGAAGGGCCACAGCGCTCTGCTGGACGCGGCCAAGGTGGCGCAGGCCCTGGAGCAGGTGGACTATGTTGAGGACCCGCACCTGGGCAAGGGCACCTGCTGCGTGGTGGGCATCAATGCCGACGGCGGCGCGTGCAGCGTGCCGGACTTCGCCGTGCTCCGCCTGTTCTGGCACATCGTGGTGGGCGAGAGCCCGGACACCATCGTCCGCGAGATCGAAAAGGCCGTGCAGCGCGCCGGTATCACCGGGCGGTATGAGATCTGCTTCCGCGAAGCACCGTCCGAGGGCTCCCGGGGCTTCATGCCCTACACCGTCCCCCAGGACGAACCCATGACCGTCTCCCTGCTGGAGTCCATCCGCAAGGTCACCGGCAAGGAACCCACCATCTCCTATTTCGCCAGCATCGGCGACTTCAACTACCTGGGCACACGGCTGGGCGCGCCGGCCATCATCTTCGGCGCCGACGGCGAGAACTATCACAGCAGCGACGAATACGTCCTGCTGGACTCCGTCCACCAGACCGCCGAGGCCGTTTACGACTTCCTGGAGAAAACACTGCTGCCCTGAGCAAGCAAAACCACCCCCGGCGAGGAGCCGGGGGCGGTCTGTTTTTCAGAAGGTCATCTCCAGTCCGCACTTCAGCTGATGCAGTCTGTCGCCCAGGACCGTCTTCATCATGCCGCAGGCCCTCTCCCGGGTGCAGCGGCGGCGCAGGCGTACCGCACGGCCAATTTCACTCTTGCGCTCTGCCATTTTTCACGGTAAAATAGCACCACAAAAAAGGAGGGCAATGCCATGATCTATCGTGATTTTCAGGACCTGCACCTGTCCTTGCTGGGCTTCGGCACCATGCGTCTGCCCACCACGGCGGACGGCGCCATCGACGAGGACACCACCCAGGCGATGGTGGACTATGCGCTGGCCCACGGCGTCAATTATTTCGACACCGCCTGGGCCTATATGCAAAATCTGTCCGAGACGGTGGTAGGCCGCTGCCTGAAAAAGCATCCCCGGGACAGCTTTTACTTGGCCACCAAATACCCCGGCCATACGCTCACCTGCGACCCGGACCCGGCGGACACCTTTGCCCAGCAGCTGGAGAAGTGTCAGGTGGACTACTTCGATTTCTACCTGCTGCACAACGTCTATGAAAACGATGTGGATATCTATACCGACCCCAAGTGGGGCATCATCGACTACTTTGTGGAGCAGAAGCGTCTGGGCCGTATCAAGCACCTGGGCTTTTCCACCCACGCGGACCTTCCCTGCCTCACCGCTTTTCTGGAGCGCTATGGCAAGGAGATGGAGTTCTGTCAGATCCAGCTGAACTATCTGGACTGGACCATCCAGCGGGCCAGGGAGAAATACGAGCTGCTGGAAAAGCACCATATCCCCGTCTGGGTCATGGAGCCGGTCCGCGGCGGCAAGCTGGCCGCCCTGGACGCCGACAGTGAACAGCAGCTCCACGCCCTTCGCCCCAACGCCAGCATCGCCTCCTTCGGCTTCCGCTGGCTCCAGGGACTGGATAACGTCCACATGGTCCTCTCCGGTATGTCCGACATGGCGCAGATGGCGGATAACGTGGCTACCTTCGAGCACCTCGACCCCCTCTCCCCCGTTGAGGAGGCGATCCTCTTTGCTGCGGCGGATAAGATGAAGAATTCCATCCCCTGCACTGCCTGCCGCTACTGCTGTGACGGCTGTCCCCAGCAGTTGGATATCCCGGATCTGCTGCACAAGTACAACCAGCTCCGCACCGGCAGCGGCAGCACCATCAAGATGCAGCTGGACGCGGTGCCCGCGAACAAGTGGCCTCACGCCTGTCTGGGCTGCGGCGCCTGCGCCGCTGTCTGTCCCCAGAAGATCGTCATTCCCGACGAACTGGCAGCCTTTGCCGCCGAGCTGGACAAGCTGCCCGACTGGGTGGAGGTCTGCCGCCAGCGGGCGGAGGCCGAGGCGCGGGAGCGCGCCTCCCGCGGACTGTAAGCGCGCAAGAAGAAGTCCCTCCCGGCGGGAGGGACTTCGTTTGTTTACACCTGATATTTCGCCGCGCAGCGTTGGTACTGCTCCCGGAAGTCCGGGTCCCGGCGCCGCGCCGCATCCAGCGTGGCGTGCATATTCAGGTCGTGGTGGGCTGCGTCGATCACGCACCCGGCGATATTGGAGCAGTGGTCCGAGGTACGCTCCAGATCCGTCAGCAGGTCGGACCAGACAAAGCCTGCCTCGATGCTGCACTGGCCTTGCTGCATCCGCAGGATATGCCGGGTACGCAGCTGCTCCTTCAGATCGTCGATGACCTGCTCCAGCGGCTCCACCTGCCGGGCGGCGGTCATATCCTGCTGCCGGAAAGCGTCCAGCGCCCGCATGAGGATATCGTTGACCGCGGCGGACAGCACGCTCAGCTCCCGCTTCGCCTCGTCGCTGAAGGCCAGCCCCTTCTCCCGCAGCTCCTCCGCCGACTCCAGCACGTTCACCGCATGGTCGGAGATACGCTCAAAATCGCCGATGGCCTTCAGCAGCTCTGCGGACTCCTCGCTCTCCTGCTCACCCAGCTTCTGGGCGCTGAGCTTTACCAGATAGGTGCCCAGCACGTCCTCGTAGTGGTCGCAGCGGCTCTCATCCTCCCGGATGGCGGAGGCCAGCGCTTCGGTGTAGTGGTCAAAGCTCCGCAGGGCGTTTTGCAGCGCCCGCACGGCAACCTCCGCCATCTCGCAGGTGACGACCCGGCAGCGCTCCAGCGCCACGGCCGGTGTGGTCAGCAGGCGCTGGTCCAGCTCCACCGTTTTATCGGCCGCGTGGGCCTTATCCGGCACCAGGCGGATAGCCAACTTCTCCAGCAGGCCGCCGCAGGGCAGCAGTATGGCCGTACACAGGATATTGAACACCGAGTGGGCCACAGCGATACCCGCCATAGACGCCGCATTGTTCAGCAGTACCGGGGCAAAGATGGCCTTGACGATGCAGAACACCGTCAGCAGCACCGCCACGCCGATCACATTGAACATCAGATGCACCACGGCCGCCCGCTTGGCGTTTTTGTTGGTGCCGACGCAGGAGATCAGCGCCGTGACGCAGGTACCGATGTTCTGGCCCATGATAATGGGCACCGCGGCGGCGTAGCTGACCTGGCCGGTAGAGGCCAGCGCCTGCAAAATACCCACCGAGGCGGAGGATGACTGGATGATCGCCGTCAGCACCGCGCCCACCAGCACGCCCAGCAGCGGGTTTGTAAAGGCCAAAAACAGCTCTGCAAACCCCGGCACGTCCTTCAGCCCCGCCACCGCGGCGCTCATGGTGTCCATGCCGAACATCAGCGTGGCAAAGCCAAGCAGAATGGAGCCAGTCTCCTTTTTCCGGCTGTCCTTGCAGAACATATAGAAAATGATGCCGATTAGCGCCAGCACCGGCGTAAAGGCGGTGGGCTTCAGCAGCTGCAGCCACACGCTGCCGCCGTCGATCCCCGCCAGGCTCAGCAGCCAGGCCGTCACCGTGGTGCCCACGTTGGCGCCCATGATAACATTGATAGCCTGCCGCAGGGTCATCAGCCCGGAGTTCACGAAGCCCACCACCATGACGGTGGTGGCCGATGAGCTCTGAATGATGGCGGTGATGCCCAGTCCGGTCAGGAAACCGGCACCCACGCTGCCGGTCATTTTATCCAGCAGCGTCCGCAGCTTGCCGCCGGCCCGGCGCTCCAGCGCCTGGCCCATGAAATTCATGCCGAACAGAAACAGGCACAGCCCGCCCAGCATGGTCAGCGCATGAAAAATATCCATTTTCTTTCCCTCAACTTTACATTTTCTCAGATGTCACCTTATTGTCCATCTACATTGTACGGTATAAATGTCAAGTTCGCAGGCCATCTTTTGTAAAATCCATGTAAAACAGCGCAAAAAAGAAGCACCCGCGCGGGTGCTTCTTTTTTATGCTTCTTTTACCGCTGGCCCTTGTCGTAGGGGATACCCTCCGCCTTGGGTGCGCGGGATTTCTTGGATGTGAAGGCCAGCACCACCAGCGTGATCAGGTACGGCAGCATACGGTACACGTGGGAGCTGATGCCGATCTCCGCCAGCCAATACACGCCGTCGCCGTTGATATCCAGGCTGGAGTACGCCGCGGCGATACACTTGAACAGGCCGAACAGCAGCGACGCCCCGGCGATGTTCAGCGGCTTCCAGTTACCGAAGATCATAACGGCCAGCGCCAGGAAGCCGAAGCCCGCCACATCGCCGTTGGCCGTGCAGTTGGCCGTGGTCAGGGCGTAGACAAAGCCGCCCATGCCGGCCAGCGCGCCGGAGATGGTCGTACCGGCATAGCGCATCTTGTACACGTTGATACCCACGGAGTCCGCCGCCTGGGGATTTTCACCGCAGGAGCGCAGCCGCAGGCCAAACCGGGTCTTGTACAGCAGGATCGACAGCACCACGAAAATGATGATGCAGATATAGGTCGCCAGATACACCTTGTGCAGGAAGGTATTGCCCAGGAAGCCCAGGTCGTCCGTTTTTGCGTAGCCCAGAGTGGTCTTCTTGATCATGAACCAACTGGCCGCATCGCCGGTGGCCATTTGCAGGGTGTTCTGGTTGGCGATGATACGGATGAGGAACAGCACCAGGGCCGGAGCCATCAGGTTCAGCGCCGTACCGCCGATGGTCTGATCCGCCCGCAGATTTACGGAGGCAAAGCTCAGCAGCAGGGAGAAAATGGCGCCGAATATGGCCGCCACCAGCATAGCCAGCAGCTCAAAGCCCTGCAAAGCCACCCAGTCGCCGGCAGCCTTGGCCGCGTCGTAGACGTGGTTGGTCTGCATGATGTTCACGAACAGCACGCCGATAAACGCACCCAGGATCATAATACCTTCCAACGCCAGGTTGATGATACCGCTGCGCTCAGCGAACACGCCGGCCAGCGCCACGATCATCAGGGGAACGGCGTAGATCATGGTCTGTTGGATCAGAAATGTCATGCCTGCTCCCCTCCTTCCTCCGGCTGCTCAGGCACCTGCGGTGCTTCCTCCATCGGTATGTCCGGTCTGTCCTCCGGCGGCGCATCCAGTGGCTGTGTCTCCGCCTCTGCCGGTATATCCGCCGTGGTGGTCTTGTTGGCCTCCACGACGAGCTTCTTTTTCCGTCCGGTCAGCATCATCTGGATGAGCAGAGAGAAGGCGGACAGATACACGATGACGGAGATGATCACGTCGGTGATGTACTCGTTGTAGGCAGTCAGGTTGGTCAGCTGCAGACCGACGATATCCAGCATGGCCATGAAGATGCCGGTGAAAATGACCGCGATGGGGTTGTTCACCGCCAGCAGGGCCACGGGGATTCCGTTAAAGCCCACGCCGGGCAGGGCCTGATAGGTGTTCCAGTAGAACTCGGTGTTGCCGCTGAGCCAGTACAGCGCGGCGCCGGCGCCGGCCAGCGCGCCGGCAATGGCCATGGACAGCACGATGTTGCGCTTATCGGGGATACCGGCGTAGCGGGCCGCATGGCGGTTGGCGCCGCAGGCCTTCAGCTCATAGCCGAACACCGTCTTCTCCATGATGATGTACACCACGATGGCCAGAATGATGGCCACCAGAATACCGGCATTGACCTGGGAGCCGGGGAACAGCTGATCCAGTCCCAGCTTGGGTGTGGCCACACCGTTGAAGGTGGTCTTGTAGATGTAACCGGACTTCGTGCCTTCTGTTACGTTCTTGAAGCTGCTGATATCAAACATCCAGGTGACAAGATTGGCTGCGATCCAGTTGGTCATGATGCAGGCCAGCACCTCGTTGATATTCAGCAGCGCCTTCAGCAATCCGGGGATCGCACCCCACAGGGCGCCAGCCAGCATACCGCCCAGAAAGGCCAGCAGCCAGATGATGCCCACGGGCACGGACTCGGAGGGGATGCCCAGCGCGACGGACAGCGAGACAAGCGTACCCATCAGATACTGGCCGGGTGCGCCGATATTGAACAGGCCCGTCTTGAAGGCCACCGCCACGGAAAGGCCGGTCATGATCAGCGGCATGCCGCGGAAGAGCATATTGCCCACATTCTGGGCGTTAAAGCCCCAGGTCAGCGCGCCCGCAGCGTCGCGGCCTGTGCTGAGGATGCCGGCAAAAATCAGGCGGACGCCCTCCCACATACCGGCAGTGGTGATCTTCTGCTCCGCCAGGCCCACAATAATGACCACGATGCTGCCCAGCAGCAGGCCGGCCAGGATGGACAGCAGAGAGGCCAGGACCTTCTTGGTGCCATTCTTGGCATACAGATCTGTCAGTTTTTGCTTCACGCCGTCTCACCCTCTTTCTTGTCCGCCCGCTTGGCGCCGGCCATATAGAGGCCCAACTCCTGCACGGTGATCTGCTTCGGGTCGAACTCACCCACGATCTCACCCTCGTACATGACCAGGATGCGGTCGGAAAGGCTCATGACCTCGTCCAGCTCCAGGGATACCAGCAGCACTGCCTTGCCGGCATCACGCTGCTTCACCAGTTCCTTGTGTACGTTTTCGATCGCGCCCACGTCCAGGCCGCGGGTAGGCTGGACCGCCACGATCAGCGGCTTGTTGCGGTCCACCTCGCGGGCGATGATCGCCTTCTGCTGGTTGCCGCCGGACATACTGCGGGCGGTGGTCACGGGGCCCTGTCCGCTGCGGATATCGTATTCCTCGATCAGCCTTTCGGCGTAGGCACGCACCGCGTCCTTTTTGATAAAGCCGCCCTTTTCGAATTCCGGCTCCTTATACCGCTGCAGCACCAGGTTCTGCTCCAGCGTAAAATCCAGCACCAGGCCGTGCTTGTGCCGATCCTCGGGGATGTGGCTCATACACTCTCCACGGCGACGGATGCTGGCGTGGGAGATATCCTTGCCGCACAGCGTCACCGTGCCGCCATTGCTCTTATCCAGGCCGGTGAGCGCGTGAATGAACTCCGTCTGTCCGTTGCCGTCGATACCGGCGATACAGAGTATCTCGCCGGCGCGTGCATCAAAGCTGACATGGTCCACGGCGTTGCGCTTGTGGGTATGAGAGGGCACGCACAGATCCCGGACCTTCAGCACCACATCCGTGGGCTTGGCCGGCTCCTTTACGACCTCCAGCTGTACCGGGCGGCCCACCATCATGTTGGACAGCTCCTGCTTGTTGGTGTCGCAGGTGTTCACGGTACCCACATAGCGGCCCTTACGCAGAACCGTCACCCGGTCCGCCACCGCCATGATCTCGTTGAGCTTGTGGGAGATGAAGAGGATGGATTTCCCCTCCGCCGTCAGGTTCTTCATAATGGCCATCAGCTCGTCGATCTCCTGGGGCGTCAGCACGGCGGTGGGCTCGTCGAAGATGAGGATCTCGTTGTCGCGGTAGAGCATCTTCAGGATCTCGGTACGCTGCTGCATACCCACGGTGATATCCTCCACCTTGGCGTCCAGGTCCACGTGCAGGCCGTACCGCTTGGAGAGCTCCTCGACCTTCCTCCGCGCTTCCTTTTTCTGCAGGAAGCCGCACTTCGTCGTTTCGGCGCCCAGAATGATGTTGTCCAGCACGGAGAATACCTCCACCAGCTTGAAGTGCTGGTGGACCATGCCGATACCCAGTGCCGTGGCATCGTTGGGATCGTTGATCTTCACCGTCTGGCCGTTCTTGCGTATCTCACCCGCCTCGGGCTGGTACAGGCCGAACAGCACGCTCATCAGCGTGGATTTGCCGGCGCCGTTTTCGCCCAGCAGCGCGTGGATCTCTCCCTTTTTCAGTTGGAGGGTGATATCGTCGTTGGCCTTGATGCCGGGGAACTCCTTGGTAATGTGAAGCATCTCGATCACATACGTGGGAGTCTTATCCATGCCGCCACCTACTTTCCTCTATTATTTTGCCTAATGGCGATAAAGGCATAAATTTATTATATAGCATATATGCACAGATTGCAAGAAAAACAGCGGCGTTTTACGCCTCGCATCACGGCGCTTGACGCAAAAAAAAGAGACACCCGTAGGCGTCTCTTTTTTTGTTAAGTACGTTCCGATTACTTGACCAGGTTCAGGGTCAGGCTGTCGGTGCTGTCCAGCTTGGAGTAGTCGTTGTCGACGACCAGAGAACCATCGGCCATCTTGGCCAGCATGGCGTTGTAGTCGTCCACAGTCCACTTGGTCAGGGACCAGGTAGCGGTGGGCAGGCCCACAGCGTTGTCCTTGGCGCCCAGGGTCACGAAGGTGCCGCCGATCTCGTCGAAGGAACCGTCATAGACCTTGCCGCAAGCCCACTGCACGGAGGCGGACAGGCCCTTCATAGCGGAGGTAATAACGGTATCGGACTGGCTGGACTGGTCAACGTCCACGCCCACCACGGCGCCGTCGTTAGCGGCAGCGGCAGCGGCGACAGACTGGAACATATTACCGCCGCAGGCGAAGATGACCTCGGTGCCGTTTTCATACCAGCCGGAAGCCATGGTCTGCAGCTCGGTGGAAGCGGCGAAGGAAGCGCCATACAGCCAGGAGTAGTTCATCTCGACCTTCACGCCCATCTCAGCAGC
>UMLR01027906.1_pt1 | contig 10820 bp, 8 predicted proteins | sample 1966741 | NCBI WGS metagenome assembly UMLR01 (sample SAMEA4836207, study PRJEB28245) | human gut metagenome | biome: gut microbiome; material: fecal sample | place: Denmark | collected 2008 | reverse complement strand
AATTATAAAAACAATGCATTATGAACAAATATTTCTTTAGGTTTTCATTCTATTTTTTCATGGTAGTTCAGTGGTAAAACCACTGTTATATTTGTTTCATCATGATAGATGAATCAGCTTTTAGTATTGCATAATATATCCTCTTCTATCTCTTCTGTTGTTTCTTCATGGTATTCTTTGTAAATACCCCCTTCGTTCAGATAGTGGATAATATCACATATTTCCCTTAGCGAGGCAATGAGATGTGAGGAAATTATCACCGTCTTTTCTTTTGCTTTCAGTTGCCGGATGAGTCTTTTCATCAGGATACATCCCTTCAAGTCCACCCCATTGAACGGCTCGTCAAGAATAAATACGTCATTGTCTTGCAACAATAATGCCATAAATCCCAGTTTCTTTTTCATTCCGGTAGAATATTCGGCAGCATACCTGTCAAGGGGCAGTTGGAAAATTTCATTTAAATGTTGAATGGTGGGGGTATTGACCGGCAGACCTTTGGCCTTCATACAGAATTCCAAGTGTTCAAGACCCGTGATTTGGGAATAAAAGAAGTTGGATGCAGACAGATAACCTGTTTTTAAAGTTTTGCTTTTGGTTATGCTTCCGGTATAATCATAGATTCCCATTATACAATTGAATAAAGTAGTCTTTCCGGCTCCATTCTCGCCCACCAAGCCATATATTTTTCCAGGGTGATACTCCAAATGAATGCCGTTTAATACTTTGACCTTACCGAAACTTTTATGTAAATCATTCACTTCTATCATAATAATCTTTTTAAGCGTTTGTGCGCATGGCAGGTCAGCAATGCTGTAAGTGCTATGCCGGGTATTAAAATAATTGGAACAAAAAGAGAGCCTAAATAAAAAGGCATTAATATACTTAATTGCACAATAAACAGCAATAGGGGGGGATGGGATGATATGGCGCAACATACCGATACCAATGGCATAAATTAAGGTGGCAGTATAATAAGATAAGAAAAAGAGGATTTCATCTTGGTCATAGGTAGACGCTATAAGCGCTAAGCTGAAAGGAATGGAGGTGATGAAAACATTCCATGCTATGCTTTTTAGTTGGAAAAGGCATAAAGTCTTGAAATTTTTGAAATGAAGAAGATATCTGTTGTCCATTGTTTGCAGATAGCCTGATGCCTGTACCAATCCCCATAGTATGAGACATACTTTGTTTATTTTTATATTTCCGTGTACGGTTCCTGCGGTTGCAAAAAGAAAGAGTAGGATATAGACCCAGAAAGATTGGCGGAATATTCGTATATATTCATAACTTCCTTTGTAAAGAAAAGGAAGACGGACAGGTTTGTGTTCCAGTTTTATTTTTTTCAGGCAAGGTAATAAGGCGGCGAACAGCCATAAGCCGATAGCGTCGGTAAATTGTCCTTTTATTATTTCTATTCCGGCAAAAGGTAATGCGATCAAGGTGTATTCTTTTATCAGGAACACAGAAAGATGGGGCGTTAAAGTGCGTAAAAACTCTTTGTCTTTCCGGACATTATGATAACCGGCTAATAAGAGAACGCATACCACAGGAATAGCGAAACGGTTTTCTGCTAAGAATAATATCATGATGGCAGCCACCGTTAAGATGGTAAGGAAGACTATTCTGAAGATACCCAATTCTATAACTATTCTTCCAAAATTTTTCAGACGAAGCAGCAGATACAGTTGAAACATAAAGTGCTTTTTATTCTGATTGAGGGTACAAAGGAATAAAATATCCGGCTAAGTACCCTCACTGTAGAGTGAAAATTTATTCTTTATGCTTCTTTTTCAGTTCCATCAATTCTCTATTGACGCGTGTCAATTCTTTAATTCTGTCCGATACATGATGGAAGAGGAAGTAGTCTGTCAGTACACCTGCTAAGATTAAACCAAACATTGTTATCATGAGCCACCACAGGTGGCGGTAGGTGTAAAGGAATATGCATATAAAAGGAGTTACCAGCAAATATCCGATGATATAACTCCAATTGATAAGCATTTTATATCGGAGTATATTCTTTATTTGCATTTCAAGGTTTGTTTCTTTTTTTATTTTAGTCAATAAAATAACTCCTGCAAAGTTGACTGTAAGAGCATATAGCAGAAGTCCGAATATTGCCGGCCAAAACACTAATTTACCGTTCAAATGAATAAAATCAACGAACATTAGAATCGTTACTCCTAACATAAATATAGAAGCTATTTTGTCCATCCTCAGCATTCTTTGCAGGCAACTTTCTTTTTGCCGTGACAACATCTCTATAATCTGTTGCTGATGAACCAGTTCATTCTGGCTGACCCGTTCATTCAACTCTTTCCATGCTTTTTGCAATTCTTCAAGTTCCATATAATTGTATGATTACAAGTTCGACATATTTTTTAATTTCTCTTTTATACGGTGCAGTTTTATCGCGACATTATTGCGGTTCGTTCCGGTGATTTCGGCTATCTCATCGTATGATTTCTCGTCCAGCCAGAGCAGGATAAACATACGGTCCACCTTGTTCAGTCGTTTGATGAGTGAATACATTTCTTTCAGCAGTTCGTTGTGTTCACAATCTTCCAGAATATCTACCTGCTGTTCCAAAGGTACATAGTCATGCTTCTTTTTCTTTCGGAAGTCCGAGATACACGTGTTCAGGGATATGCGGTAAACCCATGTGACAAACGAACTTTCCCCCCGGAAGTTTTTGTATGACTTCCATATATTGAATACAGACTCTTGAAAAAGGTCGTTCACATCGTCCTTGTTGTCTGCATACATGAAGCATACCTTGTAAATGATGTGCTTGTATTGCACTAGCTTGTCGGCAAATTCCTGTTCTATACTCATCAGCTTTCAAAGGTGTTTTTATTAGGTTAGTCGGTGAAAAGAAGAGAAAGTTACACCTTTGTGCTATAAAAGTCTTTGTATTGAAAGTAGGTATTACAGGTCTGTTCTTTCAAATGCAATGATTTGTAATTTTCTTGATGTAGCAGGCTGGATTACTTTTTGCGGACGTTAAAGCATTTGTCGAAAAAGTCTTTTTTATTTTTCCCGTAAAAACTACTGTCCAGTCCTTTCCATGTCTTGGGAAATATCTTTTTAGTGAGTTCCACCTCTTCTTCAAGAATCGCTATATTATCAGTCATCAATGCCATGTTCAGTGCGCGGTTGATGCGGGAACCGGCATACCTGAGGCTGTCTGTAGCATATTCTTTTATGAGGATGGCATAGGCGGAATCGGCAGACCGATAATTTTTTTGGGCGGTAAGGCTGTCTCCGAAATAATCTTCAAACATCGCTTTCATTGACCATAAGTCGGCATTGAGGGTGGATTGTTTTTCAGCTTGCCGGAGTACAGACAGAATCTCATGGTACTTTTTGCAGGCTGATAAATAACTGATTCTTCCCACATATACTTTTATATTGGTAGGGTCAATGGCTAATGCGCTGTCAAGTTTGGCCCATATTTCCTTGTCGTTTATAGATATATGTTCACTGTCATTAAAGAAGAAAGTGCTGTCTGAAGGAGGCAACCATAGGTTCCTCGCTTCTGCTACCAGACGGTTGGCTTCTTGGGTGTGGAAGTTTTCTTCGGTAGTTACGGGGTTGGAACGGTGTTTGCATGAAACCGTAAGGGTCAATAATAAGCCAAGTAAAATAGTGGTTTTCATCAGTCTGTGTATTATGGTATTAGTTTGTTGCCAACACAAAAATAGGATAAAAAAATGATATTCTTTCTTTTGCATCAAATATATTTCCTTTGATGTTTGGTTATAAACCGTTCTGTCTGTCCGCAGAATACAATGAAACCGTTGTTCTCCGCAGATACCCAATCTTTTTATCAGGGTATCTCCCTGTATATCGCGTATCCTTTTGTTTATTCATTTAGTTTTTTAAGAAAGGGTCGACTACCTGATTATTTTTCTCCTTAATCCATCTTTTCCTTTATATTAAGCCTTTTTCCCCTAAAGATTAAGTATCTTTGTCCAGATGTGTTCTATCTCCATAGGTTGCGGAGTTGACTCCATAACCTTTGGAGATAACTCCATAGCCTTTGGAGTCAAGTCCAAAGCTTATGGAGATAGAATACAAAAGGAAGAGAACCCTTAACCATAGAGTAGAAAGGGCTTGCGGATACAGATCAAATCTTTTAATGATGGATATAAAATATGATTTCAAGGCCAACCCTTTCAAGGAAAAGGACGGCAAACCGGTGCTTTATCCGGCGGTAGTGGTGAAGGAAACGATTACTACCGATCACATAGTGAAGGAGTTGTCCAAGCATAGCGCATATTCGGCGGGCTGTGTGGTGGGAGTGCTACAGGAGGTGGCCGATATGGTTGTATCCCATTTGCGGCAAGGAAAAAATGTGCGGCTGGACGGCCTGGGTACGTTTTCTCTTGCCTTGTCCTCGCGTGAGGTGACAGACCGGAAGGAGATACGTGCGGCATCCGTGAGGATAAAGAAGGTGAACTTCCGTCCGGTGCCGGAACTGGTGAAGCGGGTGCGGCAGGAAACAGACATCCTCCGTGCCGAGTTCGGCTTCTTGCCTACGGTGAAAAAGCGTAGCAAGGAGGAGCGTTGGACGTTGCTGGAGGCTTATCTGAAAGAACACGGTTCCATTACACGTCTGGCCTATTCGGAATGGCTGGGGGTGGCGCGCACTACGGCGGCCTACGAGCTGAAGGCTTGGTATGAGGAGAAGAGATTGGACAAAGAAGGAAAGCATTCTCATGCGGTGTATGTGCTGCGCAAGCAGGAAGGTATAGCCGAAGTATAGCCCCTTTTTTATCCGTTTGGGAATAAAAAGAGAGGGAAAGTGGTGGCAGCACTTTTTACCCATAAAAAAATGTGCTGCCACCACCCGTTGAAACGCCTTGTTCATGGTGGTTCCAGTAGAGTGGGTGGTAGCAGTGGCAGCACATTTATAAAACTCCGGAGAAGGAGGGATTGCTTGTATTTGTACTCAATCTGAATCCGGAACAAGAGACTTACAGCTTGTCATGCAAGACCCCCGCCGCTTTCAGATAGGCCACGTAGTTCAGATAAAGTTGGAAACGGGCGTCAACTTTCGTTTCGTAAGCCTGTTGCCATAACGCTTGGGCTTCCAAATGGTCGGAGAGTGTTTCCAGACCTACTTCGTACTGGCTTTTGCTGACACGCCTGTTCTCTTCCGCCTGTTGCAGGGAACGGTCGGCAAGTTCGCTTTCCAGCTTTGCTTCGTCCAGATTGTTGGCGGCTTGGGTCAGTTCCAGTAACATTTGCTCATTCAGGTTTTGCTGTTGAAGGCGGGTCTGTTCCAGTTTGGCTTTGGCTGCACGTACTTTGTTGCTGCGTTCTCCGAAATGGAACAAGGGGATGCTTACATTCAGAAGGACAGAGAAACTGGCATCGTCCAGGAAATTCTTGTTGTTCAGTTCCAAACCATGTACATAGTCGTATGAGCCTTTGATCCCTACTTTGGGAAGCAGTTCACTGCGGTTCAGTTTCACCTGCTGGCGGGCTATCGCCACTTGTTTGTCCAGTATTCCGTATTCCGGACGGCGGGTGATATCCAGTACCTGTACTTCCAGGTCTTTCTCTATCTCCGGAAAATCTTCGGAAACATGAACTTGTGTGGTCAGTGGTTTCCCTATCAGGTGGCAGAGGTTCATGGTAGCCAGGCGGAGAGCATTCTCGGCTTTTCGGATACCTAGCTCGCTTTCATTCAGCTTTACTTGTACTTTCAATACATCATTCTGAGGTTTAAGTCCATGTTTGTAAGCACTCTCTACGTTATTTTTTAATTCCGTCAATACAGCGTGGTATGCATCGGCTACTGTTTTCATCTCCTTTGCTTTTACTACCAGAGCGTATGCCTGATCTGTTTTCTGAATGACTTCTGTTGCGGTCAGATTTTCATTCATTTGTGCCATTTCTTTGCCCAGCAAGGACATTTTGTAGGCGGCACGGATTTTACCGCCCATGTAGAGGGGCTGTTCCATTTGCACACCGCCCATATAGACCCATCCTATTTTATAGTCCAGGTTAATGCCGGGGAAGTAGGCAAAGCCTGCGGGTTGTCCCGGATTGAACTGTCCTGTTCCATCGGGCAGAAAGACGGGCAGGTTGCCTCCGGCTATGCCGTAACTACCGTCGGCATTACTGTAAAGTCCTGTTCCGCTGACGGTGAAGTTGGGGAAGAAGTTCCCTTTGTAACTCTTGGCTGTATAACGGGCACTTTCCGTCTGTTTCACGGAAGCCGCCATTTCCTTGTTGTATTTTAATGCCATTTCGCGGCACTCTTTCAGACTCAGTGTTTCCTGTGCCCATGCGGGGGTGGCAAGATGCCACAGCAGACAGCAGAGGGGGAGTATCATTGTCTTTTTCATTTATTCTCGGTTTTGTATGTCAGTGAAATGAATCAATTGTTTTTTATCTTGAAGAACAAGGCATATAATATAGGGATAAAGAGCAACGTGATCAGTGTGCTGCACAGCAATCCACCCATGATAGCTGCCGCCAAGGAACCGAACATGGCATCGGACAGCAAGGGAATCATACCCAGAATCGTTGTCAGCGAGGCCATCATGACCGGGCGGAGACGGCTTTGGGAACTGTCTATCAGTGCGGTGATCGGTTCTATTCCTTCATTGATCTGAAGGGTGATTTCATCCATCAGCACAATACCGTTTTTAATCAGCATGCCGATCAATCCCAATGTGCCTACAATAGCCACGAAATTGAAGACTTTTCCTGTGAGCAGCATGACCGCTACCACCCCTACAAATATCATCGGAATACAGCAGAAGATGATGATGGGTTTGCGATAATCTTTGAACAGCATGATGAGGATGGCAATCATCAGAATGATGGCTAACGGGAAATTTTGGAACAGGTACTTCATGGACTGGTCGCTGGCTATTTTTTCTCCTTGCCATACCAGTGAATAACCTTCGGGTAATGGTATGTTTTCTATCTGTTCCGCGATGGCAAGACGTGCTTTTTCCGTTTCAATGCCGGGTGTGGGCGAACATTGTGCCCGCTGGCTTCTCTGCCCGTTGTAACGGGGAACTACCGGATCTTCCCACCGGATATCAATCTCTTTGCTGATTTGTTTCAGCGGTGTGCTTCCCATGATGCTTTCCACCAAATCTTCTTTCGAAAGTGTGCCGGCTTTCAGCTTCACCATGGTTTCCTCGTTCAACAGTCCGTTCAGGGAAGGCAGAGACGAGAAGACTTGTGCGTTGCCCAGGTCCTCTATCGGTTCTCCTTTCTCGTCGAGGCATTTCAGGTAGATGTTGTTTTTGTGGATACCTTCGTAGAAAGAGCCGATAGGAATGCCTCCGGTGGCTGTGAGCAGGGAAAGGCTGACATCATTACGGCTCAGGCCGAGGGCACGGGCGGACGGCTGGTCGTATTCGATGGTCAGTACGGGTACTTGAGGTTCCCAGTCGGTGGTGATGAGGCAGACTTCCGGAGTCCTTTCCATGATGGCGCGGGCGCTGTCGGCCAGTTGGTGCAGGATGGCAGGGTCGGGACCCAGAAATTGCGCTTCTATGGGATATTTCTTGAACATCAGATTATATCTTTTCAATTTGATGTATGCGTCCGGATAGGCTTGGGAGAGGTAAGCTTGGATTTCGTCTATATGTTCTACCAAGGTTTCCGGTGAGGTGAAGTCGATAATCAGTTCGCCGTACGAAAGTGAGGGGTTGGCAATGCTCCGTACCAGATTATAGCGTCCGGGCGTACCGCCTATGGAGGTGGTGACGTGGGTTATTTCCTCCCGTCCTTTCAGATAGGTTTCTATTTCTTCCAAATCTCGAACCACACGTGTATAGTTATTCCCTTCCGGAAGTTTGTATTCCATATAAAGCTGGTCGTAAACCATGTCGGGGAAAAAGCCCTGACGCATATATTGGTAGCCGAAAACGGAAAGCAGCAACAGACCGGTCATGGCAAATACAAAACTCCACCGGTGGGCCAGACCGAACCGAAGTGCCGAACGGAGGGTGGCATAGATTTTACCTTTGTATACTCGCTTTCCGGTACTGTCAGTATCTATGGCAGGATGCAGCCGGCGGTCGGCCATCAGTGGTACATGGATCAGTGCCAATATCCAGCTCAGCAACAGGGAAACGGCAAGTACGATGAAAAGGTCGCGCGTGTAGACGCCTGCGGTGTCGGGGGACATGTAGATGGGTAGAAAGGCGATAATGGCTATCAGTGTCGCGCCCAGAAGAGGCATGGCTGTCTGTCTTCCGATAGCGGTCATGGCTTCCATCCGGTTTTTGCCGGCTTTCAAGTCTACCAGTATGCCGTCTATGATGACGATGGCGTTGTCTACCAACATGCCCATTGCCAGTACAAAAGCAGCCAATGATACGCGCTGCATGGTTCCGCCTGCCGAATAAAGGAACAGAAAAGAACCGAATACGGTGATGACCAGGCTGATACCTATGATAAGGCCGCTCTTGAACCCCATTGCTATCATCAGTATCAGTACTACGATGATGACGGATTCTATCAGGTTGATGACAAAGGTTCCCAAAGAGCTGCCTACCCGTTCGGGCTGATAGAAGATTTTGTGGCATTCCACTCCGGCGGGCAGACGTTCGGCTTTGAGTTCTTCCAACTTGCTTTCTACGGCATGGCCTACTTTTATAATGTCCGAACCACTGGAGGCAGCGATGAGTATACCGAGAGCGCGTTCATGGTCATAGAACATTTCATTGCGTGTGGGGTCCTCGTAGGCTTTCTCTATACGGGCGATATCACTCAGGCGAAGCTGGTCGTCATCGTGTCCTTGAATCAGCATTTTTCCGATATCTTCTACGGTTTTGAATTTGTCGTTTACTGTGACGCGGATACGGTTTTCACCATTTTCATAATATCCTGTATAGGTGGTTTTGTTCTGGCCGTTCAAGGTTGCCAGTACTTCTGCAGGTTTAACACCGAGGTTTGCCATACGGTCTTGCAACAGGGAGATATTGATGCATTCGGAACGTTTGCCGTAGAGTTCCACACGGTCTACACCTTCCAGTTCGTTCACTTCCCGTTTTACCAGTTCGGCATAGTCGGACAGTTCACGGTCGGACAGTCCGTCACCTGTCAGGGCATAGAACATGCCATATACATTTCCGAAGTCATCTTTGACTATCGGGGTGGTGGCTCCTTCGGGCAACAGGGCGCGGGCGTCGCTTACTTTGCGGCGCAGCATGTCCCAGCATTGTTCCACGTCATCGTCCGGCACGGTGCTCAGCAGTTCTATCTGTATCAGGGACAGGTCGTTGTATGAATAACTTTCTATATTGTCAATGTTGCCCATGGTGCGGATGTTCTTTTCAAGCACATCCGTTACTTCCAGTTCTACCTGGTGCGCGGAAGCACCCGGATAGGTGGTGACCACCATGGCAAGCTTCACTTTTATTTCGGGGTCTTCCAATTTGCTCATCTGATAGCAGGAGTAGGCTCCGCCGAGCAGCAGAACCGCTATCAGGAAATAAATCAGATTCCTGTTCCGGAATGCCCATTTACTGATGTCCATTATAATAATCCTCCTATATTTGTGTTAGTGACCGGTGACAAAGGTTTTACAATTTCTCCATCCTCAATGTGGTGTACGCCCGAGGATACAATCTGCTCTCCCGGTTGCAGTTGTCTGGAAGTGATGAGACTGTGTCCGTTGTTCAACAAACGCAGTATGGATACTTCCTGTCTGTGTACGGTATTGCTGGATGGATGAAAGACGAACACATACGCTTTGCCTTCTTTTTGCAGGATGGCGCCGGTAGGGACAGAAAGAGTATTCTCCTGCTCTGTACGGCAAAGGATGGTTACCATGGTGTTCATGCCGGGAGAAGGGATAGCCCGTGTGCCGGGTACTACTTGCAGGCGCATGGTGTATAGTTGGTTTGCGTTGGCTTTCGGGGTGACACTGATTAGTTTCAGCGGGTAGGTTTCGCCCGGATAGATATCAAATGTGCAGTGATAATTGTCGAACTGCTCCCGGCGGATATATTCGGCCGCAGGCAGATTTATTTCCACTTCGGGGGTTCCGCCGCTGATCATGGCAATGACGGGCATTCCGGCTCCGATGGTTTCGTGAGCTTCGAACAGGCGTTTCTGGACATACCCGTTGAAAGGAGCATAGAGCCGGGTGTAAGCCAACTGATCTTTATGGTGTTTGTACTTGGCGGTGATTTGCTTGAGCCCGTATACGGCTTTGTCATTGGCGTTGGGGGTGGTTCCGTTGTCTTTGTAAAGAGCCATGACCCTTTCTGCTTCCGCTTTTATTTGCTGGTATTCTGCTTCAGTAGCATCCAGTTGTACTTGATAGTCGGTGGGGTCCAGTTCGGCCAGTAATTGTCCTTCTTGTACACGGGCGCCGTCTTTGACATGTATTTTGCTGATGGTTCCGCTTACCCGGAAGGCAAGGCTGATATCTTGTGCGGCTTTTACCTTTCCCGGAAATTGCAGGAACGTTTGTTTGTCGGCAGAAACAACTGTGTCTATTTTTACTGTCTGATGACCTTTGGCTTCCCGGGCACGTTGTGCGCAGGAACTTAGTAAGATCAAGGAAATACCTGTTAGAATAAGATAAATTCGTTTCATACTACTATGATTTTCGTGCAATTAGTTTTCTGGTGCAAAGTTATCTCGAAGCAAGAGGATAGAAAAGGTTGATATGAATGATAAATTGTCCGATTTGTATATTTTTGGGTTGTTATGTAGCTGGAAAGTTTACGATTTGTATTTATTTTGCAGTAAATTAAAGAATGTATAGATTGATGGACAGACAACAGATGCCTTTTCTCTTTAGATTTCTTTCGGATAGTGAACTGTATGCC
>UMLR01057660.1_pt1 | contig 10849 bp, 9 predicted proteins | sample 1966741 | NCBI WGS metagenome assembly UMLR01 (sample SAMEA4836207, study PRJEB28245) | human gut metagenome | biome: gut microbiome; material: fecal sample | place: Denmark | collected 2008 | reverse complement strand
TGCTCTGCGGCAGCCATAGCCTCCGGCACCATCAGACCGCAGGCAATGATGGACACATCGCTGCCCGCACGGATCACCTCGGCCTTGCCGATCTCAAACTGATAATCCTCGTTGTGGAACACCTCAGTAGCCAGGCGGGCAAAGCGCATATACACCGGGCCATCCATCTCATAGGCGGCCTTTACCACCTGCCGAGCCTCCACATCGTCTGCCGGACAAATCACGGTCATGCCGGGGATCACCCGCATCAGGGCAAAGTCCTCACAGCACTGGTGGGACGCGCCGTCCTCGCCAACGCTGATCCCGGCGTGGGTAGCACCAATCTTTACATTCAAATGGGGATAGCCAATGCTGTTGCGCACCTGCTCAAAGGCACGACCGGCAGCAAACATGGCAAAACTGGACGCAAAGGGTACCAGCCCCATGGTAGACAAACCGGCGGCCACGCTCATCATATCCGCCTCAGCAATGCCGCAGTTAAAGTGGCGATCCGGATAGGCTTTCTTAAAAATGCCGGTCTTGGTTGCGCCGGCCAGGTCTGCGTCCAACACCACCAGGTTATCGGCGCCGCCTGCAGCCAGTTCCTTTAAGGCGTTGCCGTAGCTCTCGCGAGTTGCGATCTTCTTTACTTCTGCCATGGTTACGCCTCCAATTCCTGCAGCTTGGCAGTCAGCTCTGCCATTGCCGTTTTGTATTCCTCCGGGTTGGTGGCCTTGCCGTGCCAACCGCACTCGTTCTCCATAAAGGACACGCCCTTGCCCTTCACCGTCTTCATCAAAATGCAGAAGGGTTTGGTGCTCTTATGAAAGGCATCAAAAGCGCTCTCCAGCTGGTCAAAATCATTGCCGTCAACGGTGACCACATCAAAGCCAAAGGCCTTTACTTTCTCATCAATAGGCTCGGCGCACATCACATCTTTGCACAAACCGTCGATCTGCAAGCCGTTCCAGTCAATGATCACGCACAGGTTATCCAGGTGGTACTGGTTGGCAAACATCATGGCCTCCCAAACCTGGCCCTCCTCGATCTCACCGTCGCCCAAAAGGGTGTACACCCGAATATCATCCTTGCCCAGGAACTTGGCGCCCTTGGCCATACCGCAGGCGGCGCTGATGCCCTGACCCAGAGAGCCGGTGCTCATATCCACGCCGGGCACCGTGTTCATATTGGGGTGACCCTGTAAATAAGAGCCAATATGGCGCAGGGTGGTCAGGTCCTCCGGCGGGAAAAAGCCCTTGTATGCCAAGGCGCTGTACAGACCGGGGGCGCAATGACCCTTAGACAAAACAAAGCGGTCACGATCCGCCCACTTGGGGTTCTTGGGATCCACACGCATTTCTTTGCCATACAAATATGCGAACACATCCGCGGAGGACAAACTGCCGCCGGGGTGCCCGGATTTGGCGCTGTTGGTGCTGTCTACAATGCCCAGACGGATCTTGGCGGCGTAGATCTGAAGCGCCTTTTTGGTTGCTTGGTCCATAATGATAACTCCTTCAAAAAGATTTCATCTGTATTTTAACACTTAAACGGCGGCTGTTCAATAGTTTTTCCAAATTTATAAGTGCCAAAAAGGGGCCCTGTTCCACAGAGCCCCCACTTTTTCGACCTTAACGGATCCGGGTGTAAAACACATCCAGAACCGTCTGCATTAAACTGTCTTTATCCGGGTAAAAACCGGCGTACACATAATCCTTGAATTCCTTATTGTCCACCGCTTTCATCTTCCCCTCCAGGGTATAGGACTGGAAGCCGGTAACGCCCTTTTGCAGCAGCAAAGAGCCAAGGTAAGTCACATTGGACACAGTCAGATCCGTGGTGCAATAATCGGAAGCGGTATTGTATAAATTGGTAATGACGCTAAAATCTGAGGTGACGCTGCCTCGCACTTTGTCCGCAAAGGCATTTAGGTACTGCACCTGGCGCTGGGTACGATTCAAGGAAGCGTTCAGGTCATCCATATCACGGGTACGCACATAAGCCTCGGTGAGATCACCGGTCAGGTGCACGGTATCGCCCTTCTTGACCCCGTAGTCCGGTAGGTCGTAGAGAGACTGCACCTTCACCCCGCCAATAGAGTCGTTAATGGGCTGGATCCCGTTCAGATCCAAGGCAAAATACTTATCGATGGGCACATTGTAGAGAATACGGCTGATAGACTTGGTCACATTCTTGCAGGAGGTGCCGAAGCCGTCGCCGTAAGCATAGGCAATACAAAGCTCCATTTCCTTGGTCTTTTTGAAATTGCCGTCCTTGTCAAACACATCCACATCCACCATGGTGTCGCGGGGCACGGCGATCATAGAGGTTTTGCCGCTGACCTTGTCAATGGCAACCACAATATCCGTATCCGCCATACCGTTTGTGGAAGTATGGTTCTCCGCCTTGCCCAGCTCTCGCTTGTCTACACCCAGGAACGCCATGGTCACCACATTCTCGTTATACACATAGGTGTGGCCCTTATACTCAATGGTCTCCTGGTAGTCGGTGGCGGCAGTCGTATCGGTCATCTTCTTCTCGCCGTCGTAATTCAGAATCAGGAACGCACCCACCACAAGGGCAACGATAATCAGCAGTGCCACCAAAATGCCGATCACCACCCGGGCGCCCTTGGGCAGCCGATGGTGCCGGTGATGATGGTGATGGTGGTGCCGGCGCCGACGGTGCTTGCCGTGACGGCTGTGGCTATGGCTGTCGCTATGGTGGTGATGGTGATGCTGATGGTGGTGTTCCTCACCGCCGGGCGCCGGTTTCACCGGTGCGCCTGTGGCCTCCGCCCGCTGGCGGTGGTTCTCCGAGGCGTGGTACTCGCCGGGGGTTGCGTCAGCCGAAGTCTCTTTCATTTCAAATTGAGGCGCGCGGTAACTTACGCCGGAGGTATCATCGCCACCGGTTAGGGAGAACACGCTGTCTTCAAAGCGCTCCAAATTGGGATCAATCGGTTTCTTCATTCTTCAGTAACACTCCGCTTACAAGGTATCTGCTGCTCCGTTGGCTGGTGCCGGTAAAGCAGGTGGACAGGATCACCACATGGCTGTCCTTATCCACAGTGGTCTTTAGGTCCGTACGCACATTCTTCAAGGCAGAGTCCGGATTTTGCAGCATGGCAAAGAATTCGCTGCGCACCGTCACATCCTGGAAAGAAAAGCTGTTCATAATATGGCGATCATCGTACTTAAAGGCAGAGATGATCTGGTAGGTCAGCTTGTGGCCGGGCATATAAATGTAAAAATACGGGTGGCTGTCAAAGAAAGACTTGTCCTCAAACTTATGCAGTGAGGTAAACATACTCTCGCTAAAGCCGTTATGACCGTACACCAGGGTCACCGAGTCGTTAAAGGTGGTTGTGTTCTGCGACTGGGTAAACACGGCGCCGCTGGCCATCCAGCTTTTATCATAGGCACTGTGGGTCAGGTAAAACTCATCGTCCACCGTGCTTTGCACAATGGGATAGTTCACCTCGGTACCGTCCACCTGGATCCAAGCGTAAATTTCGTCATTTTGGCTTTGCAGCTTTTTGAAATTTACCGGATTGGTGGTTTTTTTGCTCTCGCCGGTGGTACTGGGCGCTTCCGTTACCATACTCTGGCTGCGCCGGTCCTCCTGGCGGGCGGTGTACTGCTGGTACAGATCCACACCGATATACGCCAGCCCAGCAATCAGGCACACCAAGGCAATGATCAGCAGTATGACCCGCCCGGTGTTGCGCTTCTCCTCTTTTTTCGGTTCTTTTTGATTATCCATTGCTTGGGTGTCGCTCCTTGGCATTGTCGCCGTATTTCATTAAAAAAAGCCTGTTTACCGTATGGCAAACAGGCTTTTGCAGTTCGTCTTATTCAGCGTCCTGTTTTTTCTTCATGGCAGCCAGAACTGCTGCACCTGCGCCGGCAAGTGCAAGGCCGGTAGCCATGGTCGCGCCGGTTCTGGGAGAACGGCTCTTATTGTCCTTTCTGGGCGCCCTCTTAGTGGTGGTCTCACCCTTGAATTTTACGATGGCGTTACCAATTACATCGCCCTCATAGCCGTTGATCAGTTGAATGGTGATGGTGTTGCCGTCTACGGAGATCACCTTGTAGTCCTTGCCCTCGGTCATGCCCGGGAACTGCCAATCCTGGAAGTCGCCGTTGCCGGTGTAGGTAAAGCTGATCTTGGTGGGATCGGTGGGATCTACCTGATAGTCCACATCGTCGCTGACCTTACCGTTTACCTGGCCGATCTTGTCATTGTCTCTGGTGGTATGCTCCGGGCTGGCCACGGTGTTAGACGCAGCGAAAGCCATCATGGAAGTGGCACCCAGTGCAGAGAACGCCAGCATAGCAGCCAGCAGGATGGAAAGAATCTTTTTCATTTTCATACACCTCTTTGAGAATATAGTTATGCCATAGATATTCTAACTTCATTACTGATTATATCATCTTGGTAACCGCTTGTAAAGCCTTTTTTCAAAATTCTTTGACCCACAAAACCGTGCCACGCGCCATAGTTGCTATCCCTTGGGGCTGTGGGCGCACCGGGCTGCCACCGAGCACAAAATGTAGCCGCATTTGTGAACAAAAAAATTCTTACGCCTCCATAGGCGCTGCCTCCAGCGCCTGGGCAATACTGCCCTCGAACAACCGGCACAGAGCCTGCACATGGGCCACAATATCATAGACCATATTTTGATTGAGCCAGTTGGTCACCTGGCCGAACAGCTCGCACTGGCAAAAATCCACAAGAAGTGCCAGCTCCTCCTCCGGCAGGGTGCGCAGCAGGTCCACCGAGCGGCAGGCAATGTAGCGGCTGACCACATAATTGCACACCCGCATTAAATTCTGCTCGTAAAACGCCCGATCCGGCGACGCCCAAATGTTGCGAATGGCCCGCTTGTTCTCCACCAGCCGCTCCAGCACCGTCGTCAGTCCCTCTTCCAGAGAAAAGCTCTCCGGTATGCGAGAAATGATCTCGTCCGCGCTTTCTATGATCACCGTTTCCAGCAGTTGGGGCAGGTCCTGAAAATGGTAGTAGAACGAATTGCGGTTGATGCCGCAGTCCTCCACAATATCCTTAACCGTAATCTTGGTAATGGGCCTTTGGCTGAGAAGCCGCAGAAAGGACTGCTGAATGGCTATCTTGGTAAAATTCGGCATAACAAACCCCCTGTCCGCTCACTATACCATAATCGGTGGCAAAAAGCAAAGCACACAGGGGGTTATTTATTGTTATTTTACAAAGAGCGCCAACAGATCTTTGAAACTCAACAGCTGCACGGACCAGTAGGCCGGCGCTTTCTTAAACACATTGATGCTCACCATCATAATGAGCCAGTCCGCCAGAATCAGCGTCCCCAGCACATAGTCCAGCTGCACCGTGGTGCGGTAGGGAATACGCTGAATTTTCTTCATCAATCCCTCAAAGAAATTGCCCATAATGACAGCCACGCCCAGGCTCATGGCGGTGCAAGTAGGAATGCTGGTGTACTTGGTCACATGCAGGGGGATCCCGCTGTAATCCCACAGGGAGATGCCGGACACCTGCTCAAAAATGCTGCCCACCACAATCTCGCCGAAAAAGACAAACAGAAACACCACAGTAAAATAGTAGATCCGTGCCAGTATTTTATCCCGGCGGGTGTTGCCCTCCAGTACCCGGTGGCTGAAGAAGCGCGGGTGATTGGTGGTGCCCAAAGCCAGGTACATGGCCCACATGGCAATGGTGTAGCAAAACAGGAAAGGCAGCAGCTGATTGCGGGAGTCCAAAACGCCCTTAGACACCAGGCGAAACAGGTTCTCCACCCAGTAGCCGATATGGGCATACACCAGCCCCGCCAGCCACAAATGGGTCACATCGTAATCATACAGCCGCACGGTGCCGTTGTCCGCTTTGGTAAAGAATTTGTCCAGCACTTTGTTCATAGTGCCACTTCCTTTCTGCCCTCATTGTAGCACCGACTGCTGTCTTTACAATGGCCGAACCTGCCCCTTTGTCTGAAAATATAACAATTTTTGACAAATGTCAAAAAAGCAAAAAGCGGAGAGGCACGCTCTCCGCTTCTGTATCATTTTTTGCAGGTCTTAACTGAGCTTAGCCTTGCCGGTGCACAGCTGGTAATACCGACCCTGCTGGGCCATCAAGGCGTTGTGGTCGCCCCGCTCGATAATGCGGCCGTCCTCCAGCACCATAATCGCGTTAGACTCCCGCACCGTAGAGAGCCGGTGAGCGATCACAAAGGTGGTCTTGCCGGCCATCAGCCGATCCATACCGTGCTCAATGTGCTTCTCTGTGCGGGTATCAATGGAGGAGGTGGCCTCGTCCAGTACCATCACCGGCGGGTCTGCCACTGCCGCCCGGGCAATCGCCAGCAGCTGGCGCTGACCCTGGCTCAGGTTGCCGCCGTCGCCGGTGAGCATGGTCTGGTAGCCCTCCGGCAACCGCCGGATAAAGGAATGGGCAGAGGCCAGCTTGGCTGCGGCAATGCACTCCTCGTCGGTGGCATCCAGCCGACCGTAACGGATATTCTCCATCACCGTACCGGTAAACAGGTGGGTGTCTTGCAGCACCATCGCCAGGCTACGGCGCAAATCGTCCTTTTTGATCCGACAAATGTCAATACCATCATAGGTGATGGTGCCCTCCTGAATATCGTAAAACCGATTGATCAGATTGGTAATGGTGGTCTTGCCTGCGCCGGTGGAGCCTACAAATGCGATCTTCTGCCCCTCTTTGGCGTACAGGCTAATATCATGGAGCACCACCTTCTCCGGCACATAGGCAAAGGTCACATGGTGGAACTCCACAGCCCCATGCACCGGCACCCGGCGGTCGCCGTCCTGCCAGTACCACCGTTTCTCCTCCCCGGCACCGGTTACCGTCAAAGTCACGGTGCCCTGGTCCTCTTCGGAGGCAGTGTCCATCATCTCAAACACCCGCTCCGCACCGGCCAGAGCGGAAAAGATCGTGTTCATCTGATTGGCGATCTGGTTAATGGGTTGCGTAAATTGCTTGGCATAGCTGAGGAAAGTAAAGAATGTGCCGATGTCCAGCCGCCCGGTCAGGGCCAGCAGCCCGCCGAACAAAGCGATCAGGGCATAACCGGCGTTGTTGATTCCGTTGGACACCGGGCCCATCAGCCCCGCATAAAAGTTGGCGTTGGTGGCCGCAGAGCGAAACGCCTCGTTGTACTGCTCAAAGCCCGCAATGGCCTGGTCCTCATGGTTAAATACCTTAATGACCCGCATGCCCTCAACGGACTCCTCAATATTGCCGTTCATTTGGCCCAAATTGGCCTGCTGCGCCTGAAAGTAATGCTTGCTCTTTTTGCCGATCTTAGATACCGTCACCAGCATAATAATCATAAACACCAGCGAAATACAAAACAGCGGCGGACTCAGGGCAATCATCATCACCACAATGCCCACAAAGGTAAAGGCGGAGGACACCAGCTGCACCATAGACTGCTCCAGCATCATCTGAATATTATCCACATCATTGGTGTAGCGGCTCATGATCTCGCCGTGGGTCTGGGTGTCAAAGAACCGCAGAGGCAGGGTCTGCATGTGGTCAAACAGCTCCTTGCGGATCAGGTTGGTGGTCTTGTAGGCGATCTTGACCATCACCTTGCTTTGAATGTACATACAAAGGGATGCGCCAATGTACAGCGCCGACACAATGGCCAGGTTACGCATTAGGCTTTGCACACCCACGGTGGCAAAATTGCCTGCCCGGATGGAGGCATCAATGTCGTTCAAAATAGGCTTCAGCCAGTAGGAGGCGCCTACGGAGCATACCGTGCTGGCAATGAGCATCACGAATACCGCCAGCAACATAAATTTGCTCTTGCCCGCATACTGCAAAATGCGGCCAAAGGTCTTTTTGGCATTCTTGGGTTTCTTAAAATCCGTTCTTCTGGGACCCGGCATTATTCGCTCACTCCTTTCGCCTGTGTGGTTACGATCTCCTTATAGATCTCGTTGTCGGCCAGCAGCTGCTCATGGGTACCGATCCCCTTGATTTGGCCGTCGTCCAATACCAGGATCTGGTCCGCAGCCTGCACGGAGCTGACCCGCTGGGCAATAATGAACACGGTGGTGTCCTTAAAATCTTTATAGAAGCTCTCCCGAATTTTGGCCTCCGTTGCCGTATCTACGGCGGAGGTGGAGTCATCCAGAATCAAAATTTTCGGGTGCTTGATCATGGCTCGGGCAATGCAAAGTCGCTGCTTTTGACCGCCGCTCAGATTCAGCCCACCCTGGCTCAAATCCGTATCGTACCCCTTGGGCTGGGCCAGTACAAAGTCATGGGCCTGCGCCGCCTGACAAGCCGCCACAATCTCCTCGTCCGTGGCGTCTTTCTTACCCCAGCGGATATTCTCCTTAATGGTGCCGCTAAAAAGCACATTCTTTTGCAGCACCACGCCAATCATCTCCCGCAAGGCGGTCAGGTCGTACTTACGCACATCCACCCCGTCAATGAGCACCTGCCCTTGGGTGGCGTCATACAACCGGGGGATCAGGTTCACCAAACTGCTCTTGCCGCAGCCGGTGCCGCCTACAATACCGATGATCTGGCCGGGTTTGGCGGTAAAGCTGATATGCTCCAAAATATCGTCCCCGTGGCCCTCCGTATTATACTTAAAGCTCACATCCCGGAACTCTACGCCCCCCTTGGGGTTCTCCGGCAAATAGGGGTTCTGCGGATTGGTAATATCAATTTCTGTATCCAGCACCTCCACCACACGGTCGCCGCAGGCTTTACCACGAGCCAGCTGCAACAGCATCATGGAGATCATCATCAAATTCATCAAAATTTGAATCACATAAGAGGCAAAGACGGAGATTTGGCCCACTTCCATCACGCCGGCGTTGGCCTCTAAAGCGCCTTTATAATACACAAAGACCACTACGGCATTGAGCATCAGCATCATCACCGGCATCACCGTCACAATCAGGCCCGCTGCCTTGGCGCCCTGGGCGGCCAAATCATCGGAGGCGTCATGGAATTTGTCTTTCTCCCGGTCCTCCCGCACATAGGCCTTGACCACACGCATACCGATTAAGTTTTCCTGCACCACCCGGTTTACGTTGTCGATCTTCTTCTGCATTTTTTGGAACATAGGGAAGCCGAACTTCAAAATGCAGGCCACCACCACAATCAAAATCGGCAGCAAGATCAGCAGCATAGCGCTCATTTTGGGATTGATGGACACCGCAAAGCAGGCGGCCACCACCGCCAACGCCGGCACACGCACTAAAATCCGCAGGCACATCATCACCACATTCTGCAAGGTGGTCACATCGTTGGTCATACGGGTAGTCAGCGACGCAGTAGAGAACTGGTCAATGTTCTTAAAGGAAAAATGGCTGATCTTGCGGTACATATCCCCTCGCAGCCGGTAGGCAAACCGCTGGCTTACATTGGCGGAGGTTTTCATGGTCACCACGCCGCCAAAAAGGCCCAACAGTGCCAGCGCCAGCATGCCCAAGCCGCTGAGGATCACCGCAGTACGCACGCTCTCCGGCGAGGCGGCGGTGTCCACCTTTTGATAAATGCTGTTGGCAAGGGACGGCAGGGCCAGCTCGCAGATGGCCTCTACGATCATACCGGCGGCGCTGATGGCTGCCAGTCCCCAAAGCCCTTTCATATATTTGGATAACTTCTTTAACATTCGGTTCTCCTTTCCGTTTTCTTCTCTATCTTTCACCCTTACGGGTTTTCTTTACCCACATTTTGCAGCGCACGCTCCAACAGGCCGGCCAGCGTCAGTACCTGCTCCTCACTCATACCGGCGGTGAGCACCTGCTCCATGGCGTTCATTTTTTGGTGAATCTTTTTCGGCGCGTCCTCCGCCACCGGAGTGGGATACAGCCGCACAATCCGGGCGTCCTTTTCGTCCACCCGCTTTTCAATAAATCCGGCCTTTTCCATGCGCTTGACAGACACGGAGGCGGTAGCGCTGGCCACCCCCAGGGCACGGCTCAGCTGGCCCAGGGTCATACCCGGCTGGCGAATCAGCAGCAGCAATATATCCTGCTGGCCGGAAAACAGGCCCTGCTCCGCTACGGCGGCATTAAAATTCTTGCGCAAATATTTAGAGAGTTCCATCACCCGAGGACCGATCTCATCCGGTCGCAACGGACGGCGATGACAGGGTTTCAGCTCCATGCAGGCACTTCCTTTTTATTCATTTAGCCGCCTATCGTTAGGCGGCTTATGATGTATTTTAGCACACTTGCACAAAAAGTCAAGCATATGATTGTAAATTCTGCCGAAGTGTGGTAGAATAAGCAACCGTTAGAGGAGCGGTTGTATGGATTTATATGATTATAATACAATAAAGAGAATATTAACCCGTCACGGCTTCACTTTTTCCAAAGCGCTGGGGCAGAACTTTTTGATTGACCCCTCCGTGTGTCCCCGTATGGCAGCAGCGCTGGAAGCGGACGACCGTACCGGCGTGCTGGAGATCGGGCCGGGCATCGGCGTGCTCACCAAAGAGCTGTCTGCCGTGTGCGGTCGAGTAGCCGCCGTGGAACTGGACCGCCGCCTGCCGGATGTGCTGGCCGAGACCTTGGCAGACTGCCCCAATGTGCAGGTGGTGCCCGGCGATGTGCTGCAAATGGACTTGCAGGCGCTGTTTGCCGACCAGTTCGCTGGCTGCGACCGCTTGCAGGTGTGCGCCAACCTACCCTACTACATTACCACCCCGGTGCTGATGCGCCTGCTGGAAAGCGAACTGCCTATTGAACGGCTGGTGGTGATGGTGCAACTGGAGGCGGCCAAGCGCCTGTGCGCGCCCCTGGGCACCCGGGACTGCGGTGCCGTGTCCGCAGCGGTGGAATACTATACGCAGGCGGAGATCTTGTTTGAAGTG
>UMLR01055907.1_pt1 | contig 10871 bp, 21 predicted proteins | sample 1966741 | NCBI WGS metagenome assembly UMLR01 (sample SAMEA4836207, study PRJEB28245) | human gut metagenome | biome: gut microbiome; material: fecal sample | place: Denmark | collected 2008 | reverse complement strand
TTTAAATCATGTCTAAGATATTTTCTTTGGACAGCAGTGTTATTTTTTATTATTTAACTTCTGTAGTTCTTGCAATATACTCACTAATAGTCCAAAGAGACCCAATATAAAGAAAAAGATAAAATGACCTATCTTATCTGTAATAGACCACGCAATAAGATAACCCAAAGATGCGAGGTATATTAAAATATTTATTAAATACATATTATTATATTTATTTTTCAAGTTTAATTATTTTTTCTCGAAGCATTACGCTTCGCATTGCACCATATCTTGCAACTTGCAGCTGCTCAGATAGCGTCAGCTTGCGGAAGGTGTTTTTCCTTTCGATAAGTCTATAGAAACGCACATTTAAATCTTCTGTGTAATACAGAACACCATCACAGCTTATGTTATTCTGCACAAGATAGTTAAACACTTTCTCTGCAATAGAGTAAGGCACAGCATAATAGAATTTCTTGATAATGCCCTCACTCTCATGTTTGTGCTTCTTTTTAAAGTCTGCGAGAAAATCGGACCAGCTGCGCTTTATCTCTATTTCGGTAAGGTAGCCTGCTTTTGTCAGTACGAGCATATCACATTCGTGCCATAAGTTCACCACCCCAACCGTTGACATTGAATGCGATAATGTTTCTTACAAAGTTAAAGAAGTCGCTTTTAGCTAAAGCGACTTCAATTTCGTATAAACTTCTTTCTGTGTCCATTATAAAATTAATCAACAAAACTTATATGGCAGTGAGGGCAGCCAGTTGTTAGTTCATTGCCAGCTCGTTCTACACTTATGCCATGAGATATTACTTTCTCAATTTTACCGGTTCGATAATCTCTCCTTTCAACCTCAACATCTGCATATATCTGTCTACGGCAATTATAACATATACCATTTTCAGGCGCGAACCCTTTACCTTTGGCAAATGAATCACGCATCCAGGTATTATCAGTTTTTGAACGGTTAATTAAATAATCTCTTTGTGCTTTTATAGCTTTTTCTACGTTCTCGTTTTCCATATCACTTAACTTCTAATTCTTTCAATAATTTCTTTAACTTATTTTCGAGTTCTTTCGCTTTCTTGTCATGTCCGTTGTAGGCAATATAAAGATTATATACTTCGGAAAGTACTTTAATATTATCCAATTCCAATGCCTTATTTGCCTTTTTAAGGCTTTTAAATTGGTAAGCCATATACCAAGCATATATAGCAATTATTACAATTGCTACTAAGAAATTTATATTTATATACATAGTTATTTTCTCTTTTTTAGTTCTTCAATAAGGGCGTCGGCATATTCAATAGATGTTTTAACAGTCTCTTCAGGAAAGCCCCATCGTCTGCTGTTAGATAACAGCCCTTGCATAGCAGCAATAGATGCCCTTATCCTTATCTGCTCCCAATCAATCACAGAATCGAAATCAAGTTCAGATACTTTATAAAGCATATCTCCTACTAAAGCTGTACCATCATCATAAAGATTTTCAACTTCAACTATCTCTCCTGTTTCTTTTATCTTTGCTTTCATAATCAAATCAATTTTAGTGCTTCTTCAATTCCGGCGCCGAGCGCCTCTTCATAATGCTCTTTGCAGCCGTTTATTTGTGAAATGGGATCTCCACTTACTGCATTAAATAATGTAGTATACCATCCAAATACATTGCAATCTACACATACGTGTATATTATGTTTTTCTCTCAGCCACTTCTGTGCCTCGTACAACGTAGCTGCTGTAATCATGCCGCTATATCCTTTCTCGTGTAGCACTCTTGCCGTCTCAACCGAAACGTAATCTTCTATTCCTATCATAGTATTCAGTTTTATAAATTTGAGGGAATTTTCTCAAAATTTCCCCTAATTACCGCAATTTTCTTCATTGCTTATTGCTTTTATGGTTTAACTCGTCCGCCTTATCACGTGCGTATATCCATGTCTTAGTGTCGCTCATGACATTAAGAACTGCCTTCAGACCTGTTTCAACAGACTTATCCTCCGCAATATTCACATCGTCCGTCAGTTTATCCTCAACAAGTATGCGTGCTATATTACGCAAGCAATACTCAAGTGCAGAACAGGACATAGACGAGAGGCATGAAGATACGGTCTGCCTGCCCTTACCCTTCATCACAATTGTAAAGTTTGTAAACTTTGCGGAACGTCTCTTGACATACTCCACAGCCTCGCTTGCAAGCGACTGAGCTACAAGAATGGCAGCGCATACATTTATATCCGGAACGTCGTATCGTCCTAAAGCATTTGCCAAGGCGATGCGTAACTTCTCTGTATAAGGCTGCACTTTTTCGTAGGCTGCATTGCCAAAGTCTGCCACCCACGCCTTGTCGCAATCGTGAGCCAATAACTCACCGATTGCAAGGGTTAGCTTCCGTATCTCGCCCATACTCGCTTTTGTACCAGTCATGCGATTAATATATTTTCTTATCTGTCTGTCATCGTATAACTCCGGCAAACGCTCTTGCATCATATCCAGTGCGTCTGTGGCGTGTATTATTGTTATATAGGCCAACGCAGCAGAGCCGAATACAGAGCCTGTATATTCGTCTCGTGAACGCTCCACCGAAGGCAGTGCGCCACGCATAAGATATGCGTTTGCTTCAATTGTGTCAATGGTTTTCATATTTTATTCAAAATATTCTTTACATTTAAATCCTTTTCGCGGTTCATAGTCCGCAAATTCGCATTTGAAAAATAGTTCCTTACGATTTGCCCAATGTGCTAAATCTTTTTGCCATTGAGGTATAATAACATTCCGTTTGTACGGATCCCTGTAAGGCTGTGCAAAAGGAACGCACTTATGATCTTCTTTCCAACAATTTATTCGGTAGAAGCTCTCCTCAAAATCTATGATAATGCAATACAACAAAAATTCTCCGGTGTATCCGTAACTGCGGACAAGCTGTATAGCACGTAAGCAGTCATTAACCTGCTTTGCCGTATCGCATCCAAACCTTATGCGCTTTATCCACTTAACTTTTGCCAATAACTTGGCTATTTCTGGAGTAACTAATCGTGCATCCAAAGCCTGATTAAAGTCAACGTGATATTTACGTGATACAATCTTTTCTATCTGATTGATACCATAATCACATGCCAACACGTTGTTATCCATGAGTATTGCATAAGGTCTCTTGCCGTTTAATGCAACTTCGTCTATATCCATGTATGGCTTGATGTTACCTTCCTTATGAGGAACCACGCACCATTTACAATGATTAGGGCATCCGCGCGTCAGGAAACCGTATGATGTTCTTGCATCTATGCCTGGATATATTGAATAATCAGGCTGAAGCCTGTCTATTTCTTCAGGTAGCTTAGAATGTATATCATATCCAGTGCCGCCTTTCACAATGTCAGAAACGTTGCTGATGATATAATTATAATCAGGTGTAAAATTGAATACTTTTGCCATGTACAGCCGATCGTAACTATCAAATGAATTATACCATTCAACAGCGTCTCCAGATTGCTTGTGATATGCGCTAATTTTCATAAGGGCCAGATTTGGATAATCGCTGTCAACGGCCAATAATGCTATCCTCATGGTTTAAATCTCAATTTTATATAACCTCTCCGTTCTACTTCCCGAAGTTCCTCGAGCTGCAGTTCGTTCACCTCGATATCAGTCTCGCCATTTATACTCATTCCTTGACTGATATTGTACCGTTGCCTAATTCGGTGTATAATGCCGCTATCCTTTGTGTTCCAATATATCGTTACTTTCATCTTCAATAAATCTTAATTTGTATTTCCCGGCATAGTATTGTTCGTTCATCCTGTGTGTATTCCTGTCGTACATAAGAGTGTATGCATCTGTAGTCTCAATGTAGCCATAACGGTTAATCAGGTTATATTTGGCTTTATAAGTCTTTTGGCTTGTCTTTGCGAGCTTAAGTTTCGTCTTTTGCGGCTTGCCTTCCCACTTCCTGTAATACTCCATCTTGTAACGTACCGACCGCTTATGACCCAATTCCTTGAAATCTATCTTGTGGCGGTTGTTGGTTATATTGTCTTGAATTTTCTGCCTGATACGTTCCTGTGTTTCGGGCGTATGCTTTATACCTAACTCATGCGCTATTTTCTCTGCACGCTTTTTTCGTATGCTAAACTTTGCCTCAATCTCACTGCCGGTCATTGTCGGATAGTATTTCTTGACTATTTCTACATGCTGAGGATTGCGCCGTGTGCGCTCGTATGCCATATCTCCACCGTACATGCGCACAACCCGATACAGCATTGTCATAGACACTCCGGCAGTCTTGGCAACCGCCGTGCGTGGCCTGTCGTTGATGTGCTCAACGATGTAGCTTTTCTGCTCTTCTGTAAGCTGCGGCATGTCACTTCCTCCTCGCCATATTATGCCACATCTCACTGGCAACTGATAAGCTGTCAGCCTTAGCTTGTGCTTCAACATAGCGTTTACTTGCCGTGTCTCTCTCTGCTCTCGCCTGTCCGATGTACGCGAGACACATTAATAACATTACAGCAAACTCTATCAACATGAATAGATATGGCCTTGCACGAATAACACGATCAATCATGCGCAAAATTCGTTTTAAAATCACAACAACGCCTGTGCGTACAAGTTGTAAACCGTCTCTAATATCAAGACTTTCTTCAAAAATTATCTTTTTCATTGTTTTTATCATTTTTATGCAACTCACGCCATTGCTCGTAGGTGAGAGCTGTTTTCCTCCATTCTTTCTCCTTTTGCTCTTTCTCCATGCTGTCACGCTTTGCTATTATGGCATTCCTGTCTTTCACAAATTGTTTCAATGAAGAAGTAAGTATCATCGGATCCACACTGCCGTAGAACTTGCCATATTTCCCGGATTTAAACCACCAAAAAAATAACATTATCTCTGTTATCTTTAACCAGTGATATTCACCGGCAATGATATACGACAGCTCTTCTAACTGATCTTCGCTTAGTTTTTCTTTGCAGCCGCAAAATTCGCTTACATCAGTCAATAGCGGAACTAAACATGCCGCAGCCGTATTTTTACCGTAAGCCACATTTATCTGGCTAAGTGTTGGAGCTTTGCCCAAAATACAGCGCCATGTGTATTTGCAGTACAATTTCTCATGGCTACAAGTAAAAGTCAGCATAAACTGATCTTTGTTCCCATACGTCTTATGGATTGTCTCTCGCAAGTATCTTTGCGACAAGTCCAGCGGCTTCATTTCTTCGCGCTGCCTTTGTCGTAGGCGCGCCATTGCCTTGTCTGTTTCCATTGCTTTGTCTTTCATTTTCTACTCGCATGCGTATCATAAGCCAGTTGTTGAAATGTGCCATGCAGTCGCGCAATGTTTTGTTCTTGTCGTTAAAACCGCGACAGATGCAATCACTTTCAAAATCATCAAGATATTTTTTCAAACTCTCAATTGTCAAATGATAATTCATTGCCAACGTTTCAAGCCAGCCCTTCGACTTCTTCAGGCTCTTAATGTATTTTGGATAAACCGTCAGCTCAAAATCTTCTGTTCCGGCTCCTGTTTCCTCGCACGCGCACGCGTTAGTAGTCGTAGTAGTAATAATAATATTATTATCTTTATTATTATTTGGGTTAGAGGTGAGTTGCAAAATTTCGGGGTGAGTTACTAAGTGGGTTATTAGGTGAGTTACCAAGGCCTGCAACTCACTATCAGTCAAGTTGTTAAGTGGGTTATTTGGTGTATTGTCAGGTGGGTTGCTTGCCATATTTTGGCTTTGCACTTTCTGATAATTATATTTGTCATAATTTTTCAGAGTAATCACCGTTACGCCTTGGCTGTTGTCTGTAGTGATCATATCATCACGTTTCAACCTCCGAAGAAAAGATTTAACCCATTGTTCAGATCTTCCCCATTTCTTTGCAAGGTATCTATTTGATGCAGGATATTGTCCTCTGTTCCATGTTACTTCGTAGCACCCGATGCGCGACGTTGTCGATGATGCCTCAAATCGTGCAGACTGTATCAAGTCTAACCATGCTTCGGCCTCACTAAAAGCCCGGGCGGCCTGCCATTTCTCGCTTGCGAAGAAACGACGGCTCAGTGTTATATATCCGTCATCCATACCCTACTCTATTAAATACGCCTCTATCTCTTTCAGCATTTCTTCAGCAGAATGTATTACAACATACTTATATCCGTCCTGAATAATTTTCCGCTCCCATTCCTTCTGGTTCTGCTGTTGCCTGCCTTTAGGCGTCTTCACTTCTATAAGCAAAGCGCCGTAATGCCGGTTTGATTTAAGAAAAATCAAATCAGACACACCTGCCAGTGCGCCTTCAGCTTTCATCTTACCTGCAATAATTTTGTTGCGTTTGCCTCCGTTAGGCACGGCAAACAGATTGTGGTTCATGTTCGGATACTTATATCTGAACGCCCTTATACATTCGCATTGTATCCTGTGTTCCTCATCGTCAGGCTTCTTCCTGACTTTATTGCTGGCTTTATTGCCATTGGCAATTTTTCTCATTTCTTCAAGTGTCATATTTCTTTCTGATTTTATTTGAAAGGTTGCTTAACAACCTTGCTCTGTTGTGTTCTTTTGCCGTCGTTGCGTGCTGCCTGTAATAGGAAGCTGCGTCCTGCAAGTACTTCATCAAGAGCTTTGCGTCTGTTTTACTTATTTCCATAGTGGTGCCGCCGCTCTCGCTGCGTGATGCGAGCCTTCAGCTCTCCCGGCACCTGGTGTCAAATCTTAGCAATTATACTTGTCTTGACCATGCCGTCGAGCGACATATCATCTAAGCCTTGTTTCATATACTCATTTGCCTTATTGGTAGCCTCAATAAGGCTGTCGGCACGAATCAGAACATAATACTTCTGCTCTTTCTCGTTAGCGTTGTCGTCAATGGTCTTGGTGACGATTTTCGCCTTGTAATAATAGTCCTTATCGTCGCTCGCGTTGACTACCTCGCGTACGTCACTGCGCTTGAGGGCAACGACATCACCTTCCTGGTTATAGTCAGCATAGCTGTGCATTCCTGCGTGTTCTGCCTCGGCAAACAATTCACAATCTGTTATATATCGTTCTGTAACTTCTTTCTCGCTGCCGTCCTTCTGCAGCTTCCGGACCTTTGTCGTTATCTCGTATAGCATATTATTAAGATTTTACGATGTTGTGTTTTAGGCTTTCCTCGATGTCGTTCGGATTGAACTTATTCCACGGAATGATTATATCATATCTTGTATCTCCAGTGCTTTCGCATGAACGCTCCCCGTTGTAAAAAACACGTTTATTGCCAGCGTAATAACGAAGGGCAAGGCTATGAGGATAATTATTGTCAGCTACCATACAAGGCGTGTCAATCGGTAAATCTTCCTCTTTCTGTTCCTCCAACGGCTCGATGATAAGTTTGCCGTCCTCTTCGCTGACCTGCACACCCATGTTGTGCGCCTTGACAACGTTGGCAATGTCTTTCAGCAGTATTTCGCTTACTTGTGGCTCGTTGTCCTCGAACATCTCGTCAGACCATTCAAATTCAGAATTGTCTATATCAAGTCTATATATTCTGTCAACACTTGCTATTGTTGCTATATTACCACAATAGCAAACCATGTCACCAATAAAGAATGTTCCTCCGCATAATATATCACCAGCTCTATTTTTGTTCTTCTCGTACCATTCTCTTGACTTGATACGAACTTTGTCTCCTATTTTGTGCTTCATTTTCTTGTCCTCCTGTTAAAATGGTATATCATCATTATTACTCTCACTCTCCTGCGGTTGCGGTGCCGGCTATTGCATATCTTTGGCTCCGTATGGCTCAACCTTGTAGCCTCTTATCGAATTGAAGTATCGAACGTTGCCGTTCTCGTCCTTCACTTCCCTGCCGTTAATATCGTAGCTTACCGTTACAGCATCGCCGACCTTGTAATCGTCAAGTTGTTTCATCGCTTCACCCGAAAACTCAAAGCTCGGATAATTGTCATATTTCGGCTCCCCCCGTTATCGGATCGTAACGTTTTGCGTCAATAACAAGCTGTCTTTTATAGAACGAATTGCCCGATTTGCCCTTTATCTCCTGCACATCTGTTATAAGATGTATCTTTCCGCTAATTGTGTTTGCCATTATTTTATAGTCAATATTATTTGTTCTGCTTTATTTATCTTATCTTCCAGAAGCTGCATGTCTCCCTCGTCCGGATATATCCTAACTATGTGTATAGGCTGCTTCTGCCACGGACAATATGCGACAAAATCGCACCATTCTGCGCCTGTACACATCATGTGGCTTTGGCACTGCCAGTAGTATTCAGGTTTGACTTTCTTCAGCGTCGCATTATCCTTAACTTCACAACGATAACGCATATAGCTTTCCTGGTTCGGACATTTTATCTCAACGCAACCGCTCTTTCCGTCGCCGTCGTCTGCAATAAAGCCGTCAGGACTTGACGCGAAGTGCGGTATTGTCTTGTGTGCTACGCTGCCTCGTTCAACTACTGCATATCCTTTCAACTTAGCGTACAGCTGTCTTGCGTACTCTTCTTGTTCTGTGCCCCAACGCATGGCCTTTGTCTCAACGTTCGTGATGTTCAGATATTCGTCAAACAGATTATCGTCATTCACGACCAGCGGGTTCATGTATCTTGTTGCCGCTACGTTATATATATAGCTGTTAGCTGTTTCGGAGAAGCCGCCTGAGCGGCTCTCCTTTGTAAGTTTCCACACATTGCTGCCGGTGAAGTTCCCGAGCCGCGCCCGGTACCAGCCCAGAGTGTGCTGTTCGCTTTCTTGTGGCTTATCATCTAACACGATAGATGATGTATCCATTATTATTGTCTCGTTCATAACAGATTACCTTCCTTAGTCTTGTCTGATTTCTTTGTCTTTGCAGGCTTTGCCTCTTCAACAGCCTGTTCAGCCATCATCGACAGCTTGTCTTTGTTGGTAAGGTCCACATATTCCGCGTCTACCGTATCTTCAGCTTCTTCTTTTGTCAAGAATCCCATACTGATCTCTGGCGAATACACTCTTGACCACCATGCTGCAGCTCTATACCTCAGCATAAGTTTCGCCATTGTGCGCCATTTACTTCCAGATTTCGTGTACCAGCCTTCTTTAATGGCTGTTTCAATCGACACCGGGTTACTCTCAAGTATCTCACCTGTAGATAACTCTGTTGCATAGGCGATGCACTCATAGTTGTCAATGTTCGTTCCGTCAAACTCAAGTTCTACGATTGTGTTCTTCTTCAAGACAGGATCGTATCTCGTCTCGTTGTATTTTATTTTACCGACCTTGCCGAGATTTCGTTCTCTGTATTTAAGCGATGTAAACTTACCGCACATGTTGATTGTTGATATCAAGAAGGCCGATCCCCAACGTGGTGTACCTTTGATGATATTCAGGTTCTGCATCACCATAAGCGGATTTACATTCATTCTCATCGCCATATCAACGGCGATGATACAGTTTCCAATATTCTCTCTGTAAATGTCAGGTACAATAGTACTTTCAGCGTACATCTTGCCCATGCGCTGCATAACTTCAAATTGTTTTACCGTCTGCCCCACAGGTGTCAGGGCAAACTCTGCAGCTTGCTTCGCCTGTATAATCTGCATTTCTTGATTATCCATAGAATATTTGTTTAAATTGTTAATAATATGTTCTCTGTTTCCTTCTCTATCCTAGAAGTATCTATATCAGGAATTTTTGCCCTTTCATCTTCAGAAGATAATTCTATATTCAATATTCTACATTCGGCTATCGTTGGTATAAATCCTCCGGTGCCGTTGTAATAGTCATCCTCTGAATATCCACTCACAGTTACATCAATTGTGAGTACAAGTGTTTCGGTTTTCTTTTCAACTGATACCGATGATATTCCGGCATTAGCGCAGTCGGCACATTTGCGTACCAAATCTGCGTAGTCGCGTTCGTATAGTTTCATAGGCTAATTTATTTGTACAGCATTCTGTACCAATATTTATACAGGCTTTTGCCGTATTCTACTGCAAACCACGCAAAAGCTACTACTAACGCTGTTGCATCACCTGTCATGCAGGTGTGCACAAATGCTGCTATGTTGGCAGCGATAACTAACTTTTTCATATATATTGTTTCTTGTTTTTCAAGTGAAAACCCAGTGAACTTCACAGCGGACTGGGTAAAAATCATGATAAGATTTACAAAAAAAAAATTCTTCAGCTGTTGTTATGTCATCATCTTGTTAGCGTGGTGCCGGCAGGATTCGAACCTGCATGAGCTTTCTGCTTTGAGTAACCCTTCCGGCTGGGTAAAGCTCCAGTACTCGTCGCGCGTCTACCAATTCCGCCACGGCACCGAAACTTCAGGAGCCTCACGGCGGCTGAAGAATGAGATAATAAAAACTTTCAGTTCAAATTTTACCAATGAAAAAAAACACCTCTGTGTCATACAAAAACATAAAAACATAAAAACTTTATGGTATGATAGTGCCGAACGCCCGATTCCACCGTAGCCAATTTAATGGCAGCGCCGGCTATAAGTCAAACTGATGCATCAGCCAAAATGGTCGCCCACACCATGCCCTTTATAACCTTTGTCTTATCGACTGGACTAATTTCGTAGCATATAGCATCGCTCAGTATTCAGTTCAACAGAAGTACTAATATAGTACACATAAGCAGTTCGTTGCCCTATGCGATACCTATGTGTTCAGTCGCACCTGCTTATGATTTATGGCCTTTTGCGATTTGTATTCAATATATAGCCCTACTCGCGTCCTCGCTGCCGTGTCATAGATTGTCAGTCTCAACGGCAGCTTCGCTTTCGTCATTTGTCCCAATATGTCAAAGAACTTTTAAGCTATAGAGTTTTTCACTTTTCGTTCTTCACTCTTCACTTAATTGTGGTGCCGCCGCTCTCGCTGCGTGATGCGAGCCTTCAGCTCT
>UMLR01019822.1_pt1 | contig 10872 bp, 1 predicted proteins | sample 1966741 | NCBI WGS metagenome assembly UMLR01 (sample SAMEA4836207, study PRJEB28245) | human gut metagenome | biome: gut microbiome; material: fecal sample | place: Denmark | collected 2008 | reverse complement strand
GCCAGCTATTATCTCCATACAAGTAAATTTTATGAATGAGTAATTGCTTTTTGAGCATAAAGACATAAATTGTTACGTTATAAAAGCTAACACATTGATTCACTCACGCTTTAGTGCTATCCTTAACGCAAAGGATAGCATTGATTGATCCTTCAGGGAAGCGTCGATTCTTGGCGTGCTGATTGTATTCCGGTATTTGTATGCATGAAGAAAACAGGATGACGAAAACTGCCAGTCCTGTCTGAAATCCCAAAGCACAGGGATGCATATAAATACCTGCGAAATCAGATGCTTTGAATCCATAACCCTTCCCGAGACAGTGGAGTCTATAAATACGCAGGTCGGAAGCCGAAAGGGGCGTCGGCTTTGGTTCTGCTTTTTGCGTGGAAAATAATGACTTAAAGTAAATTAATCCTCGGCTTCCATGGAACAGAGAAGTAAGAAATAGAAAAGAAATGTTCCTTCAGCGGCCGGAATATTAACAGAAAAGCAGAATGATCGATACTACGGAATCTTTAAATTTCTACAGTCCCGGTACTATAGAAATGACAGGCACCTGTCATTTCATAGCCGGAAATACTTCCACAGGAGATGGATACCAATGAATAAAATTTTCAAAGTCATCTTCAGCAAAGCCAAAGGCTGCTATGTAGTCGTTTCGGAACTGGCAAAATCTGCAGGGAAAGGGACCTCTGCTTCTCATATCCAAAGGGGATATAAACTCACCCTGGCTGCTGCGGTGCTGTCCATGATGATGGGCATGGCGCCAGTAGGGGCTGCAGACCCTGTTGATTTGGGCAATAACGCCAAAGCTGCCTATGATGACAATGGCAACCTCACCATCGGTGACGCGAAGACCATGGCCGAAGGGGACAATAAGAATGGCAAGAACAACACCACCATCGGTACCCAGACCGATACCCTGCGCAATGTGAAGGGCGATACGGAAAAGAAAGGCCAGCCTTTGGATGGCAGTAACACCATACTGGTGGACGGGGAAGGAAAAGCCCATCCGCTGGATCTTTCCACAGAAGCCGGCGGCTCCACGGCCGTGGGCTACCAGAACAAGGCAGAAGGGGACGATTCCACGGCCATCGGCAATAACGCAAAAATTACCAACAAACCGGTAACCTACTACGTGGACGCCGAGGGCAAGAAGACCGCCTCCCCCGAAAATGCTGTCTGGTATAAAGACGCCAGCGGCAATCCCACCAAGGTGCCCCAGGTCTTCCGGGATGCTGGCGGCAACACGACCACCACGCCCCAGTACGTCCATACCTATACGGAAAAAGACCCCACCACCGGGAAAGATGTCACTAAGACAGAAATCACCAGCGATGCCACGAAGGCTGACCAGAAAGATGGTCAGCCCGTCTACAACTATCAGAAAACCGACAACACGCCCTATCTCTACACCGTGACCCTCTATCAGGCTGCCAGCAACTCCATTGCCGCCGGTACCTCTGTCACCGCCAATGGCAGCAATGCCGTAGCCGTAGGCTACAAATCCACTGCTGATAACTCTGCCGTGGCCATCGGTGATACGGCCTCTGCCAAAGAAAATGCCGTGGCCATGGGCTACAGCTCCACTGCCGATAACTCCGCCGTGGCCATCGGCGATACGGCTGCTGCCGTGGAAAATGCCGTGGCCATGGGCAAAGATACCAAAGCGACGAAAGAAGGCTCCATCGCCCTGGGCAAGGGATCCGAGGCAGACCGTCCCGGCGGCGTCACCGGCTGGGATCCCAAGACCGGCAAGGCCTCCACAAAGAGCGACGTGGCCTGGAAGTCCGGGGAAGGGGCCCTTTCCATTGGCAATGGCGGTGCCAGCCGTCAGATTACCAATGTGGCCGCCGGCAGTGAAGACAGCGACGCCGTGAACCTGGCCCAGCTGAAAAATGCCATGACCCATTACTACAGCGTCAAGACCACATCTGATACTGATGCAGCCGGAGGCAACAACTACCTGAACGACGGCGCCACCGGCAACAATGCCCTGGCCGCCGGGGTCAGTGCTGTGGCAACAGGAGATAATGCCACGGCCGTGGGTACAAATACCTATGCTTCCGGTACGAACGCTTCTGCGTATGGATACCGGGCTGTGGCCAGCGGTTCGGGCAGTGTGGCCATCGGTTCCGGGACCAGCGCCCAGCAGGAAGGCTCTGTGGCTATAGGAGGTCATACCCAAGGATCCCATGCGGTGCAGGTAGGGACAGATTCCACAGCCCAAAGTGCTTATTCGGTAGCTGTTGGTGGTCATGCTAAAGGAGAATATTCTGTAGAAGTTGGGTACGGATCCACTGCCCAGGGATCTTATTCTACTTCTATAGGCGGCCATGCTATCGGAAAGAATTCCATTGCCATCGGTAGAGATAGCAATCCTGCCAGTGCTGGAGGGGATAACTCCATTGCCATCGGAGGCCACACCAACAGCACCAACGATATTGCCATCGGGGCCGGTTCCTCGACCAGCGGCGGTCAGGCCATCGCCGTAGGCGGTTCGGCCACGGGCGGGCAGGCAGTTTCCATAGGCGGTGTTGCCGGAAGTTTTCAGGCCACGGCCGTAGGCAGTGGTTCTGCAGCTACAGGTTCCCAGAGTACGGCTGTGGGCGGCCACGCTGGTAACGTGTATTCTACTGCAGTAGGCCAGGGGGCCAATGCTACCTATGCCTATACCACGGCGGTAGGCAACAACTCGACGGCTTCAGGAGACCATTCCACGGCCCTGGGCTATGGGACTTCTGCCCAGGGAAGTAATACTACGGCCATTGGCGGGGCCAATGCCAATGGGACGAATTTAACGGTTATTGGGAATAATTCTACGGCCAGTGCTTCTGATTACTGGGACAATATTTCTAATTCCACTGCCGTCGGCGGCGCCCACATCAGTGCCAGCGATGCGGCAGCCATCGGTTCCAATGCCACCGTGAATGGACAATACGGTGTGGCTTTGGGCCACAATTCCAATGTATCCTATGCAAGTACCGGCGTAGGGGAAGGGACCAAAGCCTCCAATACGGGCACGGCTGTAGGCTATGGGTCCCAGTCTTCCGGCTATCAATCTGCTGCGGTTGGGGCTGGTTCCCAAGCTACGGGACAAAATGCAGTCTCTTTGGGCGGAGGCGGAGCCTGGGGGGATTACAGCATTGCCCTGGGATCTGGCGCCGGGACCACGGCTCATGGTATTGCTATCGGTCAGAACAGCGGGGCCTGGGGAGAAAATGCCATTGCCATCGGAGAAGGAACCAATGCCTGGCGGGCCAATTCCATTGTATTGGGAAAAAATTCTAAATCTGGTGCTGATAAAAATATAGAAGGCTATGATCCGCGGACCGGGGTGGCTTCTGTGGACGATACATCAACCTGGTATTCCACGGATGAAGCTGTTTCCATCGGCCGGGCAGAAGAACGGGATGACAAGGGCAATATCACAGTCTCCGCCATTACCCGTCAGCTGAACAATCTGGCTGCTGGTACTCTCGATACGGATGCTGTCAACGTGGCCCAGCTGAAAGCCGCTACCCAGAAGGTCAATATGCATGACTACAGCGTCTGGTCTCCCGATACGGAAACAGATACCAACTACACCAATGGAGGCGCTGTAGCCAAGAATTCCATGGCAGCCGGGGTCAGCGCTGGAGCCACCGGCGAAAACGCCGTGGCCATCGGCTATGGCGCCAAGGCGAAAGGCAGGAGCGCCACGGTCATCGGCAAGAATGCCAGTGCGACGGGCCAGTACGCCATGGCCTTTGGCGGCCTGGATACCACCGATAAAAATGGAAATCCGGTCACCATGACCAACACGGCCAGCGGTGCCTCCGCCACGGCTTTTGGTCAGGGCGCACAGGCCAAGGGCAATGCTTCACTGGCCTTCGGTCATAACATCGTCGCAGGCGTCGATGGCGGCAACGGCCAGCAGTCCGTGGCCTTTGGCGAGGATACCCAGGCCCTCGGCGGCCGGTCCCTGGCCTTTGGGGAGAAGACCGTTGCAAAGTACAATGACTCCGTCGCCTTTGGCAACGATACCCGAGCATCGTCCACGGGCGCCACGGCTTTCGGCAACCGCACCCGTGCGATTTCCTCTTATTCCACAGCCTGGGGTAATGCCACCGTCGCCGCTGACGAAGAATCCACGGCTTGGGGGAGCGACACCATCGCCGGTGCTAAGCTAGGTGAAAATGGTGCTGTGACCAATAATTACAAGATTAATCCGGACGATAAAAATGAACCAGTGAAGCAAGAACAGATGGATGTCCATGGCAATCTGGCTTATATCCAGCCCAACGGTAAGACCGCTGGCATCAAGCAGATGCCAATCGACAGTGGCACTGAGAAACACGATTATGTGGTCTTGGCCGGCAAGGATGGCAATACCTACGTCCGCGACTACCAGGGCAGCCTCTGGAAAGTCAATGTGGCTGCTGACGGCACGGTGACTGTCGATACAACAGCCGGCAAGAATGGGAATGGCAAGGTCTACGACGGAAAGAACGGGGCGAAACAGTCACTGGCTAAGACTACGGTTAACGGCGCAGAAGTCGACATCACGCCGGACAATGTATTGACCAAAGCCCATGAAGGGAAGAATGGCTACACCATCGAAGGCTATGCCAATGCCACGGCCTTCGGTTATTCCACCGAAGCCTCCGGCGACAACGCCACGGCCTTCGGCAACGATACAAAGGCCAGCGCAGCCGGTGCCACAGCCTTCGGCTACCAGACTGTCGCCTCCGGTGAGAACGCCACGGCTTTCGGCGAGAACTCCATCGCCGCTGCCAAGAACTCCTTGGCAGCCCTGGGAGGCACAGTCGCAGCGTCGGCCACCAATGCCGCCGCCATCGGCAAGAACGCCCAGGCGACCCTGGAGGACAGCGTGGCCCTGGGCAGCGGGGCAGTGGCAGACCGCAAGAGCGGAGCCAAGGGCTATGATATGCTGACGAAGGGAGATACCACCAATACATCTACGGCGTGGGTTTCCAGTGCCAATGCCATCGCTGTCGGAAACGGCAGCACCCTGACCCGTCAGATCACTGGCGTAGCAGCAGGCTCCCAGGATACGGATGCCGTCAATGTGGCCCAGCTCAAGGCAGCGGGTTTCAAAGTCACCACCCAGAACAATGGCAATATTTCCAGCTCCATCCTCAACGGCGATACGCTGGATTTCGAGGCTAAGGACAATGCCATTGTCTCCACGTCCAAGGACAGCAAGACCATTACTGTGGCCGTCAGCAAGACTCCGACCTTTGACAGTGCTACCTTCTACAACCCCAATCCATCCGAAGGACAGAACAATGAAAAAGTGACCATTTCTAATGGCCATATCAGCACCTACAACAAGGATCAGCAGGAAAGAGCTGTAATTGGTACGGATAATCAGGGCAGCGGCACACTTCATTTGATTAACAACGACTTGTCCCAGGTTCATGTATACACCCAGAACTCTAAGGAAGATGGCAACGATGGTATCACCCGTATGTACTATATTTCCTCTTCCGGCGACGGCGGCGAAATCCAGGGGATCCACACCATTGCTGTACTCGACGATGGTATCAATTACGCCGGCGATAATGTGAAGCCGAATACGTCGGACAAAGTGGTGGTGAAGCACAAGCTGAATTCCACCATGGACATCACCGGCGGTGCGGATACGAGTAACCTGTCCGAGGGCAACATTGGCGTTGTAGCCACTCCGGCCGTGGAAGATGACCAGGGCAATATCACTCAGAAGGGCAAACTGGAAATCAAGCTGAACAAGGACCTCACCGGCCTCAATACAGTCACCGCCGGCAATGCTAAGATCGGCAGTGCTCCGGCCGATACGCTGAAGCTCACCGAAAATGGTGCGGTCACGGATAAGACGGCTCCTGCCGGCAGCTATGTGACGGGCCTTGACAACAAGGACTGGGATGTCTCCAGCCCGACCTATGTCAGCGGCCGTGCAGCCACCGAAGACCAGCTCAAAAAAGTCAGCGATGCCGTCAACAAGACAGCTGCTCAACATACCATTGTCACGGTCAACGATAACAAAGATAATCAGGATACCAAGGCTGCAGCTGGCAAGGGTACTTTCGGCGAATATGCTGGTGCCGATAAGGGTAACCTGCTCATTGCCGCCAAGGATGACAATGGCCAGATGACCTACAACATCAAGCTCAACGACCAGCTGGTCATCGGCCAGAAGGGCGAGCCGGGTGTGGCCGGTAAAGACGGCAAAGTCACTGTGGAAACCAAGGGCGGCACCACCGTTGTCATCGGCCACGATGGCGAGCCGGGCAAAGATGGCAAAGACGGCCTCTTCGTCACCAGTAAGGATGGCGCAGACGGCGTTTCCATCACCGGCCCGAACGGCGCTGACGGAACTGACGGCAAAGTCGGCATTTCCGGAACGGACGGCAAAGATGCTGTCTCTATTTCCGGCAAGGGTGGCGTGGGCCATATCGGCCTGACCGGTCCGAAAGGTGAGAAGGGTAAGGATGGTATCTCCATCGACATCACGACGGACCTTAAGTCGGCTACGCTGGATGATGGCAAGAATGTCAAGACAGTCATCAAAGACAAGGAAGGCAAAGAAACGACCATCGAGCAGGCTCCGCGTATCCAGTACAACAGCAATGGCAAGAGCTATGAAGTCGCCACGATGGATGACGGTCTGAAGTTCGTCGGCGATGATGGTACGGCTACGCCGGTCACCAAAAAGCTCAACGATACCTTGCAGATCCGCGGCGATGGCACGTATGATGTAACTACGCACAAGACCAACGATGATGGCAACATCAAGATTTCTTCTGATGCTGCTAATGGAACAATCCAGGTCGCTTTGAGCGACAAGATTAACCTGCATCAGGCGGGAGCCTTGACCGTCGGCGGAAACAAGAATGGTGATGCTGCGAACGGACAGGATCCGATTGTCATCAAGCATTTTGACGATAAGACCCTCGATGTAATAGGTGTCGACAAGGATGGCAAGCCGACTACGTCCAAGGAAGGCAAGGCTGGCGACTACGTCACAGGCCTTGACAATAAGGACTGGGATGTCTCCAATCCGACCTATGTCAGCGGCCGTGCAGCTACCGAAGACCAGCTCAAGAAAGTCAGCGATGCTGTCAATAGTGCTGCGGCTACGGCTGGTAAGCATACAGTCGTTACGGTTAATGACAAGGATAGCAATGAGACAAAGGCTGAAGCTGGCACGGGTGTATTTGGCAACTATGCTGGTGCCGACAAGGGCAACCTGCTCATTGCCGCTAAGAATGACAATGGCCAGATGACCTACAACATCAAGCTCAACGACCAGCTGGCCATCGGCCAGAAGGGCGAGCCGGGTGTGGCCGGCAAGGACGGCAAGGACGGCAAAGTCACTGTGGAAACCAAGGGCGGCACCACCGTTGTCATCGGCCATGATGGCGAGCCGGGCAAAGATGGCAAAGACGGTCTCTTCGTTACTGGTAAGGATGGCGCAGACGGCAAGTCCGGCGTTTCCATCACCGGTCCGAACGGCGCTGACGGAACTGACGGCAAAGTCGGCATTGCCGGAACGGACGGCAAGGATGCGGTCTCGATTGCTGGCAAGAACGGCGTCGGCCATATCGGCCTGACCGGCCAGAAAGGTGAAGATGGCAAGGATGGTGTATTTACCGACCTTTCCACGACCCTTGGCACAGCAACGCTTGCCCCTGCCAAGAATGAGCAGAGCAAGTCGGCCGACAAGGTGAATGCAGACGATAAATCATCCCGCATCCAGTACCAGACGACCGTCACAGACAAAGATGGCAAGACTAAGACGGTCATTACCCATGAAGTCGCTACGATGGACGACGGCCAGAAGTATGCCGGTGATTTCGGCGATGGCGCTTCGGTCAAGCTGAACAAGACGGTCAACGTCAAGGGCAATGCCAAGAAGGAAGCCGACCTTACGGATGGCAACATCGGTGTAGTTTCGAGCCAGAGTGGCGATAACGGTCAGTTGTTGATCAAGCTGAACAAGGACCTCAACCTTGGTGACAATGGTTCTGTCAAGATGGGGAATACGACCATCAACAATGATGGTATGACCATCAGCAAGACGGAATCCGGGAAGACGACTACTGTCACACTGACGGATAAGGGCCTTAACAATGGCGGCAACAAGATTACCAATGTAGCTGCTGGTACCGATGGAACGGATGCTGTAAATGTATCCCAGCTCAATGACGTCAAGACCTTGGCTGGTCAGCATACGACGGTAGAAGCTGGTTCGAAGAATATCACGGTCAAAGAAGGTACGAATTCGACTGGTGGCAAAAACTACACCGTCGATTTAGCCAAGGATGTCGCGTTTGGTGATGCCGCTAAGGGCGATAAGACGGTTGCCATCAGTGGCACCAATGGCACGGTTATGGCCGGCACAGGCGACAACAAGGTCACTGTCGACGGCTCGAAAGGCCAGATTATCGCTGGCGGTGACAATGGTGTCAAGATTGGCAACGTCGAAGCTGGTGACAACAGCCTGACCATTTATGATAAGGATGGCAATGCTACGAACCAGACTGACAAGGCTGGCAAGTATGTCACCAACTTGGGCAACAAGACCTGGAACAAGGATGGTTCCTATGTCAGCGGCCGTGCTGCTACAGAAGACCAGCTGCATCAGTTGGAATCCAATTTCAATACGAAGGTTAATGCTGTAGAGCAGAATCATACGGTTGTCACTGTCAATGGTAGTGTAGAAGCGCCTGATGCAGGAGCCAATGGCACTTTAGGTAACTATACTGATGAAAAGAAAGGCAATCTGCTCCTGGCTCAGAAAAAGGATAGTACCGGTAAGATTACCTATGACTTAAAACTCAACGATAAAGTTACGCTTGGTAAAGCTGGCACAAATGGCAAGGATGGTGTGGATGGTTCCATCGGCCTTAAAGGGGCTGACGGCCAGTCCAGCATCGGCCTCAATGGCAAGGATGGCATTTCTGTCATCGGTGCTGATGGAAAGAACGGCGTCAGCATCACTGGCTCCAATGGCCTCGATGGTAAGAATGGTATTGATGGTAAGATTGCCATTGGTACACCGGGTAAAGACGGTCAGCCGGGCAAAGATGCGGTCTCTATCTCCGGCAGGGACGGTGTTGGCCATATCGGTCTGACTGGACCGAAAGGTGCAGATGGCAAGGATGGTACCAATATTGACATTTCCACCGTCCTGGGCAAGGGTACCCTGGACCGCAATCAGAACGAAGTCAAGGGCGAAGATAAAGATGGTACAAAAGACCAGGCAGCCCGCATCCAGTATCAGACTACAGTCAAGGAAGCTGATGGTACGACGAAACCCATTACTCATGAAGTCGCCACTATGGATGACGGTATGAAGTACGGCGATGATTTCGGCAATACAGCCAAAGTTAAACTGAACCATCAGCTGGATATTGTTGGTGACATCAATGCCGGCAAGAAAGATGGCGACAAGAAAGCTACGAAAGATGATCTCAGCGATGGGAACATCGGCATTGTGGCTACCGATACCGTCTACAATGACGACGGCACGGTGAAGGAAAATGGCAAGATGACTGTCAAGCTGGCTAAGGACTTGAAAGGCTTGAACAGCATTGAATCCAACAGCGTCACCACGGGCAACACCACCATCAACAACGGCGGCCTCACCATCAAGACTGGCGATGCTAACCGAACCATTACGGTTCAGGATGGCAATGTCAACATGGGCGGCAACCAGATTCACCATGTGGCACCGGGCCAGGCGCCGGATGATGCAGTCAATGTAAGCCAGCTGAATGCTACGAATTACGCAGTGAACAAGCTGGATACCCGGGTGAACCGGGTGGGCGCCAATGCGGCAGCCCTGGCGGCTCTCCATCCGCTGGACTTTGATCCCGATGACAAATGGGACTTCTCCGCCGGCTACGGCCATTACAAGGATGCCAATGCAGCTGCGGTAGGCGCATTCTATCGGCCTAACGAGGACACCATGTTCAGCGTAGGCGGCTCCTTTGGCGGCGGTGAAAATATGGTGAATGCCGGCGTCAGTGTGAAACTGGGCCAGGGCAACCATGTGTCCACCTCCCGGGTGGCTATGGCCAAGGAAATCAAGGATCTCAAAAAGGACGTGGCTGACCTGAAGGCTGTGGTGAACCAGCAGAGCGCTCTCATCGATAAGCTTACCGGCGTTAATGCCGGTGAGCTCTCCGGCAGTGATGACCTCTTCCCCGACGTTCCTGCCAATCACTGGGCCTATGAGTATGTCACCCGGCTGAAACAGGCCGGTATTCTCACCGGCTACCCAGACGGGAACTTTGCCGGTGACCGCATGATGACCCGCTATGAATTCGCAGCCATTGTGTACCGGGCCATTATGGCCGGCGCCGCTGCCAATCCGTCTCTGAACAAGGACGGTACCTTAGACAGGCTGGCTAAGGAATTCAGCAGCGAAATGAAGTATATCCGCATTGATACCATCCGCAAGGATAGAAACGGCAGACCCACCATCCAGCGCGTGAGAGTTATCAAAGAGGATGAAAAATAAGAGTCACGTAAAAAAGCTCCGCTTTGCGGGGCTTTTTGCGTGGAAGGCGGGTGCCTGGTCATGGGCCGCATGCCTTATTAAGTTGAATTTTTTCCCGTAACGTCTTGTTTCTCCTTGAGGTGGCAAGGGAACTGGATTCATAGGGGAGAGAAGCGACCCGCGAATCCAGTGACACGCTTCTCTGTGGGTGAAGTGCCACGGAGTGGCAAAAGGGTGTACGAGGGTAAAAGCTCAAAAGATACTCTATGCTGGTGTGACTGCCAAACGGCGGCCTTCCTGCCGACCGGTATTTAAGGGGATATGTTTCATATGCTCCACGTACCGAGATCCTTCGCTTTGTGGAGACCCTGCAGAGGGTCTCC
>UMLR01017260.1_pt1 | contig 10891 bp, 8 predicted proteins | sample 1966741 | NCBI WGS metagenome assembly UMLR01 (sample SAMEA4836207, study PRJEB28245) | human gut metagenome | biome: gut microbiome; material: fecal sample | place: Denmark | collected 2008 | reverse complement strand
CCGCTACAATCAAAAAGTATTTTCCTTTGATGAAGAAATCATCAATATCTTTGATGGCAAGAGGTGGCGGAAAAATTTATGGCAGCGAAATGCCTGAAGTGTTCGGCTACCGCTTGGGTGGCCCATATACTATTCGTGGTTTCAAAATGAGCGAAGTCGGCACCGGCGAAGCATTCATGATGGCTTCTGCTGAAGTTCAAACTCCATTTTTATTTTTCGATAGAATTGAAAAATTGCCGTTTTTGAAAAATATCAAACTGGCTTTCTTTATGGATGCCGGTCAAGTGTTTAATTCTTATGCGACCGATTCCATTTACAATCGTCCGCTTAAAGCTATCACAGCAGGTATTGGCGCCAGAATCTTTATCCCGGGACTTGGACCTTTAAATGTTGATTGGGGTGTACCTCTTACTAATGTCGGCGAAGGCAATAAACGTGGTGCATTCACTTTTGGCATTGGCGATATGTACTATTAATTTTTATAAAAATGTTATTAAAAAAAAATTATAAGCCTTTTTGTCAGTTTTTATTTAGGATTTCAAATATTTTTTGCTTAAAATCTTCTTTGTTTAAATTTCCTTTAGGCATGACAAATTGTGCATTGTTGCCAATTTTTTTATAAAATTCTTCATTCATTTCAACACCCGTCACAACAACAATCGGAATTTGATGGAGCATTTCGTCAGATTTCATTTTGTTTATTAAATCAAAGCCTGTAAGTTTTGGCATTTCAATGTCTGTTATTACCAAATCATAGTGGTTTTTCTTTAAGTTTTCTAAAGCATCATAGACATTAAAAGTTGTGTCTGTTTTTAAGTTTGTATCTTTAAATATATTTTTTATGTAAGTCGCAATAGAAATAGAATCATCTACTATTAGAACAGATTTTTGTTTATCTGTTTCAATATATTTTGTTGATTCAATGTGGTTTAAAAAAATTTCGCTTCGATTATACATAACGTTAACAAGCCCTGAAGCGTTCAATATTAAACACAAATCTCCCGAAATAAGCGTTGTTATGCCACTTATTAAATTGAGTTTTATTATTGGCGGATTAAATTTGTTATGAAGTACTTCTTGATCACCAACTATTTTGTCTGCTATAAAACCTATTTTTATATTGTCCGCTTCAATAACAATCATTGTTTCTTTTTGATTCTTGTTATTATTTGTTTGAAAATCAGTTTTAATATCTAAAACATCACTGAATTTAAAAACAGGAATGCTTTCATTTTCAATGATTACATATTTATATTTTTCTTTTTCAATAATAGCATCGTTGTTCACAAATTTAACCTGATTAATAACATTTGTAGGTATTGAAAAATATTGGTTGGCAACCATAAAGACAAATACTTTGACAGTTGCCATTGAAGTTGGAAGTTCAATTTTAACTTTCGCGCCTTTTGACAAAACAGAAGTCATGTTGACTTTTCCGTTCAATTTATTTATTTTAGTTTGAACAACATCAAGCCCGATGCCACGTCCTGAAATGTCGGTGATGGTTTCAGCGGTTGAAAAACCCGGCCAAAAAATGATATTCATAATCTGTTCATCACTCATAGAATTTATTTCATCAGCGGTCAAAAGCCCCTGGCTTAAGGCTTTTTCTTTGATTTTTTCAATGTTTACCCCACATCCGTCATCTTGTATTTCAATAACAAGTTTATTATTTATATGACGTGCGGAAATATATATTTTGCCGACACGCGGTTTTAACTTTTTTTCTCGCACATCAGGCATTTCAATACCATGGTCAATTGCGTTTCTTAAAATATGTATAAGCGGAGATTTTATTTCTTCAATGATTTTTTTATCCGCCGTTACATTTGACCCCATAATAAATAATTCAATTTCCTTGCCGCTTTGTTTTGAAATGTCCCTTACCATTCGAGGAAGCGCCTGAAAAACTATGGACATTGGCAAAACACGTATATTCTTAACCATGTTTTCAATTTCCATAATTGTTTGACTCATTTTTGAATCGTCATCTTGTATTTTGCGATGGAGTTTTGACAATTTATATATTAAATCGTGTATTCTGTCTGAATTGTCTTTAAAAACCATAAAAAACTGGCGCATGAAAGTGAGCATTGAATCAACATCTCGAATGCTGATTGAATGGTTAAGCTTTCGCTCAAAATATTTTATATAATTTAAAGACTTGTGTGAAAAATTATGCCAAAATTCAAAATCATCTTGAATTTCATTCAACCCTTGAAGATGCGAACGTGTTTTTATTTTATTTGTTATCAACTCTCCAACCTGATTTACAAGTTTATCAAGTTTTAAAGTGTCAACTCTCATTGTCTTTATTTCGTTTTGTTCCGTATCATTAAAAATATCCTCAAGCTTTTGATAGGAGTTTTGATTAATGTTAATCGGAGCGTTTGACATAATAAGATTGTTTGAAGAATTATTATTTTCATACAACTGTTCAACAATTGAAAGCTGATTTATTATTAAATCAACATCTTCCAAATTTTCATCATCATACAACGTAACTGCAAACAAAGTATTTTTTATATAAGAAACAACATCTTCTTTTATAAAATTGTTGTCAGATTTTATATTTTCTAAAATTTCACCAATTTTAGCATAAACTTTTTCTTTCGAACGCAAATTGGTCATTGTGCTAAATTTAATTATAGTATTAATAAGTTCATCTGAAAGCCTTGTGTTGATGTGCAAACAATCTACTTTTTGTTCCAAAAGATTGATTGCATCATCCTGATTAAGATTGTGTTGTTCTATTTGTGGGATTACAGAAACAATGTTAATTTTATCTTCTGTGGCTTTAACTTTGACATTTTTCTTTATTTTCTCAAATTGACTTAAAATATAAACAACATCGTCTTTTGAAACGATATCTGTTGCATTTTTTATAAATTTTAATTTTTCAATTATATGATTCAATATTAAAACTTCGTCGTTGAAAGAATGTTGTTCAAAAACTTCTTTGACTTTTTGAAAATAGTTTATAATATTTTCAGTTGAATATGAATTGTTGCCATTTTTTAATTCGTAAATGTATTTATCTGTATCCGAAATAAGACTAAAAATTTTTTGCCAATTTTCATTTGATAAAACGTTTATCAGAACATCTTCTGATTTTTTTTGAATTTTATTTTCTGATGAAAAATTCTCATTTTCATTTTTCATTTCTTTAATGGAATTAAGTTTGTCCAAATGTTTTTCAAAATCACCATCATAAATTTCATTTTTTTGTTTAACTGATAAATTAATCAAATTCTTTATATAATCAATAGTTTCAATAAGTACATCAATAACAGATTTTGTTATAAGTATTTTTTTATCTCGAGCCAACCCTAAAACATCTTCTATAGAATGAGCAAGTTTTTGAATGTTGTTGAATCCAACCATTCTTGAAGCACCTTTTAAAGAATGCGCATTGCGAAACAGTACGTTTAAAGTTTCACTTGATGAAGGATTTTTTTCAAGTTGCAATAAAGTGTCATTGAAACGAGATGTTATTTCATCCGCCTCACTTTGAAAAATATTCAATATCTCTTCAAATTCTTCATCTGAAAAATCAATCATTCGATAATATCCTAGAAAAACTTACATATTTAAAAATGAATCCAACAAATTCAAATTGTTTTGCATTATCTTTTTTAATTCTACAAAATCATTTTCAATTTTGAATGATAATTTATCAATTTCTTCAAAATTTATATCATTATCAACTTCACAATCAACAACATTGTTGATAGACTTTGACAAATCTGTTATTTGCTTTATTAAATTTGAAATGTCACTTTCAATCCCTGTAACTATTTTGACTCCTGATTCAACTTCTTTTGCCCCCTCTTCGGTTGCAATGACCGTTGAATTCGTTACATATTGTATATCTCCAATTAAGGAAGTAACTTTGTTGGTTGCTTGTTTTGAATCATCTGCAAGTTTTCTTATTTCAGCAGCCACAACAGCAAACCCTTTTCCATGCTCACCTGCTCTTGCCGCTTCAACTGCAGCATTCAATGCAAGCATGTTTGTTTGTTCAGCTATGTCTTCAACAACACCAATTGTTGTTTCAATTTGTTGAATATATTCACTTAATTCAACTATCAGTTCTGCTATGACTTGTATTTTTTGCTTCAAAACTATCATTTTATCGTAATTTTGTTTCACAACTTCAACTTCATTATCTGTAAAATTTAGAGAAGCTTGTGTTTTTTCAATGGCATTTTTTGTATTCATACGTGTGTTTATTGAAATGTTTTTGATATTTTTTAAAGTTGAAACAAAGTGTTCAAGAAGCTTGTGGTTTATTTCAACTATTTCGTAACATTTTTTATTCAAGTCTTGTATTTTTTTTATTTTATCATTTATTGCACTACTTATATAAAGGTTTATATCCTTATTTATTAAATAATTTGCAATAAAGTACTGAAGTATATAAAGAAACAACAGTAACAAAAGTATTTTTGATTCGCCAATGTGTGGTGAAAGGTAATCTTTGAACAAAATATATACAACAGTAAAAATTAAAATAAATGCTATATCTATTATCGATTTCAATCTGATTTTAGAATTTAAATCGTTTCTATAATACATAAAAGACTCCTTTTTTTCGTCTATAAATAGTATTAATTTATATTATAATATGTTATAATAAAAATCAATTAAAAATTAAGAAATTCAAATAATCGTATGAAAAAAACAGTTTTAATAATAGATGACAGCAAAACACAATTGGAGACATTGAAAATCATATTTAGGCGTAGTGATTTTAATGTTGTTACAGCTTTGAACCCACAAGAAGGTTTTTGCAAAATTTTTGAAATAGCTCCTGATTTAATAATTTCAGACATTGTAATGCCGGATTTAAACGGATATCAATTTTGCAAACTTGTCAAAAGTATGGCATATTCAAAAGAAATTCCTGTTATACTTTTGACAGTGCTTGATCAAAAAATAGATAAATTTTGGAGTGCAAAATCTGGTGCAAATCGTTTTGTGCCAAAAACTTTGCCAAGTGACGAACTTATTAAAATCTGCAATGAGGTGCTCAATGAAAATCCAATCTCTGAAAAAACAAAAAAACAAATACTTAGCAAAGAAATTAATATCAATGATGTTCCGAACATATTGAACCAAATTCTTGATAATACTCTTGTTCGTTCCACGATAATGAATGAATGCAGATTACTATCCGAAAATCTTAACAACGAACATGAGCTTTTAGCCAACATTTTTAAAATAATCTCGGCAATTATTGATTATGACATTGCAGTAATTTGGTTTAAAGAAAATGATAATGATTGTAAAAATTTCTATTTTGATACACATTTAAATTTGTCTTCCGGTTTTAAAGAACATTTAATTACGGATATTTTCCATCAAGCAAACTGTGAAGCTGATTTGCAAAATTTTAAAATAACTTATAACAACTCTCTTTTTATCAATAAAAATGTAGAAATTAATGATTATAAAAGCTTTGATGCAAAAAAGATAATTCCAATATATTTTGATGAAGAGTTATTGGGTTGTTTTGCCATTTTTAACAGAAATTATCAAAATTACGAAAGCAACGACATTTTTGATGTTATAATCTCGGAACTTAAACTGTTGTTTAGAATTAAAAAATTGTATTCCAAAACAAAACATCTGGCCATCACTGATTTTTTAACACAAATATACAATCGTAGACAGTTTGATATAACAATAGAGCATGAATTTGCAAGAGCCACAAGATACATAACACCTTTGACTTTGTGCTTAATTGACATAGATTACTTTAAAAATGTTAATGATACTTATGGTCATAAAGTTGGCGACGATGTTTTGTGTTCAATAGCCGCTTTAATAAAAAAAATGTTTCGAAAATCAGATTATGTTTTCAGATATGGTGGCGAAGAATTTATGATTATATTGCCTGAAACAAACGTAAACAATGCTTTTATCCCAATTGAAAGATTGAGAAAAGAAATTGAAAAATTTGAATTTCAAGCTAACACACAAAAATTTAACGTTACGGCAAGCTTTGGCTTGGCAGACAATTGTGTTGATGCTATAACTTTTGAACAATTGATTAAAAATACTGATATTGCTTTATACAAAGCTAAAAACAGCGGACGAAATAAAGTTGTAATTTATGAAGGAAAATAATATTATTCCACAGCAAACAGAAAATGAAAACAGAAGGTTTTTATTTTTTGAAATTAATAATTTAAAATATGCAATCGACACATCTTTTATTGTTGAGTTGATGCATATTCCAAAGTTTGAAACACCTGCAAAAATGTCAAAATATATCTCAGGTGTCATGCCTTATGATCCTATGTCTATCAATATTATTGACATACGCTCTATTTTAAATATGGATGTTGATAAATATCGATTAAATGATTCGTTGGTGATTCTGAAAACAAGCGAAAATATTTTTGGGATTATCGTAAACAAAATCATTGACATTTTAACTCTAGACGACGCTTCCATTCAGCTTTTGCCTTTTGATACACAAAATAAATTAATTGAATTTCTTTATCACTTTAACGACTCAAATGTTTCGATAATCAACCCTGAGATTATTGATGAAATAGTTAAAAATGCCAAAAATGAACAAGCTGAAACTAATTACGCCTCACTATTTCCAACAGATGAGCATTCTTCTGAAATATTGACAAAAAGACAAAACAATCTATACATTAAGTCTAAACAAATTTTAGAAACGGTTATTGAAAAAGAAAACTTTTTGCAATTTCAATCAAACAATTTGAATCTGGCATTAAATATAAAATATATTAAAGAAATAGTCAAACTGTCACAGAACAAATCAATTGAAATTCCACAAGTGCCAAAGTATATAAACAAAATTGTAAACGTTCGCGGAAACTATATAAATGCTTTGGACTTATCATTGTTTTTAAAATGTCAAAATGATGAAGGAAAAAGATTTGAAGAATATAAAAAACTTATCATTCTTGATTTGAAACATTTAAAAATTGGTTTGTTGGCAAATGAAATTTACAACATTCGACGCCTGAAAGCTGACGAATTCATTTTAAATACAGACTCTAAGTTCCACACAGGATATATTATGGGCGATATCTTTAATGATAACAAACTATTTTCGATATTAAACATCGAAAAAATTATCAATGATGAAAAATTGTATATTTCACAAAAGTAAAGATTTATTAAGCGAAATAAGACAAATTTGTCAATTTTTTTAAAAGAAACTCCTTTACTATAATATAGAAATATTATATCAAAGGAGTATAATGGAAATTTTATTTAGATTTTTAAAACAAAATAAACGTTTTCAAGTAAAAGACTTGTGGTAAGAAGAATTCCTATTTCTTTTCGTAACGTTTACGGAATCTTTCAACACGTCCTTCACTGTCTAATATTTTTTGATTTCCTGTGTAAAACGGATGGCATTTGTTACAAATTTCAACAGTAATATCGTCTTTTACAGAACCTGTTTCAATTTCGTTTCCACAAATGCATTTAATTTTAACTTTTTTATAGTCAGGATGTATTCCAGCTTTCATAATTTGAACCTCTAATTTACTAAATATTATAACTAAATATAATTATACCCTTGTAAAAATTTATTTTCAAGTTTTGATTATTTTTTTTACATAACTTAATTTACAAGATGCGTAAAAAATTGTATAATTGTAAAACTATGAATATTGAAAGAGCAGACAAAAAAGTTTGTACAAAAAAAATTGAAGTAAAAAAGAAATTAACGTTTTCACTTGAAGTTTTTCCTCCAAAAGATGATTTGGATGGAGAAAAACTCAATATTTTAATTGAAGAACTTAAAAAATTAAAACAATATGAGCCAAGCCTTGTGTCGATAACTTATGGAGCAGGTGGCATGGGCTCAAAAGATAAGACACTTGCTTGCGCAAAAAAAATAAAAGAAGAATTAAAACTAAATTGCATGCCTCATTTTACATGCATAAATTCAACAAACGATTTTGTTTTGAATTATATAACTGAAATTGAAAAGTTGGGGTTTGACCATATTCTTGCACTTCGTGGGGATAAAACAAAAGACGAGCAAGTGCAAAACGATTTGAAATCAGATTTTCAATTCGCAAGTGATTTGATAAAATTTATAAAAACAAATAGTTCTATAAATATTTCAGCTGCCGGATATCCTGAAGGACACAACGAAGCAGAAAGTTTAAATGAGGATTTAAAAATTCTTAAACTGAAAACAGAACTCGGTGCAAGTTCAATCTACACACAACTTTTTTTTGACAATGAAAAATTTTATAAATATTTTGAAAAAGCAAGAAGCTTAAAAATAGGTACACCAATAATTCCAGGGATTTTGCCGATTACAAGTTTTAAACAAACTTTCAAAATGATTGAAATGTGTAATGTTTCAATTCCAAAACAATTATTCCAAAAACTTGAAAAATATCAAGATGAAAAACACGCAATTTTTGAAATCGGCTTTGAACACGCTTGCAGTCAAATAAAAGGTCTTCAAGATTTTGGAGTCAATGAAGCACATTTCTACACTTTAAACAAAGCTAGTTCAACAAAAAATATATTAAAAGAATGCTTGTAATGTTAAAAAAATTAATATTTGTACTCTTTTTCACAATTTTGAGTTAAAATATAGTTGAAAAATAATTATTTATAAACAAAGGAGGGTTGTCCCATGTGGGATTATTCTGAAAAAGTTATGGAGCATTATCGTAACCCCAAAAACGTTGGTGAAATTGAAAACCCGACAGTTATTGGAGAAGCAGGTTCGCTTGTTTGTGGCGATATGTTAAAATTATATTTAAAAATTAATGATAAAAATGTTGTAGAAGATGCAAAATTTCAAACTTTTGGCTGTGGTTCAGCTGTCGCAAGTTCAAGCATCCTCACTGAAATGATAATAGGTAAAACACTTGATGAAGTCAAAAAAATAACAAACAAAGATATTGCAAACGAACTTGGTGGTCTTCCACCACAAAAAATGCATTGTTCTGTTATGGGGCAGGAAGCCTTAGAAGATGCCCTAAAAAAATTATCAGGCGAAAAAGAAGATAAACAACAAAACAACAACAGTGATAAAATAATTTGTCAGTGTTTTAATATAAGCGAAAATTTGTTGCGAAAAGAAATTCGTGAAAACAACCTTAAAACAGTTGAAGATGTAACAAATTATGTTAAAGCCGGTGGTGCTTGCGGTCATTGCAAAAGCTCAATTGCTGCAATTTTAAACGAGGAACTTGCTTCTTCTGAAAAACAACAAGAAATTGCAAAACTAAGCCCAACACAAAAAATACTAAAAATAAACAACGTCATTGAAACAAGCATTGTGCCAATGTTGCAAAAAGACGGCGGTGACATTGAATTTGTTGATTATGATACAGAAAATAATATTGTTACTGTCAAACTAAAAGGTCGTTGCAGTGCTTGCAAAAATGCACTTCTAACATTGAAAAACTTAGTTGAAACAACTTTAAGAGAACATGTTGATAAAAACATCCAAGTAAAACAAGCTTAAGTATAGAAAAGAAGTATAGATTATGGAAAAAATAATATATCTTGATAATAATGCTACAACAAAAGTTGATGAAAGAGTTGTTGAAAAAATGTTGCCGTATTTTTCAAAAGAGTATGGTAACCCTTCTTCCACCTACACTTTTGGAGGAAATATACAACATAAAATAATTGAAGCACGTGAAACTTTAAAAGATTTTATGGGTGCAAATCGAGTTGGTGAAATTATTTTTACATCCTGTGGTACAGAAAGCGCAAACACAGCGATAAAAGGTGTTTTAACCGCAAACAAAACAAAAAAACACATAATAACTACAAAAGTTGAACATGCATGTGTTCTCACTTTGTACAAAAATCTTGAAACGCAATTTGGCTATAAAGTTGACTATCTTGATGTAAACTCAGATGGTTCACTTGATTTGACACCGCTTGAAAATATGGTTACAGACCAAACAGCACTTGTCAGTTGCATGGCTGCAAATAATGAAACAGGAGTTATTTTTCCTTATGAAAAGCTTGCAGAAATTGTAAAAACTAAAAATCCTAACACAAAAGTTTTTGTGGATGCTGTCCAAGCAGCCGGAAAAATAAAACTTGATATAAAAAACACACAAGTAGATTTGATGGGAATATCAGGACATAAACTGCACGCACCAAAAGGAATTGGAGCTTTATACATTAAAAGTGGCACATTGCTTTCTCCTCTTTTAATTGGTGGGCACCAAGAATCGGGCAAACGTGCAGGTACTGAAAATGTTCCTTATATTGTTGGTCTGGCTGAAGCCGCTAAACTTGCAAATGACTATTTAGATGATGAGTTAACCAATGTAAAACAATTAAGAGATACTCTTGAAGCCGGCATTTTGAAAAATGTATATAATGCAAGACTTAATACAAATGTGTCAAATCGTGTTCCAAATACATCCAATATCGGTTTTGAATACATCGAAGGTGAACTTATTTTGCTTCATTTAAGCGATTTGGGAATTTGTGCAAGTTCAGGAAGCGCATGCACAAGTGGAAGTCTTGATGCAAGCCATGTTTTAAAGGCAATGGGCGTTCCTTTCACCTGTTTGCACGGCAGTATTCGTTTCAGTTTGAGCAGATTTACAACAAAGGAAGAAATTGATTACACCCTTAAGGTTCTTCCGGAAGTTATTAACAAATTAAATAATATTTCACCTTTTCAAAAAGAATTGAATGATTTAAAAAAATTAAAAGCTTAAACATAAATCCATATGAATTTAGTAAAAAAAATAATTTTATATATAATTTTTTTATTTATTATTTTTCCAATTAACATTGCATTTTGTGATGTTAATTTTTTATATACCCACGGTTCAAATGAAGAGGGTGCCGATTTTTTTAATAATGTTTCAAAAAAACTTCATAAAAATATTGAAAA
>UMLR01037946.1_pt1 | contig 10943 bp, 7 predicted proteins | sample 1966741 | NCBI WGS metagenome assembly UMLR01 (sample SAMEA4836207, study PRJEB28245) | human gut metagenome | biome: gut microbiome; material: fecal sample | place: Denmark | collected 2008 | reverse complement strand
CTTGTTGGAAAAAGCCTTGACAACGGAGAATAACCTGCTAAAATGGTAGGCAAATAGGAAAAGGGGCGCGCCGCACCGGGCGCGCCAAATTCCGGAAGAGCATCAAGGGGGCGGGCGGCGCCCGTCTCTGGTATACAAAGGAGGCTTTACCCATGAAAGAATGTATCTCCCGCGAGGCAGCGCTGGCGGCGCTGAAAACGTACAACAAGGAGCCGTTCCACATTCTCCACGGTTTGACGGTGGAGGGCGTTATGCGCTGGTACGCCAATGAGCTGGGCTATGGCGAGGACGCGGATTTCTGGGCCACGGTGGGCCTGCTGCACGACATCGACTTTGAGATGTGGCCGGAGCAGCACTGCCGGAAGGCACCGGAGCTGCTGAAGAAGGCGGGGTGCTCCGAGGAGTTCATCCACGCCGTCTGTTCCCATGGCTACGGCCTATGCTGCGATGTGGAGCCCACCCATGAGATGGAGAAGGTGCTGTTTGCCGCCGACGAGCTGACGGGCCTGGTCGGCGCGGCCGCCCGTATGCGCCCCAGCAAGAGTGTGATGGACATGGAGGTCAGCAGCCTGAAGAAGAAGTATAAGGACAAGAAGTTCGCCGCCGGCTGCTCCCGGGACGTGATCAACACCGGCGCGGAGCGCCTGGGCTGGACCATCGAGGAGCTGATGGAAAAGACCATCCTGGCTATGCGGAGCTGCGAGGAGAGCGTCAACAAGGAGATGGAGACGCTGGCCTGAGCGTATACATCGAAAAGAACACCCTGTGCGAATACACAGGGTGTTCTTTTTTGCGAATTATACGGAGAGTTGTGGGATATTGTGGAGGGACGGAGGAGTTTTACACCGCCTGCGGCGGCGACACCTTATCCGCCCCCTTCGGGGGCACCTGTCTCCCTGCGGGTCGGTCGGTCCGCGGATCTGACAGGCCACCGGCCTGTCATTCAACACTGCGGACCCCTCAAGGGGAAGGCTTACGGGGGTGCGCCCTCGGGGGGAAGGCTGACGGGGTGCAGGGGGAGAAAAAAGGAAGCACCCGGGCGGGTGCTTCCCTGTATGTTATTCGATGGCGATGATGTAGTAGTACACCGGCTGGCCGCCGGGGAGGGCGGCGACCTCGGCGTCGGGGCAGATCGTCTCGAACACCTTGGCGGCGCGGGCGGCGTCATCCTCGGTGACACCCTGGCCGGAGTAGACGGTGACGAACTCGGCGTTCTTATCGGCGGCTACGTGAGCCAGCTTATCCAGCAGCACGTCCAGGCTGCGGTCGGTGCCCAGGAGCTTGCCGTCACACAGGGCCAGGTAGTCCCCTTCGTTAATGGCGAAGCCGTCAAAGTCGGAGTTGCGGGCGGCGTAGGTGATCTGGGCGGTGGTGACGTTGGCGGCGGCCTCGGTCATGGCGGCCAGGATGGCCTGGGGATCGTCGTTGTCCGGGTCCACGGCCATCATGGCGGAGATGCCCTGGGGCACGGTGGCGGTGGGCACCACGATGACCTGCTTTTCCGTCAGGCCCACGCACTGCTGGGCGGCCATGATGATGTTCTTATTGTTGGGCAGGATGAACACGATCTCGCTGGGGGTGCGGTTGACCTCCTGCAGGATGGCCTCGGTGGAGGGGTTCATGGTCTGCCCGCCGGAGACGATACGGTCCACGGTCAGGTCGCGGAACACGGCCTCGAGGCCCTCGCCGGCGCAGACGGCCAGGAAGCCGTAGCGCTTTTCCGGCGCGGCCACAGCAGCCTCGCCGCGCTCCAGCTCAGCCTCGACGGCGTCCAGATCGTCGGTGGACTGGGCCTTCTTGCCGGCGGCCAGGTCGGCGGCCTGGGTACGCATATTCTCGATCTTGGCCAGCTCCAGCGTGCCGTATTTCTGGGCCTCGTTCAGGGCGTCGCCGGGGGTGTCGGTGTGGACGTGGACCTTGAAGGCCTCGTCATCCTCGCCAATGACCAGGCTGTCGCCGATGCTGTTCAGATAGGCACGCAGGCCGTCCAGGGGCTTGTCGGAGGTCTTGCGGACGATGAACACGGTGTCGAAGGCGAAGGTAATGTCCTCGTCGCCGATGGCGGCGAAGTCCGCCTTCTCCTCGGCGGTATCGGCTACCTCAGGCACGGGCTCACCCCGCAGGGCGCGGAGCATACCCTCCAGAATGATGAGGTAGCCCTTGCCGCCGGCGTCCACCACGCCGGCCTTTTTCAGCACGGGGTTCATCTCGATGGTCTCCGCCAGGGTGGTATAGCCGGTCTTGATGGCCTCGTCCAGTACGAACTCGGCGTCATTTTTCTCGCCGGCGGCCTCCAGCGCACGCTGGGCGGCCAGGCGGGAGACGGTGAGGACCGTACCTTCGGCAGGCTTCATCACCGCGCCGTAGGCAGTGGAAACGCCCTCCTGCATGGCCTCGGCCAGCAGGGCGCCGTCGGCGGTGTCATGGCCCTTGAGGACCTTGCTCATGCCGCGGAACAGCAGGGACAAAATGACGCCGGAGTTGCCCCGGGCACCCCGGAGCAGGCCGGAGGCCGTCAGCTTGGCGGCCTCGTCCACGGTGGCGGGCTCAGCCTTGCGGAGCTCGTTCACCGCCGTCTGGATGGTCAGGGACATATTGGTGCCGGTGTCGCCGTCGGGCACCGGAAATACGTTCAGGTCGTTGATGGCCTGCTTCTGCGCGGTGATGCAGGCGGCGCCGAAGGCGACCATCTGCTTGAAGGCGCCGCCGCTGATCTTTTCTGTCATGTCTGTTCTCCTTCCGGGCGCGTCACACGGTGACGGAATCCACGCAGACATTCACCGCTTTGACGGTGACGCCGGTGTTGAGGTTGACCACATACTTGACCTCGCCCATAATGGATCGGCAGACTGTGGCGATGTTGACGCCGTTTTCCACGACGATGTGCAGCTCGATGGACACGGTGCCGTCGTCATTGTATGTGACCTTGACGCCCTTGCTCATGGCCTCGGGCCGCAGGAGATGCACCAGCCCGTCAGTCATGCTGCGCTGGGCCATGCCCTTGACGCCGAAGCAGTTGGTGGCGGCCGCGCCGGTGATGGTGGTGAACACGGCGTCGCTGATGGTGATCTCGCCGTTTTCGGTGGGGACTTTTATCATAGCGGACTTCCTTTCTGCGGAAATGGCATAATAACACACGATAATATGGAGTATTATATACTACTTTCTCCGGGATTACAATAGAGATTTTACCGGGGCGGCATATGGGCAGGTTTCCCGCGCGGCTTTGAAGGCGCGGCGAAGAAAGGGAGCGCCCCGCGGGGCGCTCCCTTGTGCGTTACTGCTTGTAGGGCACGTGCCAGATGGTGTCGGCGTACTGGGAGATGGCCCGGTCGGCGGCGAAGACGCCGCTGCGGGCGATGTTGGTGAGGCTCATGCGGTTCCACGTCTCCCGGTCGCGGTAGGTGTGGCGCATCCGGGATTCGGCCTCGCAGTAGGCGGCGAAGTCGGCCAGGACCATGTACTGGTCCGCCTGACCGTCCATGCCGGTGACAAGGCGCTGGAACAGGTCCTCGTAGGTAACGCCGTCCCGGAAGCCAACCTTCAGCTGGTCCAGCACGCGGCGCAGCACCGGGTCGCGCTGGTAGAGCAGGTTGGGGTCGTAGGTGTGGCGCAGGTGCTCCACCTCATCGGCATGAAGGCCGAAGAGGAACATATTGTCGTCGCCCAGCAGGTCGTGCATTTCCACGTTGGCACCGTCCAGGGTGCCGACGGTCAGCGCGCCGTTCATCATGAACTTCATGTTGCCGGTGCCGCTGGCCTCCTTGCCGGCGGTGGAGATCTGCTGACTGACCTCGCTGGCGGGCATGAGGACCTCGGCCAGGGAGACGCGGTAGTTCTCCAGGAACACCACCTGGAGCCGATCTTTGCACAGCGGGTCGCTGTTGATCTGGTCGGCCAGAGAATTGATGAGGTGGATGATGCGCTTGGCCACGGCGTAGCCGGGGGCGGCCTTGGCGCCGAACAGGAACGTCTGGGGCGGGAGGTCCAGGCTGGGGTCATCCTGCAGGCGCTGGTACAGGTAGATGATCTGCAAAGCGTTCAGCAGCTGGCGCTTGTACTCGTGAAGGCGCTTCACCTGCACGTCGAAGATGGCGTCGGTGTTCAGCACCACGCCCTGGTGCTTCCTGGCGAAGGCGGCAAAGGCCAGCTTGTTCTGATGCTTGATGTCCTCCAGACGCTGAAGGACCGCCTTGTCACCGGCGTAGGCCTCCAGCTTTTTCAGCTCCTGCGGATGGGTGAGATAGCCCTCGCCGATCAGGTCGCGAAGCAGTCCGTCCAGACCGGGGTTGATCTGGGGCACCCAGCGGCGGTGGTCGATGCCGTTGGTGACGTTCTTGAACTTGTCCGGCATCATCTGGCAGGCGTCCTTGAACAGGTCCTTCCGCAAAATCTCGGAGTGTAGGGCGCTGACGCCGTTGACAGCCATGCTGCCGGCGATGCACAGGTTGGCCATGCGGACGCCGCCGTCCCAGATAATGGCCAGCTTGGCGGTCTTGACCGGGTCGTGATAGAATTCCTCCCCCTGCTGCTGCCAGCGGCGGGAGATCTCCTGCAATATCTGCCACACGCGGGGCAGCAGCGTTTCGAACAGCTGCTGCGGCCAGACCTCAAGGGCCTCGGAAAGCACGGTGTGGTTGGTGTAGGCCACGCAGTGGGTGGTGATGTGCCAGGCCTCGTCCCAGCCCATGCCGGCATCGTCGATGAGGATACGCATCAGCTCCGGGATCACCAGCGTGGGGTGGGTATCGTTGATCTGGATGACATTCTTCTCATGGAAGTTCCTGAGGGTACCGTACTGCTGGATGTGCTTGCGGGTGATGGACTGAATGGTGGCGGACACGAAGAAATACTGCTGCTTCAGCCGCAGGGACTTGCCCTCGTAGTGGTTGTCCTCGGGGTAGAGCACCTGACTGATGGCGTCAGCCATGGCGCGCTCCTCGGCGGCATGGAGGTACTGGCCCTCGCTGAAGAGCTTCATGTCGATGGGCTTGGGGCTGCGGGCCTGCCACAGGCGCAGGGTGTTCACATGGTCGGTGTCGTAGCCGGCGATCTCCATATCGCAGGGGATGGCCAGCACACGGGTGTAGTCCTCATGGACCACCATCAGGTGGTTGTTGTCCCAGCGGGTGCGGACCTTGCCGCCGAAGCGGACCTCCTCCGCCTCCTGCAGCTTGGGCAGCAGCCACGCGTCGCCCAGCTGCATCCAGTCGTCGGGCAGCTCCACCTGCTGGCCCTCCACGATCTTCTGCTTGAAAATGCCCAGCTCATAGCAAATGGAGTAGCCCGTCGCCGGGATCTCCAGGGTGGTCATGCTGTCCAGATAGCAGGCGGCCAGACGGCCTAGACCGCCGTTGCCCAGACCGGCGTCCGGCTCCATGTCGAAGATGTCCGCCGCTTTGAAGCCCAGCTCGCCGATGGCGGCGGTCAGGGGCTCCAGCAGCGCCAGATTGAAGGCGTTTTTCATCAGGCTGCGGCCCATCAGGAACTCCAGCGACAGGTAGTGGACCTTACGCTTTTCCTCGTGGGCCGTCTCCTCGCGGGTCTGTACGCCGTGCTCGGCCATGATGTCCCGCAGGACCATGGCGCAGGCCTTCATCATCTCGCCGTCGGTGGCCTGCTGCTCGGTGCAGCCGTAGTTGAGGCGCAGCTTCTGCACGATGGCCTCTTTCAGGGTCTCTTTGTTGTAGGTCATATCGGGTAACTCCTCCTTGGGTCAAAGGTTCTCATAAATGTGCCGGTAGGCCGCCGCACTGCGGCCCCAGCTGAAGTCCGCGGTCATGCCACGGTATCGAACGGTGTCGAAGCCTGTCCGGTCGCCCCGGTACAGGCCGGTGGCCTGACCGATGACGGAGAGCATGGCCCCGGCGTCATAGTCGCCGAACAGGTAGCCGGTGCTGTCCTCCTGCCCCACCTGGCAGGAGCGCACGGTGTCCGCCAGACCGCCGGTGCTCCGCACGATGGGCACCGCGCCGTAGCGCATGGCGATCATCTGGCTCAGGCCGCAGGGCTCGCTGCGGGAGGGCATCAGGAACAGGTCCGCGGCGGCGTATACGCGGCGGGACAGGTCCTCGGCGTACAAAATCTGCGCCGACAGGCGGCCGGGGTACTGACCCGCCTTCCAGCGGAAGAAATCCTCATACCCCCGGTCACCGGTGCCCAGTACCACGAACTGGCAGCCGGTGGCCATGATGCCGTCCATGGCCTGCTGCACGAGATCAAGCCCCTTGTGGCCCACCAGCCGCGTCACCATGGCGATCAGCGGCGTGTCCGGCTCCTGGGCAAGTCCGAGGGCAGCCTGCAGGGATGCCTTGCACACGGCCTTGCCAGCCGGGTCTGCCGCCGTGTAATGCGCCGGAAGCGCCGGGTCGGACGCCGGGTCGTAGGTGACGGTGTCGATGCCGTTGACCACGCCATGCATTTTCCAGCCGATGGCGTCCACCACGCTCTCCAGCCCCTCGGCATAGGCCGGGTCATGGAGTTGGGCGGCGTAGGTGGGGCTGACGGTGGTGACGGCGTCGGCCATGAGCATGGCACCCTTCATCAGGTTCACGTCGCCGTCCATGCGGAGGGTGCCGTCGTCGTACCAGCCACGATCCAGACCGAAGAGCTGGTCTACGCTGTCGCTGCCGTAGCGGCCCTGATACTCGATATTGTGGATGGTGAACACCGTGCGGATATGGCGTATCTCCCACCAGCGGGTGGCCGCATCCTTGAGATAGATGGGCACCAGCGCCGTCTGCCAGTCGTTGCAGTGGAGGATGTCCGGCATCCAGTCCAGGCTGGGCAGCAGGTCGACGACCGCGTGGCTGAAGAAAGCGAAGCGCTCGCCGTCGTCAAACTCGCCGTACAGGCGGCCGCGGCGGAAGTATTTTTCGTTGTCCACGAAGTACCAGGTCACACCCTGGTCATAGAGGGAGAACAGGCCGCAGTACTCATGCCGCCAGCCCAGGTCCACATAGATATACCGGCGGAAGGGCATTTTCTCCCGCCACTGGGGGCCGATCTTGTCGTACAGGGGCAGGATGACGGCGGTCTCGACACCCTCCGCCGCCAGGGCGGGGGGGAGGCTGCCGGCCACATCGGCCAGGCCGCCGGTCTTGCAGAAGGGATAGGCCTCGCTGGTCACATACAGCAGCTTCATGGCAGGCTCCTTTCTCTTACACCGTCGCGCCCTTGGCGATGACGATGGGATAGCGCTCGTGGCCCATCAGGGTCACATTCTCGCTGACGGTGACGTATTTGTCGGTGATCACGCCCCGCAGTATGGCACCGCGCTTGACCACCGTGTCCTTGAACAGGATACAGTTTTCCACGCTGGCACCCTTTTCAATACGCACGTTGCGGAACAGCACGCAGTTTTTTACGCTGCCCTGGATGTCGCAGCCGTCGGCGGCCAGGGAGTTGACGCAGCCGCCCTCCGGGTCGATGTAGCTGGAGGGGGAGTCGTTCTCCTTGCCGTATACCGGGCGGTCCGGGCAGAACAGGGCGCTGCGGGTGGCGGTATCCAGCAGCTCCATGCTGCGGTCGTAGTAGTTCTGCAGGGTGCTGATATGGGCGGCGTAGCCGTCGTAGACGTAGCTTTGCAGATGGAGGCGGCTGCTCATGCCCTGAAGGATATCCCGCCGCAGGCTGTAACGGTTGTGGCTCAGGCACTCCGTCACCAGCTGGATGAGCAGCTCGGTCCGCAGGATAAAGATGTTCAGGCAGCGATAGCCCTCCGGCGTGTGCAGGCCGTAGGCCGTGTCGGTGATGCGGCCCCGGGAATCCAGCCGGAAGTAGGTATCCTGCCCGTCGCCGGGGACGGCGGTGCAGACGGCGGTGATGTCCGCGCCGGTGTCGATATGGCGGCGGAGCACGTCCTCCAGGGGCGCGTTGATGACCGTGTCGCTGTCGGACAGAACCACGTAGTCCTGACGGATGCTCTTCAGGTAGTTCATCACGCTGCCCAGGGCATCCACGCGGCCGCGGAACTGGCCGTCGCCGCGGTGCTGCTCATTATAGGCGAAGGCCGGCAGCAGTGTCAGACCGCCGAAGTTGCGGCTCAGGTCCCAGCTCTTGCCGCTGCCCAGGTGGTCCAGCAGCGACTGGCACTTGCCGTGCATGATGACGCCCACGTCCGTGACGCCGGCGTTCACCATGCTGGAGAGGATGAAGTCGATGATGCGGTAGTCACCGCCGAAGGGGATGGAGCCGTGGACGCGATTTTCGATGAGCTCCCGCAGGCCGTTTTCCTTGTCGTAGGAGAAGATGATCCCGTGCATTCCGTTCATGGCCGCACCTCCTTGCCGTTTTCGCCCAGCATCATTTTCGGTTCGATGACCGCGCCGTCCGCCACGGAGGTCCGGGGCCCCAGCACGGCGATGCCCCAGTCCTCAAAGGGGACGCTGCCCGGGGCGCCGCCCACCACGGCGTTTCTGCCTACGCGGCAGCCCTCGCCCACGATGGCGTAGGACACCTTCGCGCCTGCCTCGATGACGGCGCCGGGCATGACCACGGAATAGGAGACGGACGCGCCCTCGGCCACGGTGGTGCCGGTGCTGAGGACGGCGTTCTTTACCTCGCCCAGCACGGTGCAGCCCTTGGCCACGGCGCTGTTGCCCACATCGCCCGTTTTACCGATGTAGGTGGGCGGGCAGGTGGGCGTGCGGCCGTAGATGCGCCACTTCTTGTCCAGCAGGTTCAGCCCGGAGCCGGGGGAGAGCATATCCATGTTGGCGTCCCACAGGGAGTCCAGCGTGCCCACGTCCTTCCAGTAGCCCTCGAAGCGGTAGGCGGACATCTTCTCACCGTTTCGCAGCATAGCGGGGATGATGTTTTTTCCGAAGTCGTTGTCGCTGCGGGGGTCAGTCTCATCATCGATGAGGTACTGGCGCAGCTTTTTCCAGGTGAAGATATAGATGCCCATAGAGGCCAGGTTGCTTTTCGGTTCCTTGGGCTTCTCGGCGAACTCGGTGATATTATCATCACCGTCCACGGCCATGATGCCGAAGCGGCTGGCCTCCTCCCAGGGGACCTCCATGACGGAGATGGTGCAGTCGGCGCCGGTGGCCTTGTGGCGGCGCAGCATCAGGGAGTAGTCCATCTTATAGATGTGGTCGCCGGAGAGCACCAGCACGTACTCCGGGTCGTACAGATCCACGAAGCCGATGTTCTGGTAGATGGCGTTGGCGGTGCCCTTGTACCAGACGGCGCCGCCGGCGCTCTGGTAGGGCGGCAGGATATGTACGCCGCCGTTGACACGGTCCAGCTCCCAGGGCTGGCCGCTGCCGATGTAGGTGTTCAGCTCCAGCGGCCGGTACTGGGTCAGTACGCCCACGGTGTCGATGCCGGAGTTGGTACAGTTGGACAGGGGAAAGTCGATGATGCGGAATTTGCCGCCGAAGGGCACGGCGGGCTTGGCCATGCTGCCGGTGAGCACGTACAGGCGGCTGCCCTGGCCGCCGGCCAGCAGCATCGCCACACACTCTTTTTTCATCCTTGCGTACCTCCTGTGTTCTGTTTTTTCCGGGGGCGTTTTCCCTCCCGGCGCAGCAGCACCGCGCCCAGGGGCGGAATGGTCAGGGAAAGGGACGTCTCCCGCCCGTGGGAGGGGATATCGTCCACGTCGATCCGGCTGCCCGCCGGAAGGGCGCAGCCGCTGCCGCCCCAGCAGGCGTCGTCCGTGTTGAACAGCACCTCATACCGCGCCGCTGCCGGCACGCCGAAGCGGTAGTTGTCCCAGGGCACCGGCGCGAAATTCACCGCGCAGATCAGCTCGTGGCCCCTGCGGTCCCGCCGCAGAAACACCAGCACGTTGTTGTGGTTATCATCGGCCACCAGCCATGTAAAGCCGTCCCAGTCCCGGTCGTTTTCCCACAGGCACCGGTTGCGCTTATACAGCCGGTTCAGCTGCCGCAGGCACTCATGGCTGGCCCGGCAGGCGGGATCGTCCAGCAGATACCAGTCCAGCTGGCCGCGGAAGTCCCACTCGTGCCACTGGGGCAGCTCGCTGCCCATGAACAGCAGCTTTTTGCCGGGGTGGCACAGCATATAGGCCCAGAAGCTCCTCACGCCGGCCAGCTGCCGCCAGTCGTCGCCGGGCATCTTGCCCCGGAGAGAGCCCTTCATGTGGACCACCTCGTCGTGGGACAGGGGCAGGACGTAGTTTTCCGAGAAGGCGTAGACCATGGAGAACGTCACGTCCCGGTGGTGGAACTGGCGGAAGTAGGGGTCCATCTTCAGATAGTGGCACAGGTCGTTCATCCAGCCCATGTTCCACTTCAGGTTGAAGCCCAGACCGCCCTGCTCCGGCGGATAGGTGACCAGCGGCCACGCGGTGGACTCCTCCGCCACCATCAGCGCCGCCGGGTCGGCGGCAAAGGCTGCCCGGTTCAGCTCACGCAGGAAGTCGATGGCCTCCAGGTTCTCCCGGCCGCCGTCCTTGTTGGGACGCCACGCGCCGCCCTGCCGGTCATAGTCCAGATACAGCATGGACGCCACCGCGTCCACCCGCAGCCCGTCGATGTGGTATTCCTTCAACCAGTAGACGGCGGAGGACAGCAGGAATTCCCGGACCTCCGGTTTGCCGAAGTCGAATACACGGGTGCCCCAGCCGGCGTGCTCCCATTTCAGGGGGTCGCCGTACTCGTAGAGGCAGGTGCCGTCAAATTCGATAAGCCCGTGGCTGTCCTTACAGAAGTGGGCGGGCACCCAGTCCAGTATCACGCCCAGCCCCGCCCGGTGCAGGGCATCCACCAGGGCCATGAAGTCGTGGGGTGTGCCGTAGCGGCTGGGGGGGGCGAAGTAGCCGGTGCACTGGTAGCCCCAGCTGTCGTCCAGGGGGTATTCCGTCACCGGCAGCAGCTCTACGAAGTTGTAGCCCATGGCCTTTACATAGGAGGGCAGCTCCTTTGCCAGCTCCACATAGCTCAGGGGAGAGCCGTCCTCGTGGCGCTTCCACG
>UMLR01053581.1_pt1 | contig 10949 bp, 6 predicted proteins | sample 1966741 | NCBI WGS metagenome assembly UMLR01 (sample SAMEA4836207, study PRJEB28245) | human gut metagenome | biome: gut microbiome; material: fecal sample | place: Denmark | collected 2008 | reverse complement strand
AGCGGCATCATCTGAGCCTGTCCGCCGCCAACCAAACCTGCTGATGTTTTCAGAGAACCAATAAAATTGCCCGTTTCCTTCATCTGAAACATTGTTTTTCCGGCTGTATTAACATAGTACAATCCACTTCCACCAGCTCCGGTTACTGCGGTTTGCACAGCAGTTGTCAATGGTTGAAACGCTGTTCCCATAGCTGCCAATCTTGTTACTGGTAATTTTGTGTAATTGGAAACACCAACTTTTGTTTTCTCTAACAACGGACATAGCGATGCATCGTTCATCATTGTCATTATCTCATTATCTTTCCCATTATCCATTCTTACAATTTCGCCCATATTCATACCTCTTTTCGGTCTGTTAATTTAGTTTCATAACAGACCTTGTAAATTTTGCGAATTGTCTTTTTTAAATAGAGTTCATAATATTTAATAAACTCTGATAACTATCAACATCGTGGTAAACCACTTTGCTATTCGACATTTCATTAAACAGCTTTTTAGCACAAGAAATCTTTGCCTGTTCTATCGGTCTAAGATTAAGTGTTTCCATTGTACCTTTGGTTTCAGCTACAAAGAAAATGTGCTTAACAGTTCCCTCATAAAAAGCGATTGCCCAGTCAGGGGAGTAATTGCCTATCGGAGTAGGAATTTGGAAGGTTCTTGGAAGTTTTGCATATACACATACTTCTTCTGCTGCATCTAAATCTTCAGCAAATCTTCTCTCAATACTCTGCTCTGCCGAACCATCTGTAAATACATAATCCTGAATGGCTTTCTTTGCAAGGAATGCCTTATCAAAACTCTGCGTATTCTTTTCGGCTGTGAAGATTGTGCTATCGTATTCTCCTTCAATCGTATCATAAGAAATATGTTCCACAATCATTGTTGCTTTCTGCTCGTTGATAAGCCTGATAACCTTTGTGATAAATTCTTCCGGATTATTTTTAAACATATATATCTTATCAGCTCTGATTCCTTGCAGGATTGCTGACACAGTTTTACGGGTAAGAGTTGTTCCCTCAGCCACTTTGCCGATAAGGTCATACTTAATCTGACTTGTTTCTGCGTGTTTCAGCGTTTGTGTCCTTGTCTTTTCTCCTGTAAATGAAGCTCCACGCTCAACCTCATACTCATTCATTTCTGCTTTTTGGCGACCAATGGTTGTTGTATACTGAAGTTCAGAAACAAAAAGTTTTTCGTCAATATGAGCGGTTGCTTTCTTAATCAGCTCGTCGCTATCGAACTCAACTGTATAAGCATACTTGTGGTTAATTTCTCGCCATAACGCCTGAAATTCTTTCTTGGCAAAATTATCATTAAGCGGATTATCCTTAACTTTTGTTTCATGACCATCTGTAAACATATCCTGAAGAATACTATCATCATATACAGATTGAATAAGCGTATGGATGCCCTCTGCCATTGGTTTAAGCTCATCCGGCAGTTCTGCGACAGTTCCACTCTTAATTTCCTGACGGTATTTATCCGTTACTTTACGCTTCATATCTACATAGCCATTCTGAATAAGATAAAATTCAATAGCATTTGCAGTTTCGTCATCTATAAGTGTAGGAACATCATCCACTTTAATATACTTGCCCTTAAAGTATTCACTTGTTGCAACAGTTGGTCTGTCATAAAGTACAGTCTTAATATCAGACTGTAAATCTGTAACAAATGTCTTGTAACTTTCACTTGCAACAACTGTCAACACGTTAATATCGTGTACTGTTTCTCCGCAGCTTTCAACATCCATTCGATTACCATTCTGATTCACACACAAACGGAGTCCACGCCCCACCTCTTGACGTTTTGCAGTATTACTATCGGAATGTTTAAGCGTACAAATCTGAAATACATTCGGATTATCCCAGCCTTCACGCAAAGCCGAGTGGGAAAATATAAATCTTGTAGGCTCATCAAAAGAAAGCAATCTTTCCTTGTTCTTTAATATCAGGTCATATGCCGAAATATCATCGGAGAACTCACTGCCACGCTTTACTTTACTGTCGATAGCATGTCCTTTTTTATCAATACTGAAATAGCCTTTATGTACTTCTTCTACATCACTACAAGTTGATTTTAAATATCTCTGGTACGGAGTATCAAGCAATGTTACATATTCATTAAGCACGTTGATGTACTCCTGCTCAAACATCTTGCCATATTCGCCAAGAACTTCATCTCCGTTTTCATCATACTGGCGATACTTTGCAACTTCATCAATGAAGAACAATGACAGACATTTAATTCCTTTATCAAAGAGTTTTTCTTCCTTCTCAAAATGAGAAAGAATTGTTTCTCTTATCTGAATGCGACGCATATCTTTTTCGGATATATCGCCAACAATATCTCCCGTACTTATAACTTCTCCATTTGTAAAAGTTACTGTTCCACGAAGCGGGTCAATTTCAGAAATGGTATAACCTTTGTACTGTTCCATCTCTTGTGAAACATAATATAAATCATCGCCCACACCAAGAATACGGGATTCACGGTTAATGGATTTATTGTACCCAATTTCAAGTTCAATTTTTGCCATAGGTGGCTTTTTGCTTGAAAGCACAATCTGTTCAAGGTACAAATAACTATCTGTACCTCTGAAATTCTTAACCTCAAATCCTTTCACTTCAATCTTCTTGACCAACTTCTTATTAAATGCGTCTAAAGCATCAAGAACATAAATAAGATTATGGTGCTTTGCATGGGTAGCAGAATAATTAAGGCTAAAAAGAGGATTAAAGTTTTTCAGTGCCTTTTGCGTTACTTCTCCGCCCATCTTCTGCGGTTCATCAAGAATAATAATCGGTCTATTCGCTTTGATTACATCAATCGGACGACGAGAGCCAAATTCATCACGCTTTGAATAAATAATACGAGCTTCCTTACTGCGTCCGTCCTCTTTCAAAGAAGAAGCGAAAGCCTGCGTATTGATAATCATTACATTGATACCGGAACTGCTTGAAAAGTTGTCAAGCTGATTCAGGTTTGAACTGTTATAAATGAAGAAACGAGCCTTTTTGCCATAATGTTCCATAAAATGGTCAGCTGTAATCTCAAAAGATTTTTTTACACCCTCACGAATAGCAATACTTGGAACAACCACGATAAACTTGCTCCATCCATACTTTTTATTCAATTCAAACATTGTCTTGATATATACATATGTTTTACCTGTACCAGTTTCCATTTCAATATCAAGACTGCATCTTCCCATATCTTTTACAAGAGAATTTGAAAGCTTAATATTATTCTGACGCTGTAATGTCTGAATATTATTCAGAAGCTGTTCATCCGAAAGCTCCACCAGTTCATTCTTGTATCCGGTATCATTTGTCGGGTCATACAGTTGCATCTCTTCATCTGTAAATCCCAATGTCATCTGCATATCCTTGGACTTCATTTTACCGAGGTCACGAATATAGCTGATTTTGTCGTGAAAGCCTTGCCCGTTAAAAACCTTTACAACTGCGTCAACAGCGTCCGTTTGGTATTGTTGTATCTTAAAATTAAATTTCAACTTTCAACACCTCCATCCACGAATTTACGCATCATCTTATCTAAGTCTTCATACCACTTATATTTATCTTCATACATAAAAACATGCCCTAATATAGGATATAGTTCCTCTGACAATTCCATTTCACTGATAAGTTTTTGAGTATCTATTTCATCACTAAATTGACCACAGGCAACAATATTCCCTATATATTGCATACTATGGACAAGTAACTGATATCTATTATCAATCCCTTCTAACTTCCAATAGGTTTCTTTTGCACTTTGTAAGATGGCTTCAGCCAATTCTTTTTGGCTCATATCCTCAAGTTTTACAATTTCAATGTATTTTTTAGTTCCAAACAGCGTTGCTGCATATTCACTGTAAACATTAAAAGTAACATACAACGGACTATTTTTAAGTGCATCAATATTATTATCAGTAACTGTTTTCAAAAATAAAACGAAATCTATTAAGTGCCTATATTCATGAAAGGCAGTCATAATCTCTAACATAGATTCTCTGTTTTCTTGAATTAAAATATAATATGGATTATTATTCACTGCTGGAATAAATGTTCCGGTAAAATGCTCAGCATCATAAACTGAATTTAATTTCTCTCCACATTCTTGTTGCAGTTCTTGTGTCCTCTCTGAAACATCTGCAACATACTCAACAACGACATTAATACCATACTGTTTCTTTGTTACACCCTCTATGGTAGACTTAATCAATTTTTGTGTTTCATCCATTACAGCACCTTCCTTACTGTATCAGGACTGTATGCGGCGAAAATCTGCTCAAAGTTTGTAGCGACACTATCGTTTGCCATAGAGCTGTCACGCATAACAAAGTAATACGGCTTCTGTTTTGCAATCTCTGTAATTACTTCTTCAGTTACATTGTCATCAAAGCAAGCAATCAGATAATTATCCTCAACATTGAATACTTTCTTTCCAGCGATAGTAGTTTCCTTGATTTTGCTTGAAAGAAGTACACCTAAGTCAAGCATAACTTGGAACAGTAAATCTTCTGATGTTCTATCCTCTTTTATATTATCCTCAAGGCTTGTAAACAATGATGGTTCATACTCTGCCGGATTATAATATACATTTTTCATATTAGAGGTATCGCATTTCAGCACACGGAATCCACCGTCAAACTTTGCTTCAGGATTTTCTTCCGCAATTTTCTTTGTAGCACGGCGGATACGCTCTTTAGCGATTTCACATATATCTCTATATCCATTTCGATATGCTTCAGATTTCTCGTTTACATTTTCCTTAAGCTGAACCATAATATACTTTCTTTTTCCACTCGTTTCTGCATTATAATTTATCACAGCATGGGCAGTTGTTGCAGACCCTGAAAAGAAATCTAAAACATAACAATTATCGTCAGAAAATGTCATCATTCTAAGCATTCTATCAATCAATTCCAAAGGCTTTGGCGTATCAAAAGTCGCTTCTCCCATAAGGCTCTTTAATTTCGAAGTAGCTGACGAAGTCAAACCTGCATCGTCCCACCAAGTAGTTGCAGTTCTTCTTGTTTGTTCAGCTGTTGTTTTAAAATATTTTTGATAAAGACTGTTCCCTTTTCGAACAACTAATCCAGCCTCATATTTCTGTTTCATAGTTTCCTTAGAAAATCGCCAATATCCCTCAACTCCTAAGAACTCATAATGTGGATTTCCTTTTTTAGCACCACCCGGACCATCAACCGGAACAAGTCTATATGCACCCTTTCCATCGTTATCATCCAAATCAAATCCTTCTAAAACTGGATCGAGTCCAATCATTTTGCGGTTACTTTCCATAACCACTCTGTTTTTTGCGTAGAACAGTATTGTATTATGATTGGGAGAAATGATTTTGTCGTTTGAAACAGATGCTCTTGATTTATGACATATCAAAGCAACACGATTATTTGAGCCGAATATTTCATCACATACCTTCGTAAGGTTGGTAACTTCATTATCATCTATACTAATAAATAACGCTCCATCTTCAGTAAGTAAATCTTTTGCAAGCCTTATTCTCGGAAATATCATATTAAGCCAATCTGTATGAAATCTGCCATTTGTTTCTGTATTTTGAAATAATCGTTCACCATCGTCTGTCATTTGTCCACTAGATAAAACATATTCAGATTGACTTAATGAAAAATCATCCTCATACACAAAATCATTTCCCGTATTATACGGCGGGTCTATGTAAATCATCTTGATTTTTCCAAGATAAGTTTCTTGCAACAGCTTCAACACTTCAAGGTTGTCGCCCTCGATATAAAGATTTTCAGTATTATCAAAATCAACGCTTTCCTCTCTGCATGGACGGAGGGTTTTGTTTATCGGTGCATTGGCAAGAAGAACAGATTTCTTCTTGTCAGGCCAAGTAAACTGATAGCGTTCCTCATTTCCATCAACGACCTTACATGAAATTTCCTGCATAAGTACGTCCTTATCAATAGCACGAACAACTTCACCGTTTTCATCAATTGTTTCAGTAACAGCATTAGGGAACATTGCCGCTAACTTCTTAAAATTCTCATCAGCCTTATTAACAGTCTGCATCTTGAGTTTGTCCATTTTCTTTTCCTCCGGTCTATGGTTTAGGATATAGTTTTTTCTGTATCTTCAGGCGTAAACAATTCCTTCAATTGAATTGCTATTTCTTCTGCCGTCATTGAAGCAGTCATCATTGCCTTACGGTCTGCAATAATTGGGCTGTATTCGACAATCTGTTTCTTGGTCAAATTGTGCCATATCGGAAGAATTACTTTCCCATTGATACTCTCAACCTGAAACAAACCATTCAGTTCAGCCTTCGTCCAATATTTGTGTTCTGCAATATAATTGGGCGATAAAACGACAACACCATATCTGGATTTAGCCAATCCTTTGTCAATTTTTTCTCTCATGGAGTCACCCCATTTAAGCTTATTTGTATCATACCAAACTTTAAGTCCCTGCTTTTTCAACTCATCGACAAATTCATCGACAAAATCTTCTTTATCTTCCCATGCATGAGAAACAAATACATCATATTCTTCTTCACTTTCACTATTATTCTGCTGAGGAAGTACAACAGATTTTGCTAATTGCCGTTGAAGTTCATCTATACGATTTTCATAAGATGCCTGCAAACGCTGACTTGCCCTGTCCTGTTTCTTCTGTTCATTCTGCTGTTCTTTTTGAAGTTTCAAGTAGGCATCTGAGCGTTTCTTTCTCTTCTCAGCTATCTTCTTGCCAAGGTTTGCACTATCCTTACTCTTTTTTGCTATATCTGATTCACAAGAAGCAATCTGTCTTCTCTTACTATTGAGAGAGCTTTGTGAAGTATTCTTATTAATAGATTTTTGTGTCGAAACAATTTTATTCTGTAAAGATGCTATGTCTTTATCCTTTGCAGCTTTCTCTTTTTCAAGGTCTGCAATTTCTTTATCTAACCCATTTACAGCCTTCTGATACTGGTCAACTGACATCCTTATCCCTCCAATAATTTAAGCTTCTCTTTAAGTTTCTTTTCTGCTTGCACTAATTCAAACTTCTTTTTAGGCTGCTTCTCTGCCCTTGCCTGCTTTTCAAGTTTTGCAATCTCTTTTTCGAGCTTCTGCTTTTTTTCATTTATCTCTATCTGTTCATCAAGTGAATTCCCTTTTTCTATATTCACTCCGCCGACAGCAATAATGATATTCTCCCAGACAGTATCGAGATTTAACCCTTTAAGTTCAACCTTTTGTTCTTCTGTCGGCATCCACGCTGTCTGCATTACCTTTGTATGGTAAATAGCAAGTCTGCTTTCATTCTCATATTCAAGAACAAATAAAATATTTTGCGGTATCAACTTAGAAAGCGTCGCTATCGTTTTTTCGTCATATTCTTTCTTTTTAAGAGAAACATGCAAAACAAAAAAGCTTTTCACGTCCTCTCCAGAAGGAATATTGACCTTATTGGGAGCGATCTCATTTACAATCGTGATTCTTGAAATATCAGCATCAATTTTTTCTTTTGCTGCTGTATTCATTTGAAATTTCGTATAAATTGCTTTTTTCGGAAGCTGCTTACTCATTTCCGTTGTTTTTGGCAATCCGAGCATTTCATCCTCCTCTTATTTCACAACTAAAAAACATATTAGTTCAAAATCATTTAATCCTTTTATCTCATTACTCAGAAAACTAATCTGACCGCCACCTAAGAAGCTGTCTATATCACTCTCATCTTTCACTTCGATAATGGAAGCAATAGCATCTCCAAGCAAATTAGAATACTTCGACATATTTCTTCCATCACGAGTTTCTTTATTGAATTGTTTACAAAGTTCTGTGTCCGCTTCTGTTTTTCCTTTACAAAGGTAACGCATTTTATCAAGCATTTCCTTTGGAGACAAATGGTCGCAAATAACTTCTCCATCATTACTGATATACACCATATAGAATGGGTGAAGTCTGTTCTGATTATCAATATTCACGCTATTAGAGCGATTTTTCAGTACATAGATTACCCCTGCCGGTGTATCATCAGTTGACTTAGCCACTGCATGAAGTCCAAACGGTGATTTATCTATATCCGGATGATGCTTAATGTAGTCAAGCAAATCAAGTCGGAATTCATTAAGTCCTAAATCCATTATTGATATTCCAGTTGTCATATCCTCAATATCTACAACCTCATCCTGCAATCGTCTAAGCTGTGCTTTTCTATATTCAAGGTCTGTCTTTTCTTCATCACTCAAAAGATTGTCGTCGCCCGTTGCTGTCATATCTACAATCTTCATACGGGTTTCAACTTTTGCTTTTAGATTGATGTACTCGTCAAGAGTTACATCAGGCCAAAAGTTCACAAGCTGAATAACCTTATTTTTACTTCCGATACGGTCAATACGTCCGAAACGCTGGATAATACGAACCGGATTCCAATGTATATCATAATTTATCAGATAGTCGCAATCCTGCAAGTTCTGACCTTCTGAAATACAGTCGGTAGCAATAAGGAAATCAATTTCTGTATTATCATTCGGCATTAACAGTTTTTTGTCCTTTGAGATTGGCGAAAAGCAAGTCAATACCGTATTCAGGTCGTTTTTTAATTTTGGACAAGTTGTGCGTCCCTCAACTGAACCGGATACCATAGCTGTATTCAATCCATATTTTTCTTTCACATAAGTACTTACATTGTCGTAAATGTATCTTGCTGTATCAGCAAAAGCTGTAAATACAATGACTTTTTTGTTTCCCTCGTTTATTGGATGACTTAACTTATTGTCAATTATTTTCATCAATTCTTGCAGTTTCAAATCATGTTCCGGCGTTATATCCCCAACCATAAGAGTAAGAAGCTCCAGTGTATCTTGGTCTTTTTTCAGGCTATCTCGCCATGATACATAATCCATATCCGCAAGACTGATTTTTATCTTTTTCCCAAAAGAGAATAAGTCATCTGTATTCTGGTCTTCATCGTCAAACTCATTTATATCTGAAATATCAGTAAGCTCAAGACTTGTATCAGAATATTTATCAAATTCCTCGATTGTCTTAATGGTGCTTTCAATCAACTCCTTAATTCGAGTAAGCGTTAAATTGAAAGAATAAACAGAGCTTTCCATACGCTTCATCAAATTGATTGCAGTAAGTCTACGGATACCTTGTTCACGATTTGCCTGCGTAAATCCGACATTTACTTTATTATCCTCATATATTTGAGCATACTTTTCCATCTTACTCGGAAGAATAAAATGTGTCGGTGTATATATAGTTAACGTCAGCAGCATAAGTTGTTCAAATATCTGATTATATGTAATTGCTGATTTAAGGTCAGTCAAATGCGGTCTTAGTGATATAGGTTTTAACCTTGTCGGAAATGTACCTATATCAGACGTATCATAATACTTCTGAATATGCTTTCTTGAACGGGCAATCGTAACGCTGTCCAACACTTCAAAGAAATCAAAATCAAGCATTTTAAGCAAATTTTCTGTCGTTCTATCGCAAGGCTCCCATTTACTCCAAGTATTAAATGCTCTTTGTGCATTTTTAAATATATCGTCAATAGAACGTGTTGTATTTAATTTATCATCTATGTACTCCGTATGACCTTCATACGCAAGTGCCAGCTGATTTTTCAAATCATTAAAACGGTTATTTACTGGTGTAGCCGAAAGCATAAGCACCTTTGTCTTTACACCTGCACGAATAACTTTTTTTAGAAGTTTTACATATCTATTTTCTTTATCATTTTCATCTGGATTTTCGACTATTTTTCCTCCGTTACGGAAATTATGTGATTCATCAATAACAACAAGGTCATAGTTACCCCAATTTAATCTGTCGAGGTCAAGACCATTGGATTTTCCGTGTGTTCTGTTAAGGTCGGTATGATAAAGCACATCGTATCTCAAACGGTCAGAAGCAATCGGATTATTGACATAATTATCTTTATATGTATTCCAGTTATTCGTCAGCTTTTTAGGGCAAAGTACAAGTACAGATTTATTTCTGTTTTCATAATACTTAATAACAGCAAGTGCCGTAAATGTTTTACCAAGACCTACACTGTCTGCAAGAATGCATCCGTTATATTTTTCAAGTTTATTGATGATAGCAAGAGCTGCGTCCTTTTGGAAGTTGTACAACATACTCCAAATTTTGCTATCTTTAAATCCCGTTGCTTCATTAGGCAACACATCTTCTGAAACATCTTCCAGAAATTCATTAAAAATATTGTACAATGTCACAAAATAGATAAAGTCCGGAGAATTCTCATTATATGCTGCTGTAATGCTGTCAATTACCTCATCGGTAACTTCTTGCAACACCTTATTATCGTTCCAAATCTCATTAAAATCTGCAAGTAAGGTCTTTGCCAAGGAATTGTCCTTAACAATGGTTGTACTGATTACATTACCCTTTTCGCAGCCAAGTTCAATTGTTGTAAAATTGTTAATCGGGGTATATCCAACATCATCTACGACAATGCTACCCTGAATTGTCTTATCGCTTATATTAGATTTGAAACTGACTTTCTTTTTAATCCACTCTGCACATTCCTTTGCTATTGCCTTCTGCGTAAGTTCATTTCTAAGTTTTATTTCAAATTCCGTACCATACAAACTACGCTCACGATTCAGTCGTGGAATATAAAATTCTCGCTTTTCCTTTTTTGCTTTTTCTGTTATAAAAGTCGGAGATGTAAATATAAATCGTAATTCATCTATATTTGATAGCTGTTTTTTTAATTCCTGAAAAGCATAAATAGAGAAGCATGCCGCCGCAATTGACAGCTTGCTTCCCTCCTTGATTTCAACTGATAAATCATCTCTTAATGTTTTTGTTGTATTATTTATCAATTCCATTGTAAATTCTCCCGCATCTTGTACTTATGACCCTATCGAGCTTCTACTCATCTAAAATAACTTCGCATATATCTCCGATGTCACAGTGAAATACCTGACATA
>UMLR01033251.1_pt1 | contig 10965 bp, 10 predicted proteins | sample 1966741 | NCBI WGS metagenome assembly UMLR01 (sample SAMEA4836207, study PRJEB28245) | human gut metagenome | biome: gut microbiome; material: fecal sample | place: Denmark | collected 2008 | reverse complement strand
ATGGATTTGCTGATCCAAGGATAAAATCGAAAAGTAAGAGAATATAAGGAATAGAAAATACATGGATTTGTTGGAACTGAGAAAAGAGATCGACCGTATCGACGATCAGCTGATTCCTCTGTTGATGGCGCGCATGGATGTGTCTGAGCAGGTGGCCAAGTACAAGGTGGAGCGGGGTATTCCCGTGCTCAATGAGGAGCGGGAACGCCAAATTCTCGACGATGTGGCAGGCAAGTGCGGCGATCGGGGCGAAACGATCAAGACCGTGTTTGCTGCTACGATGGACGCCTCCCGTGCGCTCCAGCACAAGATGATGGACGGCGGCGCCGATTTAAGAAAAGAGATCACGGCAGCCTTGCAGGACGGCCCCATTGCTGTGGCGCCCGGTGAGTGCATTGCCTGTGCCGGTGTGGAGGGCGCTTATGCGTCCATTGCCGGGGCGCGGCTGTTTCCCGGTGTACCCATCAAATATTATAAGTATTTTGAGAATGTATTTGAGGCAGTGGATAAGGGCGAGGCACGCTACGGCATTATCCCGGTGGAGAACTCTACCGCCGGCAGTGTGCACGAGTCCTATGACCTGATTATGAAGTACCGCTTTTTTATGGTAGGTGCCCGAGACGAAAAGATCGAGCACTGCCTGGCCGCCCACCCGGATACCCGGTATGAAGATGTGGAGAGCATTTACAGCCATCATCAGGCGCTGACCCAGTGCAGTAATTTTATTGAGAATTTCGGCTTTACCGGCATTACTTATTCCAACACAGCGGCAGCTGCTAAGTATGTGGCTCAGTCCGACCGGCGGGATATTGCCGCCATCTGTTCACCAACTGCGGCAAAAAAATACGGCTTGCAGGTTATGAAACGGGAGATCCAGAATATTTCTAATAACAGGACCCGGTTTGTTGTGATCTCCAAGGATATGCAGATCAGCAGCGATGCGGATAAGATCTCGCTGATCTTCCGAGTGCCCCATACCACCGGGTCTTTGTACCGGGTGCTGGGTCGTTTCTCCATGGCCGGGCTGAATCTGACCAAGATTGAGAGCCGCCCAATGGGTAACGGCGAATTTAGCTATTTCTTTTATGTGGATATTATGGGCAGTGTGCGCCGAGATGTGACCTTGGACCTGTTGTGCGCGCTGTCGGACGAGTTGCCGGGCTTTAAGTTTTTGGGCAACTTCAGAGAGCAGGAGGACTGATCCTCCGCAGATAAGGGAGGTGACGCCGTTGAAGCAGCAAAAACGGCACAGAACCAACTTCATTTCCGGCGTGATCGCACTGGTGACGCTGGGGCTTTTGGTGTTGCTGGCTGTGGCGCTTTATAAGCACACGGAGTTGGAGGTTCGCTTTGACGCGCTCATCAGCTGGCTGCGTCGGCTGGACGAGTCCATTGTAGGATTGGACTCGGATTTTGAGATCATTCTGTGCATTTTTGCGCTGTATGTTGCCAAGTGCCAGCTGCCGATTCCTATGGGTGTGCTGTGTGTGATCTCCGGCGTGGTGTTCCCGTTGGGGCAGGCTATGCTGATCAATATGGTGTTTTTGGCGTTCTTCTTTGCGGTTAAATACGCGGAAGGCAGTTGGATCGGCGGCGGTTGGGCCGGTATGATCCTGAACATTCGTCAAATGCGCTTTATTCGGGACTGGATTCGATTTAAGGGCAACGGTAACCCTTATGTGCTTTTTGTGTCCCGTTTGGTGCCGTCCATTCCTTTAGGTATGGTGTCCAAGTATTATGGCTCCATGCACTATGACTTCCTTTACTATATTTGTCTGAGCCTGCTGGGCTTTGCGCCCCGGCTTTACATTTATACCAAAATCGGTACCGTGCTGTACAATCCGTTTTCGGCGCGGTTCATTACGCTGTTGATGATCATTGTGGGGTTCTCCGGCATTACCAGTATGGCCTTTAATATATATTACGGCCGTCGGTCCCGCCAGATGAATCAGACCTTGCTTCTATACAGCGAAAAAGAAAAATACAAAATCGTATTATAAAATCAAAGAGGTACAATTATGAATGCACAAGCGATGATGAACAAAATCAAAGCCGGCCAGTTGGATGACGCTTTTCGCCGGGTATATGTGACCGACGGGGAAGTGGCAAAGCAGAAGTCCCGGTACATGGAACTTCTGACCACCTTTGCAGAAACCTTTGGCGGAGACCGGGAAGTGCACCTGATGTCCGCTCCCGGACGCACGGAGATCTGCGGTAATCACACGGACCACAATCACGGCAAGGTGTTGGCGGCAGCCATTAACCTGGATGCCATTGCCGTTGCCTCCAAGAACGCGGACGGCGTGGTGCGGGTTAAGTCTGCCGGCCACCAAATGAATGTGGCGGATTTGGCGGATCTGGCCCCCAACGCAGACGCCTTTGGCCATTCTACGGCTATGGTGCGCGGTGTGTCTGCACGGCTTAGTGATCTGGGCTATACCGTCGGCGGCTACGATGCGGTAACCACCAGCGATGTGATGGGCGGCTCCGGCCTGTCCTCCTCCGCAGCCTTTGAGGTGCTGCTGGGGACCATCACTTCTTATTTGTACAACGATGGCGGTATCGACCCGGTAACCGTTGCCAAGGTGGCACAGTACAGCGAAAATGTATTCTTTGGTAAGCCTTGCGGCTTGCTGGATCAAATGGCTTCTTCCGTAGGCGCCTTTGTGACCATTGATTTTGAGAGCACCCAAGAGCCGGTGATCCAAAAGGTGGATTATGACTTTGCTGCCTCCGGTCACAGCCTGTGCATTGTAGATACCGGCGGTAACCACTCGGATCTGACGGACGATTACGCTGCCATTCGCAGCGAGATGGAAGCAGTGGCACACGCCATGGGCAAGTCTGTGTTGCGCCAGGTGGCTTACGAGGACTTCTTTGCCGCACTGCCGGAGCTGCAAACCAAGGTCAATGACCGGGCATTGATCCGCGCGATTCATTTTTATAATGACAATCGCCGGGTGGAGGACGCTGTTTCTTGTTTAGAGCAGGGAAATTTTGACGGCTTTTTGGCAGACATCAATGCCTCCGGCCGCTCCTCCTTTATGTATAATCAAAATGTGTTTACCACCAAGAACCCCACGGATCAGCGGTTGAGCCTGGCGCTGGCCATCAGCGGCCAGGTGCTGGGTGATCGTGGTGCTTATCGCGTGCACGGCGGCGGCTTTGCCGGTACCATTCAGGCCTTTGTGCCAAACGATCTGCTGGAGCAGTACCGTACCGTGCTGGAGGGTGTGTTCGGCGAGGGCACCTGCCATGTGCTGCAAGTGCGCCCGGTGGGTGGTGCATGCCTGGCCTGACGGCATCCGGCGTGAAAGAGGGGAAAAACAGATGAAGTATGTATTTATTGTGAATCCGGTGTCCGGCCATAAGGATAAAGAGGCGATTTTCAGCCGTATCCGCTCTGCTTTTCGTCTTATTGATGATGAGATGATTGTGGAAGAGACGGACCATTCCGGCCACGCCCGAGAGATTGCAACGGCTTATGCGACAAAGTATGGCGATCGTTGTGTCATTGTCTGCTGTGGCGGCGATGGCACAGTACATGAGATTGCCAACGGCCTGGCACATACAGAGACCCCCATGATGCTGCTGCCCCTGGGCACCGGCAACGATTTTGCCAAGAAAGTCTATGGCACCAAGAAGATCAATGTGGAGAATGTGATCAAATCTTTTGGCCTGTACTCCGGCAAGCTGAATTACACGGTGGAGCCGCTGGATCTGATCGACTATAACGGCGAAAAGTGCATCAATGTGATGAGCTATGGGCTGGACACCAAGGTGGAGACCATCGGCCGCAAGATCGCAGGCAAAATTCCCCCGCTGGGCCATCAGGCATACAATATTGCCGTGGTGCCGGTGATGATGCAGCCCCTGCGGTACAAGGTCAATGTTGAACTGGACTGTGTGGACGAAAACGGCAACCCCTATAAATTTCATCAGGAGAATATGGAATATGCCCTGTTTGCCATCTGCAACGCCAGCTACTACGGCGGCGGCTTTTGTCCGGCACCGGACAGCAAACTGGACGACGGTCTGCTGGATTTTACCTATGTGGATCCGCTGAGCCTGGCGAAGGCTGTGCCCATTGTGCCGCGGTACAGTGCCGGCACGGCTGCCGAGTATGCGCCGGATGTGGTACATACCGGTTACACCGTTGGCGGTCGCTTTTGGTCCGTGGACGATCGGCCGCTTTTGGGTAACTGCGATGGAGAGAACTTTGACTATACGGAAGTGCGTTTTAAGGTGGAGAAGCATGCCATGCGCATTTGCCGCATAAAAGAATAACAGAATAAAAAACAGCCGCTGCTTATCGCAGCGGCTGTTCTTGTAGGTTTATGTATTTTCTTAGCGCAGCACGGCAAAGCCCAAGTCAATAACGCCGCCTAAAATGCGGCTGGGGCGGGGCATGCCTAAAGTCTCTGTGATCCACAGGATCACCAGCGCCACCAAGATGGCAATGATCAAGGTCTGTTCAGTCATAAGTCCGCCTCCTTTTGGTACACTATCATTATATCCGATCTTAAAAATAAATCAAGACTTTCCGCCGGATTTTATACAGTTTGACGAAGTTTTGCAATTTTTTTCTTTCTGCTGCAAAAAACATTGCTTTTGCGCCGCTTTTGATTTATAATATCTTTAATTTGGAAAATTGTAACTGGAGGTTAATCAGATGAACCCGTTATCTTCAATTTTGCTGGCGGCTACCGGTATTGAGGCGGACCGTAGTGCTACCTTCACCAGCACGGTGGTGATTGCCGGCATTGTGATTGTTTTGGGCATTTTGGTGCTGCTGATCTTTGTGTTTAAGGCATTCGGCGCCATTGTGCACGGGGCAGAGACTCGTGGTAAGAAGAAAAAGTTACAGGCTATGGAGAGCCAGGTGACTGTGGCTTCCGCGCCGTCTGCACCCGCTGTCAAGGCTGCGCCTGCCGCACCTGCTCCGGTGGTAGAGAGTGGCATTCCCGGCGAGGTAGTGGCTGTGATTGCCGCTGCCGTTGCGGCCAGCGAAGGCCCCGGTGCTGTGGTACAGAGCGTGCGCCGTGTGCGCCCCAATCCGGTGGGTGTGCGCAATCCTTGGGCGGCTGCCGCTGTGGCAGAGAACACACGCCCGTTTTAACGGAGGTATATGAATGAGTGAGATTTTAAGAGGGGTTTGGGAGGTCATTGTACAGATCTTTTCCAACTCCGGTTACGCCTATTTCTTCACAGCGGACGGCGGCTGGAAAAACGCTGTCATGCTGGTGGTTGCTTTTGTTTTCCTGTATTTGGGTATCAAGAAGGGCTTTGAGCCGCTGCTGATGATCCCCATTGCCTTCGGTATGCTGCTGGCTAATATTCCCAGCGCCAACCTGGCCGTGCATTACTCCAGTATTCATGAGTTTATCGACCTGATGGCCGGCCGGTTGACGGACGCTTCCGGCGCCGTGCTCAGCCCCGGTCTGATCGACTTCCTGTATTTCGGCGTAAAAGCCGGTGTTTACCCGCCCCTGATCTTTATGGGCATTGGCGCTATGACGGATTTTGCGCCGCTGATCGCCAATCCCTCCAGTTTTATTCTGGGCGCTGCTGCCCAGTTGGGTATCTTCTTTACCTATGTGGGTGCCATTCTGCTTGGCTTTACCCCTCAGCAGGCCGGTTCTATCGGTATTATCGGTGGTGCGGACGGTCCTACGGCCATTTTCGTTACCTCCCAGTTGGCACCGGAATTGCTCGGCACCATTGCTGTGGCGGCGTACTCCTATATGGCCTTGGTGCCCATCATTCAGCCCCCCATTATGCGCGCACTGACTACCAAGAAAGAGCGCAGCGTAGTCATGGGCAACCTGCGCCCTGTTTCCAAACTGGAGAAGATTTTGTTCCCCATTTTGGTAACGGTCATTGTATCTTTGCTGCTGCCGGATGCGGCTGCACTGGTGGGTATGCTGATGTTCGGTAACCTGCTGAAAGAGAGTGGCCAGACCGAGCGTATCGCCAAAGCGGCACAGAACGAGCTGATGAACATTGTTACCATTCTGCTGGGTCTGTCCGTAGGTGCCACCACTTCTGCGGATAAATTCTTGAACCTGGATACCCTGAAGATCGTGCTGCTGGGTCTGATCGCATTCTCCGTGGGTACTGCCGGCGGCGTGCTCTTCGGCAAGCTGATGTATATCTTCACCAAGGGCAAGGTCAATCCGCTGATCGGCTCTGCCGGTGTGTCTGCCGTGCCAATGGCCGCCCGCGTCAGCCAAAAAGAGGGGCAGAGAGAGAACCCCTCCAACTTCCTGCTGATGCACGCCATGGGACCCAATGTATCCGGCGTGATCGGTTCTGCCGTAGCAGCAGGCATTATGCTCACTTTGTTAAAGTAACTGGAACAACTGATTTTTGGGTGATAAATCCGGCGGGCCTAGCCTGCCGGATTTTGCGCCCTTTTTGTTTGTAATTTTTTTGTAGACGGAGGAACACCAATGGCACTTAACCAAATGCAGCAGCAGGCGGTGCAGCACACCGAGGGTCCCTTGCTGATCCTGGCCGGGGCCGGCAGCGGCAAGACCACCGTGCTGGTTAACCGGGTGCAGCATATTATTGCCGACGGCTACGCCCTGCCTTGGCAGGTGCTGGCCATTACCTTTACCAATAAGGCGGCGGGGGAGATCCGCCAGCGACTGGCAGACGCCATCGGCCCGGAGGCGGAGTCCATTTGGGCCCACACCTTCCACTCCTGCTGCGCGCGAATCTTGCGCCGGTTTGGGGATCGGCTGGGCTATACCAACCACTTTACCATTTATGACACGGACGACAGCAAGCGGGTGATGAAGCAGTGCCAGCGCCAGCTGGGCATTGACGACAAGTTTCTGAACCACAGGGCCATTTTGTCGGAGATCAGCAACGCCAAGGACGCGCTGATCGGTCCCCAGGAGTACCGGGCTACCGTGGGTGCGGACTTCCGTAAGGGCAAGATCGCCGAGTGCTATGCGCTCTATCAAAAGGAGCTACTGGCGGCGGACGCTATGGACTTTGACGATATGATCTACAACACCGTGCAGCTGCTGCGGGAGAATGACGATGTGCTGGAGCTGTACCAAAACCAGTTCCGCTATGTGATGGTGGATGAGTACCAGGACACCAACCACGCCCAGTATGTGCTCACCTCGCTGCTGGCGGACAAGTTTAAGAACATTTGCGTGGTGGGTGATGACGACCAGTCTATTTACCGCTTCCGCGGCGCCACCATTGAGAATATTTTGTCCTTTGAGCAGCATTATAAGAACGCCACAGTGATTCGCCTGGAGCAGAACTACCGCTCCACCCAGAATATTTTGGACGGCGCCAACGCGGTGATCGCCAATAACAAAAATCGAAAGGGCAAGCGCCTGTGGACGGACGCAGGCGCCGGTAGCAAGATCATTCTGAATACTGCCCAGAACGAGGCGGACGAGTCTTCCTTTATTGTGGAGGAGATTCTGAAGAATGTAAAGGCCGGGCGCAAAATGAGCGACCACGCAGTCCTGTACAGAATGAACGCCCAGTCCCGGAACATTGAAATTGCCCTGACCAAAAGCGGCATTCCCCACAAGGTCATTGGCGGCAACCGCTTCTTTGACCGCAAGGAAATTAAGGATATGACCGCCTACTTTGCGCTCATTAACAACCCGGCGGACACGGTGCGCTTGCAGCGCATTATCAATGTGCCTAAGCGGGGGATCGGCGCCACCATGGTTAGCCATATTACGGAGATCGCCACCGGACTGGGCATCTCTGCCTTTGAGGTGTGCCAGCGAGCAGACGAGTTCCAAAAAACTGCCCGTAGTGCTCAAAAATTAAGGGATTTTGCAGCCCAGATTACATACTTCCAGCAGTGCCTGGAGGACGGTATGCTCCTGAGCGACTTGCTCCAGGAGATTTTGGAAAAGACCAAGTACACGGACTATCTCCAGGAGGACGACCCGGAGAAGTACGAGGATCGGCTGAACAATATCAAGGAGCTTTCCTCCATGTTCATTAAATACCAGGAGGAGAACGAGGACTTTGAGCTGTCCGACTTTTTGGAGGATGTGGCGCTGGTGTCCGACATTGACTCCTATAACGACGATGAGGACTCTGTGGTGCTGATGACCCTGCACTCCGCCAAGGGCCTGGAATTCCCGGTGGTGTTTATCCCCGGTATGGAGGAGGGCATCTTCCCCGGCAGCCAGGCTATGTACAGCGAGGAGGAGCTGGAGGAGGAGCGCCGTCTGGCCTATGTGGGCATTACCCGCGCCCGGGAAAAGCTCTATTTGGTCAACGCCCGCCAGCGTATGCTTTACGGCACCACTAACCGGAATATGCCCTCCCGCTTTTTGCGGGAGATCCCGGAGCAGGTGACGGAGGATGTGACCGTTCAGTCCTTCCGCAGCCACGCGGGCTTTACCGGCGCCAAGGTGGGACAGCAGACCCAAAAGAGCAGCTACGCCCACAAGTTCGGCGGCGCCAAGACCGCCAAGGCCGCTCCGGCAGCTACCGGCGTCACCTACGCCGTAGGCGATACGGTGCGCCACAAGACCTTTGGCACCGGCGTGGTGCTGTCTACCCAGCCCATGGGCAACGATACCCTTTTGGAGGTGGCCTTTGACCGTGCGGGCACCAAGAAATTGATGGCCAATTTCGCCCGAATGGAAAAGGTGTAAAGACGATTAGAGGCAAAAGATCGCAGGACGGGGCTTGCCCCCACCGTAAAAATACCACTCTTTTACAGGGTGGTATTTTTTGTTGACAAAAGCGATACCTTGTGTTACGATGTAGCTGTGAGATATACATTGTAATCCAAGGTATTGATTTTAGGAGGTGCGTGATGCGTTACAGTAAAGAACTGCTCAAGGGCGGCACGCCGCTATTGGTGATGAGCGTGTTGGACGGAAAGGATTTGTACGGCTATCGGATTATTCGGGAGTTGGAGGTTCGCAGCGAAAATGTGTTTCAAATGAGCGAGGGGACTTTGTATCCCATTCTCCACGCTTTGGAGCAGGAGGGGTGCCTAAAGAGCGATTGGCGCACGGTGGACGGTCGTCGTCGTAAGTATTATCACTTGACGGACAAAGGACGCCGCCAGTTCGCCGAAAAGAAAGCGGAGTTTTTGTCTTATACGCGGGATGTGACCCGGGTGTTGGAGTTTGCATAGAGGTGGGGCATGAAAAAAGAAGAGTATATCCATAAGGCGCTGCTGCTGGTCTCCAACCCGTATACCAAAGCCCAGGTACAGCGGGAGTTGGAGGATCATATAGAGGACGAAATCAGCTTCTATACAGACGCCGGACATGAGAGGGAAAAGGCGGAGAATATGGCGATGAGCCGTATGGGCGCGCCGGAGGAGATGGCTCGGGAACTGGGCCGCCTGCACCGGAATTTGCCCGGTCGTGTACTGGGCTTTTCCGCCCTGGCGGCGTGCGTGGGGCTGTCTGTGCTGTATGGGTTTTGCGATCAGTGGTCGTATTCTTTGTATGATGTTATGCCGGATTGGCTGGTCCATACCCTGCTGTTTGTCAATGTGCTGGCTGTTTTGGCAGCCACCACCCTGGCCTTTCGCTGGGCGTGGAAGTGCAAGGATCCGGTGCTGCTGGTCGGGCACGGTCTGTTTTGCGTTATCAGTGGCATTACGCAGTATTTGCTATGGTACGATTTGTTTACCCTACTGTTTTGTCTGACTTTGGATATACCGGCTGCTTTGGCTATGGACATGCCGTTTTTGTTGGACTTTGCACTTGAGGGTGTGTCGCCTTGGCAATATTTCTCCCAGTGGAAGGGCTGGAATATGGACTGGGTGTACAATGTGCAACTTGTTTTGTCTTTTCTGCCGTTGGTACTGGCCGTGGTGGATTTTATCTGTGCCGGCAAAATCCATCGGGTCAACAGCCAAACACTGGAGCAGGGTATTTTCCGCCGTATGCCGGTGATCGGGCGCATTTTAGTGGTACTGATTGTTTGTGCGGCGGTGTCGTTGGGCGTGTCTAACGGCGTAGACGCCCTTATGCGGGAACGAGCCCGCCAAGGTGTGGAGTCCGAACCCTTACAGCAGGCCATGGAAGTTCTGGACAAAACCAAACTGCCGGTGCGGTCTAAAAACACACCGGCGGATTACGAGGCGGGCTTGGCTGCAAATGAAGAGACCGTTTACGAGGGCATGCCGTACCATGTGATTCTGGAAGATACGGATCAGGACGGTATATACGAGCGCAAGTGCCTGGTGAATACGGAATGCGACTGTCCTTTGTCTATGGATCAGGCCGATAGTCTGTATGACCGGGCGCCGGATCTGACCCTGGAAGAATGTTTGAAAATCGCGCCGCTGTCTACAGTCAGCTATTATGGTGTGGAACCGAGCAAGAACGGCGATACCGTGACCGTCTTGGAATGGCGCCTGCGGTCGAATCGGGTGAGTTACGAAATTACATTCAAAAACGGCAAGTATCAAGACCGGGCGAACTTCTTGGTTGACAAACAATGAAAATACGAAAAAAACACCGCCGGCGGGGGACCGTCAGCGGTGCTTTTTGGATCTTAGCGATTGTTACGGTTGTCGGCGGTATGGGTGCCGGTGTTGCCGCTGTCCGGGCAGCAAGGGCAGCAGTCCTCTTTTTCCCTTGGGAAGAACTCATCCACCGGAAAGTCAATGCCGGCGAAGGTCTCGCAGGGGTTGGCGGTGTTGCAGTTGCACTCCCGCTCCGGAATGCAGTAGTCATAGGCGGGAATGGTCATCTGCACATCCCGCTCCATCTGGATGATGGAAAAGAGACCCAGGGTCACCAGCACGGCCTTGGCCGGGCGCTCCGGCAGGGTGCTGTTGTCCAGGGTGGAAGTAATGGACTTGGGCATGGAGGTTAGGCAGGGCACGCGGCAGTCGCAGCTGCATACCACATCCATAGACAGAATCACCGGATCCACTGCCTGCACCTTGGCAGAGGGGTTGGTGTACTGGGGGGCCTCCGGGCAGTCCAGCGCCTCTGC
>UMLR01080588.1_pt1 | contig 10999 bp, 10 predicted proteins | sample 1966741 | NCBI WGS metagenome assembly UMLR01 (sample SAMEA4836207, study PRJEB28245) | human gut metagenome | biome: gut microbiome; material: fecal sample | place: Denmark | collected 2008 | reverse complement strand
CGCGTCAAAATTTGGCCGCCAGATTGTCAAAAATGATGGAAAAAGCTTTAATCAAGCTAGAATTGCCAAAAACAAAGTTTGAAGTGAGAATTACAAAAACAGATTTTAACGAATTTGGTTGTGACAATGTTGAGTTCATGTTGTCGACAAATGTAAGTGAAGAAGTTAAACCGCTTGCAAAAGTTGCCTCAGGCGGTGAAATTTCACGGGTCATGCTAGGTTTGAAAACAATTTTTGCGCATGCCGACAGCATTGACACTTGCATTTTTGATGAAATAGACACAGGAATTTCAGGCAAAGCTTCAATTTCGGTCGGAAATGCAATAAACGTCCTTTCTCAAACTCATCAAGTCATTTGCATTTCTCACCAACCAATAATCATGTCGCGTGCTGATAACATCCTTTATGTTTCAAAAACTCAAGATGATGAAACCAAAATAAATGTAAACAAATTGAATGAAAACGAGAAAATTCAAGCCATTGCAATGTTGGCCGGTGGAAAAATAAACGAAGAAACAATAAAATTTGCAAAAGATTTAATTGACGAGGCAAAATCAAATGATAAAAATTACGTTAGTGCAAAATAATGCAAAATTGGCTGACAAAAGTTATAATTTTCAAAACATAGAAAAACTTTTAAGTCAGAATCTTAAAGAAGCTACGGATATAATTGTTTTGCCGGAACTTTTTGCTATCGGCTGGGATTGCAGCTGTTTTGAAGCTCAAAAAGAAATTGGTTTTGAAGGAGAAACTTGTGATTTTTTAAAGAAAATTGCAAAAAAATATAACTCAAATGTTCTTGGTGGAAGTTTTGTTCGAGTTGATGAAAATGGCAGTTTAAAAAATACCATGCCGATTTTTAACAGAAAAGGCGAATTGCTTGAATATTATGACAAAATGCATTTGTACAGCTATTTAGGTGACACAGAAAACAAACACATAAAAAACGGTGAAGTTTTAAAAGTAGTCAAACTTGACGTTTGTTCGCTTGGTGTTTCAATATGTTATGACATAAGATTTCCCGAGGTTTTTCGTCAACTTGCTTTAAACGGTGCTGATATATTGTTTAACTGTGCAGCTTGGCCCAAATCCAGAAAGGATCATTATATTACTCTTGCTAAAGCTCGAGCAATTGAAAACCAAAGTTATTTTGTCGCTTTAACTCAAGTTGGTTTGATAAAAAACGGAATTTACAATCTTGGAAACTCGCTTTGTGTTGACCCTTTGGGAAAAGTTTTATTTGAAATGGATGAAAATGTTGAAGAAGTGAAAACTTTTGACATAGATTTAAAAATGCAGCACGATTTGCGAAATGAAGTCAAAACACTAAATGACATTCATAAGAAATATATTTGTAAAAAATAATAATTTAAGTGAGGGAAAAATGAAAATTATTGAAAAAATAAAAGAAAAGAAAATCATCTCGGTTGTTAGAATTGCTGATAAACAAAAGTGTATAGATACTGTAAGTGCATTGATTGATGGTGGGATAGAAATTATTGAACTTACATTGGAAAACAGTTGCACTTATGATGTAATAAACCATTTTGCGTCGAAAGAAAATTCAAATGTTCAAATAGCAGCCGGTGGAATAATTACAACACAACAAGCATCATTAGCTTATAATGCAGGTGCCAAATTGATTATATCTCCTGTTTTTCAAATGAGTTTGGTTAAATTTTGTAAGGGGTTAAAAGTTTCGCATATTTCAACTGCAACAACTCCAAATGAAGCTTATAACGCTTGGAAAACACATATTCCATTGATAAAAATATATCCTACCGGTCATTTAGGTGGTGTTGAATACATTCAAGATATTTTGCGTCCTATGCCGTTTTTAAATATCATTGCAACAGGTGCTATAAAAATTGATGAAATAAGTGATTATCTTGCAACAGGTGTTGTTGGGTGTGCCATTGGCCGTGATTTTTATCATAATACCACATCTTTTGACGAAATAACAAAGCGTGCAAAGAAGGCTGTTTCTTTAATAAAATAAAATCCGAATTAAAAAACAATGAACTAATCTTTGTTTTATAGGACAAATTTTCTTGTCTTACTACTGTTTGTTATTGATAAGAAAGTAAAGCTATGCTAACTTATTGTTATGAAGTTTTTATTTGGAAGTAGAGAAAAAAAGTTTAATAATAAAAAAGCATTCACCTATGTTGAAGTTATAATGGTGATTGTTTTAATAAGTTTTTTATGGTTGTTGGCAACAAAAGTCATAAAACATAATAACAATAATAAAGTTCCATTATTTGTCTATTATTTGTACAAAAACTTAGAAAAAGAAGCTGAAATTATAAAACAAAAGGTTTCTCAAGAAAGTGGCTCTAACAAAGTAGAAGATGTTATTTCATCAATGGATGGAAAAAAATATTGTGAAACTTTTGGTAATGATCTTAATACCATCGGTAAAGTTAATTGTAATGATTTGTCTGATGAAAACAATACAACTATTACCTATTCGTGTGAACGAAAATTTAACCATGTTGTAAATGCGGATGGCTCGTTTTTAGCAACTTATACTCCATCTTTGGAAGCAAATAAAACTATTGAGGATTACAAAGATTGTGACAGTATAAAAAACGTTAGTAATTTTATTTGTAAATATAAACCGTCATATAAATTTGAAGAATTAGCTATTCCTAATACTGGTGAGTTTTTATATAATTGTAGTGCTTCATCTGTTGATAATATCGATATTGATAATAGACAGTTAAGCAATATAAAAACCCATTTTAAATCAACAAATAATATATATTTTAATATTTTAACTTCCAAAAAACATAAATATGATTTTAACTTATCTGCAACACAAGGAGATATATGTAAAGCAAATTTCGCAAATGGCGGTTCAGGATGGGATAGTCTTAAAGATAAAATTATTATTTATGATGCAACAAATTCTTCCGATGTAAAAGGTTATCATATTTCATCTTGCACTGATGCCAAAAACTTATGGAATGATCCTTTAAATAAAAATTATAATTTTTCAAATAAAACAAATATCTCTTGTTGTGGAACGACCAAAAACAAGAATAATTTATATCTGGGCTTATTAACTCCACCTGTAAGCGGAAAATCTATAATTACAATCCCTGACGGCACAAGCTTTAATAAGATATATACTTCGACAACAAAGGCAATTATGGTTAAAAACTCCTCAGGTAGAATGACATTTTACTATTTTTACTATAGTCCAAGCAATGGTGTGAATGGTTCACAGGTTGATGAAGTCCATCACTCATACCAACCACAAAGAAGAGCAACACAAAACGCTAATTGGACTTTATATCAAAAAGATGGTGGTATTTCAAGTGAGTATAAAACTTTTGGAAATCTTTTAAATGCAACAAAATTAAATGTCAATGATCCGTTTTTTAAAGTTTACTCAAATGGTAGGTTTATATATAATTATTCGTCATTAACATCAGGTGCTATTGGTGCACCTTATATTGCATATCAAAGATTTAGATATTATTATAAATTTGCAAATATGAGTGACTATTTAAATTCACCCTGTCAAACTTATTTGGATTTTTTGAAGCAAGCAATAAATTATAAAGTGTGGGAAAATAAAACATTTGAAACAAACCCTCAAGTTATTTCCTTTACATTTGAAGATGTTGACGTTTTTAAGTTTCAAAATTCAATTACATTAAAAGGTAATAATAATGTAACACTTAAAAATAATCTCACAAATGAATTTTATAAATGGATAAACTATTTTAACCTTTCAAAACAAAGTGTTCAATCAAAAAAAGCATTAACAAATAAAACTTTTAATGAGAATGATTCTGTTTATAAAGACAAAATCAACCATTTTATATATGTTTCAATAGACACTCCTTTTGAAAAAGGGAAAATGGGTGAAAATGTTTTTGTGTTTGAACATTTTGGAAAAAAAATAATACCTGTCGGGTATTTGGCAAATAATCTTAATACTCCTTTAAAATTTGACGTTGTGACAAGAGATTTGCAAACATTTAAATTGAAGAAAGTAAATAAAAAACCGCTAACTTTTTGTGAAGCTATGGTTTATACAGGCGATAAGTTTTCTCCATATTGTGAATGTAAAAATCCAATGGACCAAAATTCTTCGTTGATGTTAAGAGATGGATATTACAATTGGTATGATCCAACAAATTGGAATGCAGATTTGAAAGCAAAAAGAGATGCTTGCGATAACAAATTCGGTTGCACTTTGATTCCTGTAAAGCCTTCTGTTAAAAATTTTAAAGGGTTATAGTTTCTAAAATATATTTTATATCTTCAATTTTTATGTCTTTGACAATTGACACCGTATAATTTTCGTTATTTAAAATAAAACGTAAATTGTTATGTGCAACTTTTTTGTCAAGTTGCATTGTTTTAATTATATTTTCAAACCTAAATTTTGGTAATTTTTTGTTGATTAAATTATAATCACTCATCAAATCCAAAGAACTATTTAAATAATCAGATGAAATCATTTCCAAGTGATAACTAAGGTTTAATGCAAATTTCATTCCATAAACGACAGCCTCACCGTGGGTGAAGGTTTTGTAGTTTGTCAATTTTTCAATTGCATGGCCAAAGGTATGCCCAAAGTTTAGAATTGCTCGAAGCCCTTGTTCTTTTTCATCTTGCACAACAACATCGCGTTTTAAGCAACAACAAGTTTTAACAACATTAATTAAAGTTTTTTTGTCTAAATTATAAACATTGTTTTTATTTTGTTTTAAAAATTCAAAAAAGAGATTATTTTCATAAGATGTATTTATGCTATTTTGAATAAATGCATATTTTATAACTTCGGCAAGTCCGGTTTTTAAATTTCTTAAATCGAGTGTGTTAAACGTCAAGATGTCGGATAAAACGAGTTTAGGCTGATAAAAATTTCCAAGCAGGTTTTTACCAAATTTTGTATTTACTGCAACTTTTCCACCAACCGACGAATCAACTTGTGCAAGCAAAGTAGTTGGGATTTGAACAAATTTTATGCCTCTCATGTAAGTTGAGGCGCAAAAGCCAACCATATCACCTATAACGCCGCCGCCAAATGCTACAAAAGCATCTGTACGATTTATATTGCATTTGGCGGCGGCGTTTATAATTTTATTATATATATTAAGATTTTTATATTTTTCTCCATCATTAATAACAAAAACAGTCGAGTTTTTGATATTAAGATATTTTTTATAAATGTTATAAATCGTCTTGTTAGTAACAATAAAATATTTATCGGCATTAACATATGTTTTTAAATAATCTTCGATTTTGTCAAGAAGATTTTCACCGATTATTATTGGGTAATTGACATTTTCAGTGTTTGTAATTTTTACATTAACTGTTTCGTTCATTGTATTTTCCTATAATTTCATCACAAATTTGATTAATATTTTTATTGTATGTATCAATAACAAAGTGAGCTTGTTTGTACTTTTCTTCACGATTTTTAAATTTTTCTTCAAAATTGTAGGCTAAAGGCCGAGTTTTGTCATTTTGAATGCGAGTTCTGACAATTTCAAGTGGAGTATTCAAATAAAAAACAGTGTCATATCTTAAAAGAAGTTTTAAATTTTCATAGTTTTCAACAACACCACCACCGGTTGCAACAACTTTGTTTGAATTTTTTACAAATTGTTTTATTAAATTATTTTCTAAATTACGAAAATAATTTTCACCGAATTGTGCAAAAATTTGACTTATTTTCATGTTTTGTTGTGATTCTATTTCACAGTCTGTATCCAGGAATTCGAAATTTTGAAGTTTTTGTGTAAGAAATTTCCCGCAAGTAGTTTTTCCACAACCCATAATTCCAATCAGGACAATATTTTTCATAATCTTATTTGTTCCAAATATGAGTTATAGTTATTTAATATTTCAAAGAAGCTGTCGCCACCAAATTTTTCTAAGAATTGCTGAGCGATGATAATAGCAGCCATGTTTTTTGCAACAACAGAACAACTTTCAACAGCACAAACATCAGAACGTTCAAAATGAGCTTTGACTTGTTCTTTCGTGTTTAAATCTATGCTGTTTAAAGGTGTTTTCATTGTAGGGATTGCTTTCATGGAAGCATGGATAACAATATCTTCACCATTTGACATTCCTCCTTCAATTCCGCCTGCATTATTTGTATTTCTGATGATTTTATTGTTTTCATAATATATTTCATCGTGTGTTTTTGAGCCAAAAGTGTCGGCAACAAGATGCCCTAAACCAAATTCAACAGACTTAACTCCGCCAATGCTCATAATTGCAGAAGATAAAAGGGCATCAAGCTTTTTATCCCAATGAACATGGGATCCGAGTCCAATCGGCACATTTTTTATTGTGATTTTAAAATTACCGCCTAAAGTGTCACCTTTATCACGAGTGTAATTGATAAGCTCCATAAGTTTTTCTTTTTCTTTAAAATCAACTCCACCGATTTCAATGGTTTCATTTTCAAAAGTTATGTTAAAAGGTTTTAAAATGAGTTGAGCAACAGCTCCAACAGCAGTTCTCATTGCGGTTTCTCTGGCAGAAGAACGTTCAAGAATGTTTCTTATATCGTTATGATTATACTTTAAAGCGCCTGAAAAATCAGCATGTCCAGGGCGAACGTGGGAAATAAACTTATTTTGAATTTTAGTTTTGTTTTCCTCTGTCTTTTCTTGGATTTTAGGATTCATTTCAACTTCCCAATTTTTGAAATCGTTGTTAATAATTTCAAGACAAATTGGAGAGCCGAGGGTTAAACCGTGTCGAACACCCGAATTTATAATAATTGTATCGTTTTCAATTTTCATTCGGCCGCCACGTCCGACACCTTGTTGACGGCACTTAAGTTCGGCATTAATAAAATTTTCGTCTATTTTAAAATTAGACGGAACACCATCAATTATGGCATTTAAACATTTTCCGTGTGATTCACCTGATGTTAAAAATCTAAACTTCATATATTCTTAACCTTAATGTTCTTTTGGCTGGTTTTTTAAAAATATAATACCGACAGATGAGCCTATAATCCCGATAATTAAAGCGAAAATGATATCTAATATTGTATATAACATTATTTTTCCTTTCTGGTTTTATATAAAATAGAATTTAGTTCCTTGATTGTATTTGATAAATTAGAAATAAAAAGACAACTGTAAAAGCCACCTATCAATAATAAAAAATATTTAAAAAAACAATGTTGAGTAAATAGCATTCCAATCGTACCACTTACAGTAACAATAACGAATGTTGAAAGTAACTGCCTTAAGGCTATAAGATTATTAACTTTAAGTTGGATTAAATCACCTTGCATAACTTTGATTATAGCATCAAGAGAGGATAAACACAATCTTTTGTCCTAGTTTATAACATACTAGACTAAGTTCAATTTTTTTAATTTACAGTAACATTTTATCAATGTCAAGCAATAAACTCTTTTTATACTTGTTACGGCGCAACTGGGCGTGAATTTTTTTATTTGCCTATATGCTTTCTCACTTCCACTTTATTAAATAAGTTATTTACAAAGGATTGTTTTTTATGCATGAATATGATCTTGGATATTGGCTTGGTGTTTCGTTTGTTTTTTTTATTATTAGCAAATGTCTTTTGTAATCTGTCTCAAGTGGCAGGTTATAATCTATAATATCAATGATTTTTGCATTTAATTTTTTTAATGCATTCTTTGATAGAAATATTTCATCTTTTAGATGCTTGCCTTTATATGCAACAAAATATGATTCTTTTTTTACAAACGGCATTGCGTATTCAAGAAGAATGTTCAATGGCGCCAAAGCTCTTGAAGTCACCATATCATAACTGTTTTTTAAATCGTATGGCAGATTTTCAATTCGGATACATTTTGTTTTTAAATTTTCTAGTTCCAGTTCTCTTATCGCTTGGTTTATAAATTCGATTTTTTTGGCTATTGAATCAATGGCAAGTATATCAAGATTGTTAAAACATATGCCTAAAGGAATTGACGGAAAACCTCCACCTGTGCCTATATCCATAACTTTTACTATTTTGTCATAAAAAGAATACTTTTTTAAAAACAAGCCAAAAGACAACGAATCATAGATGTGTTTTTCAAATATTATTTTTAAATCATTCTTACTCATCAAATTTGTATGCACGTTATAAATCTTAAACAACTCTTCAAACTTGTTTAACTTTTCTATTTCTCTATCTTCAAGTTCCAAAAACAAACCTTCATTTATTATGTTTTTGAAAAAAAGTTTATTTTTATCCATTTTGTGCAATGCCTCTTTTTATATTATTTACAATAACGTTGTATTTTTCTTCGCCAAGCCTGATTTTCAAGTCTTTTAATCTCGATTTAACATTTTCTATATTTTCATATGAAAAATTATTTTTTATAGCTATTGAAAGGACAAAAAGAAAACATTTCAAAGCTTCCTCATCATTTTTTATAAAATAATAATAATCTCCCAAATTCAATTGACTTTCGGCCAAATAAAATTTGTCATTAAGTTTGTTTGCATAAGATAAAGCGTCTTTAAAATATTGAGATGCTTCTTCTGTTCGCTTGTATAAAAGCATTTTTCCTAAATTTATGGCACCCAAATAAGCCTCTTCATAGTTTTGATTTTCAAGTTCGTGTTTTAAAGAAAGTTTGAAATATTCATATGCCTCATCATTATTATTTTCATCTAAACATATACTTGCCAAATTGAAATAAATTGTTCCTACAAGTTTTTGCCCACAATTTAACCTGTCAGAGTCAATAAATGATAAACATTTGTAATAATTCTCTTTTGCTTTATTTATATCATCAAGATCATCAAACCCACCTGCAAGCTTATAATAATAGTCTATTTTTAAACCAATGTCATAAGAATTATTAACTATGTCTTTTATATTCAATAATGTTTCGATAACATTTTTGGGGTCATTTAGAATTTCAACATAATCATTTGTTATTTGTATTTTTAAGTCATTTGGCAAAGTCACGTTTTTGTCATTCAGTATTTTTTTATAAATTTCATTAGCCAAATCATTTTTAAAAGTTGCTTTATGTATTTTTGCTATTTGATAGTAAATATAGTATGCTTTTATGGTTTCATTTTTATTTATGCATATTTCCAAGGCTTTTTTATAAGAATTTAAAGCTTTTTTGTAATTTGACAATTTTTGATATAACATTCCAAGTTTTGTAAATGTATAAATTAATTTTTTATCGTCTTCTTTTATATTCTTATCTAAAATTGAATGATAAATATCAATAGCTTTAAAGTATTCTAATTTTTTTTCAAATTCTAAAGCCATTTTGAACATATTTTCAATTTGGTTGCTATTTTCGTTTTCATCATTCTTTAAAATTTCTTTGTTTTTCTGATCATCTTTTTCTTCTTGAAGAAAATTATTTTTTATATTTGTCATTTTATTGTCAAAGGAAGATGTTAAAAGTAATTGTTCTTCTCGTGTCAGTGCAAATGGAGAGATTATTTTCTCTTCAGTCTGTTTTGGGGGGTTTTCTAAATTTAGATTTTTTTTATTTTTTTGGTTATTAACATAATCTGTGGCTATTATCCCTTGGCTTTTAGTATAGCTTATTGTTGCGATATCCAAGTGCCTATCGCGATTTTTAATTTGCTCTTCAAATTTGTTTAAAAAATTATTATAATATTCTATTTCATGGTGTAAGCTTGCCCTTGACACTTTTAACTTTCGTTTCAAAGGCGACAGCTCAAGTTGACTTTTATATATATCGACTAGCAATTTTGTTGTATTTACTTTACTCTCATCATTTATATTATTTAAAACATATTTTTTTATGTAACTTTTTATATAAACAACATTCTTATATTTTTTAACTATTTTATTTGAAATTAATAAATTTAAGTCTTCTTTATTTGTAAATTTATTATTATATAAAAACTCTATAGGTGTTTGAAATCTATTTATAGTTAAAAATAAAAAAAAGTCTTTAAACTTATTGTAATAATTATTCATTAATCTTGATATTATAAAATCAAGTATGTATAACTTTTGGTTTTTATATTGATTTAGAAATTCATTGACGGATATATTATAGTTTTGTTCAAGTATTTTAATGAGTTCAATGTATAAATAGTGTCCACGTGTTATTTTATAAAAATACTCACAATCGCTCAAATTGCATTTTGAGTTAAAGAAAGCTGTGTTTGGATTGCTATTGTTCACATCAAACAATTCATATTTTATATCCTCCAAATTATATGGACGAATTATTGAGTTTTGATAGTCTTGTGTGTTAAGTAAATCAAAATTAAAGGATAGAGAATTTATAATAATTTTTAACGAATGTGGGTTTTCACGTTTTGCAATCAATTCATTAATAAAAAGCATTAAATCTTTAATTATTGTGTTATTATTGTTCTCATCAAAATCAAATACAAAAACAACAGGCTGTTTTATTGCAAGTAAATGGTATAAAATTTTTTGCGAGAATTCTTTTATTTGTAGTTTTTCCATTTGTATTTTATGTTGATGATGAAATTGAACCAATGAATTATAAATTTGAACATAAATGTCATCAATATGGTTTAATCCGTTAAAATTAATGTTGAATGAAATTATGTAATCGTTAAGCAAATTGTCAACAACAAAATCAACTAAACAAGTTTTGCCTGAGTTCATAAAGCCATTAATTATCATCAATTTCTCATTGTTTGAATATAAAAATTCCAAAATATCTTTCAAATTTTCGATGTTGTGATTTAAAAGATGAAAGTTTTGATCATTGCAAATTATATTGTGCAAATTATTTTGTTTCAAATTTTCAACAATATTTAACTTTAAAAAATCATTTGCCATAAATTAATTTTACAATATTATTTTAAATAAATAAATGTTTTGTCCTATTTTAACACCTAAAAAATTATGCACAATTTTTTAATTTACAATAATATTCCACTTGGGTCAAGTAATTAAATTATAATTTTATTTGATTTGATTTTTTTTCGCCTGAAAGCAGATTCTACCCTAAAGGGCACCCCTCCCTTGTACGGCTCGATTGCCTCTC
>UMLR01029271.1_pt1 | contig 11008 bp, 7 predicted proteins | sample 1966741 | NCBI WGS metagenome assembly UMLR01 (sample SAMEA4836207, study PRJEB28245) | human gut metagenome | biome: gut microbiome; material: fecal sample | place: Denmark | collected 2008 | reverse complement strand
CCCAGATCGCTGTTTTCGTTTTGACTTTGCATGGCTCGTAACTTTCAATTTAATATACAATTTCACAATTTTGTAAAGAGTAAACGGTTTGACAGAAGGGAGAGAAACGCTTACAATTCAAGTAGTTATGTAGTCTGTGATATAAAGGAGCCTACTGGGGATGGAGAAGCGGAAAGAGGAATTTCTGAAAATCGTATGTCAGATTTATATGACTGTCATTTTGGTTGTATTGCCGCTGTACTATATTCCCGGGAATGGATATTACAAATTGGGCGATAGCAAATATTATTTATATCGCAATATCTCTCTGATCTGTATAGGGATTTGTCTGGTGGTACAGATAATCGTTGTGGTAAAAAGCTACCTGATGGAAAAACACAGACGGATAGAACAACGCTGCCGGATGGAAAACTGCGCTAGTGTCGGTATGTATATTGGTATGTATATAAGAAAAAACGGGAAAAAAATGATCGTATGGTGCAGGGAGCATATCGTAGTGACAGCGGTCTGCCTGTACGGCGCCTGCGCTGTGGTCTCTGCAATCGCCAGCCCTTATGGAAGTACTGCGTGGACGGGAGAGAAGGAATGGTACATGGGAGCTGTCACAATCTGCCTGATGGTGGGCGGATTTCTGCTGGCAGCGAAGTACAGCGGACAATGCAGCCGTATTTTATATTTGGGAGAAACAGCGTCTGTCACAGTGGCACTCATAGGATTGCTCCAAAAACTGGGTTATGATCCATTGGGATTGTTGAAGGGTTATATCGTGGGAGACTGGGAATATACACATATGCTCACTACGCTGGGGAATAATAACTGGCTCAGTGGGTATTACAGTGTGATGTTTCCTTTATCACTGGCACTTTTTTTGCAGGCGGTGGAAGAAGAGCGAAGAGGAAGGTCGATGTTGCTTGGAGTCAGCAATACTCTTGTGGTCATATTACTGTTTTTGCAGGGAAGTGACGGCGGTGTGATGGTGGCAAGTGTGGCACTGTGGATGTGCTTTTGGAGTAGCCGGAAGAAAACGAAGCTGTGGGAAGCCCTGCTTTTCCTGCTGACCGGCGCCTGTGTGGGAATGTTACTGTGGGGAAAGGGGATGCAATCCCTGGGAACATTTGATATCCTGTTGCAGGACGGTATTGCCAAGCGGCTGTCTGCCTGGCAGGGATGGCTTTTGCTTGCAGCGGTGTGCCTGTTATTTTGCGGGGTACATCATGTCCTCTCGGAGAAGAAAAAGAGGATGTTACGGATCGGAGTGCTGTGCGGCAGTCTGGTATTGGCTGCGGGTGCGGTTATATGGTATATTTTGAAACAGCAGGGCAGTAATTTTGCGGAATGGGGTAATCACCGTGGAAGATTATGGCAGATGGCATGGCAGGGATTCTGCCAGGGAGATCTCAGACAGAAGTTGTTGGGGGCCGGACCGGATTGCTTTGCAGGCTATTTGGGACAAGTGTTGCCCGGAGGTACAGTACTGTTCGATAAAGGCTATTTTGCCGGCTCGATTTTTACGAATGCTCATAATGAATGGCTTACGACACTGATCAATATGGGAGTGCTTGGGGTGGTGGCTTATGCAGCCGTATTTTTTACCGCATTTCGAAAATATCGCGGAAACTTCATGACAAATATGCTGCTTTTTACTTACGGAATGCATTCTCTGATCAGTTTTCAGCAGGTACTGAATGCTCCACTTTTTTTTCTACTGCTGGGGATATGCGAAGCCGGACAGGGGCAGGAGAAGCTACATAGAACGGATACAGATGAGGAGTCGATAGAAATCGCATGAAAAACATTTGGAAAATTTTCACAGGAGATCTGAAAAAGCTAGTGAAACAGCCTTTTGCACTGGTCATCATCATTGGACTGTGCGTGATACCGTCGCTGTATGCATGGTTTAATATTTTCGCCAACTGGGATCCCTATGCCAATACCGGTGGAATCCCCGTAGCGGTGGTGTCTCTGGATAAGGATTACACGCGAAAGGACGGCTCTGTGGTGAACATGGGAGAATCTGTGCTGGAGAGTCTGCATTCCAACACCAGTGTGAAATGGATCTTTTTAGATACTGAGGAAGAAGCGCAGGAAGGCGTGGAAGCGGGGAAATATTATGCCGCTATCGTAATCACAGATAAATTTACATATAGTATGTACAATGTATTCTCCGACGATTTTGAGAATCCGTCACTGATTTATTACCAGAATCAGAAGAGCAACGCTATTGCTACCAAGATCACAGATACGGTAGCCGGTACGTTGCAGAATACTATTAACGAGACTTTTATCAAAGTGGCAGCTACCACGATTTTCGAAGAGGGTAATTCCGTATCAGATCAGATGCAGGGAGACAGCTATGTGGAGGAATTTTGTGCCGATCTGGAAGAACTGAATGACAACCTGAAGGAATACAGTACGATGATCGATACTTTCCGGGCGGGGAATGACAGACTGGAAGCGGCGATCACCCATGTGAATTATGAGATTCCCGTAATGCAGAAGAAGTTGGATGCAACGACGGCAAGCCTGAACCAGAGCAGTCAGAATCTGTCATCCACCAGAGATACGCTGTCGAATTTCAGCACGAATGTGGATACCTCCATGAGTACCATACAGACCTCGCTGGAGGATATGAAAAAGATTCTGGATCAGAGCAAGCTGGCAGACGATACGGCACAGATGACGAAGGATCTGAATAAAGTGGCAAGGGATACCAACACCCTGAACGGACAGGTCAACAATCTGCTGGCAGCGCTGATTGAACAGCGTGTGCAGGGAAGTGTATCCGGCGGAGATGCTTCTACCGGCAGCGGAAGCGGCAATACGGCAGCGACGGATGCTGCCATCGAGGCGCTGAAGGCTATGCAGAAAGAACTGGATATGATGAATACAGTCATAGGCAGTGTGCTGGAATCCACCGATGAACAGGCGGCAGAGAAAGCAAAGGTCAATGTCAACAATGCCATGAATAATTTAAAGAATGTCATTGACAGCTGTGAGAATTCCGTGAGTAATATGCAGGGTATCTATAAAAACAATCTGGTGCCTCAGATGCAGAAAGTCCTGACAAATATGTCAGATTCACTGAATCAGGTGACCAACCTGGTAAATACATTGAGCAGTACCGTACAGAATATAGGTGTAGTTATGGAAGGTGTCGGCGATGCGGTAGACGGTACCAGCGAGAGCCTGGGACAGATCCAGGGCGTAGTAGACGGCATCAGTCAAAAACTGACAGATCTGACAGAACAGCTGGAAGGTGCCTCCGAAGAGGAAATGATGGATATTCTGGTACGTTTCCTGGGAGGAGATCCTGACAGCCTTGGAGCATATTTCGCATCTCCTGTGACGATGGAGACCATAGCCATGTATCCGGTAGCCACCTACGGTTCTGCCATGACACCGTTCTATTCCACGTTGGCGATCTGGGTAGGATCTACGATTTTGGTGGCACTGGTGAAGGTAAAGGCATCACCGAAAAATCTTAAAAACGTACAGAGTTATCAGCTGTATTTCGGCAGATACCTTCTGTTCTTACTGCTGGCGCAGATCCAGGCTGCTATTATTGTGGCGGGAGATCTGTGGCTGCTGAAAGTAAATATTGTGGAACCGGGACTGTTTTTCCTGGCGGCAAGTTTTACCGCCACTGCATTTTCCCTGCTGATCTATTCCCTGACGTTGGCATTCGGGGATGTGGGTAAGGCTGTCTGCGTAATTGTTATGGTACTGCAGATCGCGGGATCCAGCGGAACGTTCCCTATTGAACTGCTTCCCGATATTTATCAGAAGATATACATCTTCTTCCCATTCCCCTATGCGATCACGGCAATGCGTGAGGCACTGGCAGGAATGTATGGAACCGCCTATATGGCAGCCCTGGCGAAGTTGATTCTGTTCATGCTGGAAGGGCTGCTCATCGGACTGGTGATCCGGATCCCATTTGTGAAGCTGAACCATTTTGTGGAAGAGAGAATGGAAGACACTGAGCTCATGTGATGCCTATTTGGAGCCATGTAAACATTGCATAATTTTCGTCGAATGCTGGCATTCGTAAGAAGATTTTGCAATGTTTATAGGGCGAATGAAGTACCGAATAGGCAGAAAGTAAGGCAGAAAATAAAGCAGAAAGGAAATTTCATGGAAAGAGATTACGAAGAGATTTTCCAGAAGGTGCTGGACTATGAGCAGACCCTTCATGAAAAAAACAGAAAAAGAATTAAGATCGGTCTGAAGTGCATCTGGATCGTGCCCCTTTTTTTCCTGGCGCTGTTATTTTTAACCGGCAGTAACAAGGTGATCTTCCTGATCCTGTGGATCGTGTCACTGTTCGCCCTGTCGATCTATCTGATCGTTGTGGAATATATGGATTATAACTTGCAGGAAAAGATCATGGAACTGAAGGGAGAAGAGGGAACGATTGAAGCAGTGACTCCTGCGGATTTCGACAGAGCGGCACAGATCATCCGCAAGACCCGTGAAATGATCGGTGAGGGACTGAACTCCCCGGCGGAGACACAGGCAGAAGACGGGGAGGACGGCGAGTAATATGCGTAACATTTGGAAGATATTTACCACCGACATCCGTCGGATCAGCAATAATGTAGTGGCAGTAGTGATCGTCATGGGATTAAGCATCCTGCCGGCACTGTATGCCTGGTTCAATATTTTCTCCAACTGGGATCCTTATGAACCGGCGGCTACCAGCCAGTTGAAGGTTGCAGTCGCTTCGGATGATGCCGGAGCGGAGATCATGGGTCTGTCCCTGAATGTGGGAGACAGTGTGCTGGAAGCCCTGGAAGCGAATACTACCATCGGCTGGGGATTCCCGGGGACCACGGAAGAAGCCCTGGAGGGCGTGAAGAACAGCGACTATTATGCAGCACTGATCATTCCGGAGACTTTCACGAAGGAAATGTTGGGATTTATAGACGGTGAAGTGGATCATCCGACGATCTATTATTATGAAAATGAGAAAAAGAACGGCATTGCCCCCAAGATCACAGGCAAGGCGAAAAATGCCGTGCAGGAGCAGGTAAATGCTACGTTCGTCAGTACTGTGGCGGAGTCGGTCATGAAAGCCGGCAATGCGCTTTCTATGGTGAATGCAAACGGTCAGGTCAGTGTGACAGACTCTCTGGATACTGTGCAGAAGCAGCTGCAGGATTATGTGGTCATGCTGCAGTCCTTCCAAAGCATCATGAATTCGGCGGAAATGATCATGTCCACCAGCCAGAATATGCTGCCGGATATGGACAACATCCTGGAGAATGGGCGGAATACCATGATCGGTATGCAGACCATGATCAATTCCAGCGTGGATGCAGTGGACGTCATGGGAGATATGGTAAGCAGCAGTATGAATATGGTGACGGAAGCACTGCAGTACCTGTCCATCTATGCGGACGGACTGTTAGCCCAGATGGACAGTAACAGCGTAGGCAGTACCACGGACACCGGACTGGGCATGGCAATCGGACTGGTGCAGGGTATGCAGGCAAATATGGATGTTCTGGGAAGCCTGGTAACCGGGCAGGATGCGCAGATTCAGGAGATCAGCCAGTCATTAAAAAATATTGAGGCGGACCTGAAGCAACTGCAGAATAGCAAAGGACAGGTAGATACCGATATCAATACCCTGCGGGCGCAGATGAGGGAACAGATCCGGATCTGCAGCAAACAGCTGGATAACCTCGCAAGTGACTATAATAACAACGTCAGACCTTCTTTCCGTGATACCGGTAAATCCATGCAGCAGGCGTTTTTGAATGCCGCAGCGATGATGAATGGCACGGATGTGAATATGGATGAAATCTCCGATATTTTAAAGGAGTACCAGCAGACTTTACAGGAAGGCAACGTAAGTTTGCAGGATTCTCTGGTAATTGCCCAGGAACTGCTGGACAAGGTGAATAAAATAGCGGATAATATAAAACGGATCACCGGAGCGGACTCTTATGAAGATATTTTAAGTGCCATGGCGACGGATCCTGCGGCTGTTGCGGACTTTGTATCATCTCCGGTGCAGCTTGAGACGGTGCCTGTTTATCCGGTGGATCACTACGGCTCGGCAGCATCGCCGTTCTATACGATCCTGGCGATCTGGGTAGGTGCGTTATTTTTGGTAGCCATCATTCATGTAGGGGTGAAACCAATTGATCCCGGGGATCATTACAAGGCTCATGAGAGGTATTTTGGCAGATATCTGCTGTTTTTCCTCATAGGACAAGCGCAGACACTGCTTACGATCCTGGGCAATCTCTACTACATTGAGATCCAGTGCCAGCACAAGTTTTTATACTGGCTGGCGGCAGCGGTGGCGAGTGCCGCATTCAGCTGTTTCATGTATTCCGTGACATTTGCATTCGGCAACGTGGGAGAAGCACTGGCAATCGTGGTCATGGTCATCCAGGTAGCGGGAAGCGGCGGAACTTTTCCTATTGAAGCATTGCCGAAGGTGTTCCAGTGGATCTATCCGTTCCTGCCGTTCCAGTTCGGCATGAAAGCCTTCAAGGAATGCATCGCCGGAATGTACGGCGTGGACTATTGGATCAATGTGGGTAAAATGGCATTATTCCTGATCATTGCACTGTTGCTTGGACTGGCGCTGGAACCGCCTTTCCGTAAGCTGAACCATAGGATCGAGAAGAGCAAGGAAAAGACAGGGCTCATGATATAGGGTGCGATAGCATGAATTTGTGAGCTGTAAGTAAATGATTGAGAGAACCAAAACAGAAAGGAATCACAATATGAAGTGGGTAAAATTCAGAATAAAGACCGTGACGGAAGCGGAAGATATTATTATCAGCACCCTGTATGATCTGGGGCTGGAAGGTGCACAGATCGAGGACAAAGTGCCCCTGACTGCCATGGAGAAGGAGCAGATGTTCGTAGATATCCTGCCGGACGGACCGGAGGATGACGGCATTGCTTATTTGAGCTTTTTTGTAGAGGAAAAAGAGGATGGTAGTCTGGAAGTAGCCGGTGAGAAGACCACTACCGAGGCGGTGCTTGCCGATGTGAAGCGGGAACTGGAAGATTTACGTCAGTTCATGGATATCGGAGAAGGTTCCGTAGCCGTGGATGAGACCGAGGATATTGACTGGATCAACAACTGGAAGCAGTATTTCCATCAGTTCTATATTGATGACATCCTGGTCATTCCTTCCTGGGAAAATATCAAACCGGAAGACACCGATAAAATGGTGCTTCATATTGATCCCGGTACTGCATTCGGCACCGGTATGCATGAGACCACACAGCTGTGTATCCGTCAGCTGCGTAAGTTCATTACTCCCGAGACAGAGCTTCTGGATGTGGGAACCGGCAGCGGTATTCTGGCGATTCTGTCCCTGATGTTCGGTGCAAAGCATGCCGTGGGAACCGACCTGGATATCTGTGCGGTGGAAGCAGTAGCACAGAACTGCGAGGTTAACGGCATCGATCCCGCACAGTTCGACATGATGATCGGCAATATCATTACCGATAAAGAAGTGCAGGACAAGGTGGGCTATGAGTGTTATGATATCGTCGTAGCCAATATTCTCGCAGATGTACTGGTGCCCCTGACTCCCGTGATCGTACACCAGTTGAAAAAGGGAGGTATCTACATTACCTCCGGTATCATTGATGACAAGGAACAGACCGTGGTAGAGGCAGTGAAGGCAGCGGGTCTGGAAGTATTGGAAGTAACCTATCAGGGAGAATGGGTCAGCGTTACCGCAAGAAAAAATTAGAGGATTTTTAACAATGTATCAGTTTTTTGTAGAGCCGGATCAGATCGATGTGGCAGGAAAAAGTGTCATCATCCGGGGAACCGATGTCAATCATATCAAAAATGTACTGCGTATGCGCCCCGGCGAGGAAGTGGCGGTCAGCAACGGAATCGACGGGAAAGAATATCGCTGTGGGATCCTTGCGCTGGAGGAGGACTGCGTCCGTCTGGAACTGCGTTTTATCAAAGAGGACGGCGTGGAACTTCCGGCGAAGATCTATCTGTTTCAGGGGCTGCCCAAGGCAGATAAAATGGAACTCATTATTCAAAAAGCAGTGGAACTGGGAGCTTTTCAGGTGATTCCGGTAGCCATGAAGCGGTGCGTGGTAAAGCTGGATGAGAAAAAGGCAGATGTAAAGATCAAGCGCTGGCAGGGAATTGCGGAGGCAGCAGCGAAACAGAGCAAGCGGGGCGTGATCCCAACGGTAGCTCCGGTGATGAGTTACGCTCAGGCAGTGAAAATGGCATCACAAATGGATCTGAAGCTGGTGCCCTACGAACTGGCAGAGGGAATGGAACAGACGAAGCACCTGATCGAAAGCATGGAGCCGGGGCAGCAGATCGCTATTTTTATCGGTCCGGAAGGCGGCTTCGACCCGGAGGAGATCCGGATCGCCACAGAGGCCGGAATCCAACCCATTACCCTGGGAAAACGGATCCTGCGGACAGAGACTGCCGGATTTACAACTATCGCATGGCTGATGTATCAGCTGGAAAAATAGCGGTGGGCGGCACAGAGTATCTGCCTGTGGCATATTTTAATCATAAGAAGAATATAGTAACTATTCAGAGTAAACAAAAAAGCTTTGAAACAGAGGGCTTGCAAATGGAACCTGAGTAGCTGCTGAACAGATAGATAGCAAGGAGAAGAAGAGAATGGAAGTCTATTTGGACAATTCCGCTACCACCAGAACCTTTCCGGAAGTAGCCGAGTTGATGACGAAGATCATGTGTGAAGATTACGGAAATCCCTCCAGCCTGCATATGAAGGGAGTGGAGGCGGAGAAGTACCTCCGCTATGCCAAGGAGACTCTGGCAAGGATCCTGAAGGTGGAGGAGAGAGAGCTGTTGTTCACCTCCGGCGGTACAGAGTCCGATAATATGGCATTGATCGGCTGCGCCATGGCGAATTGCCGCAGGGGCAACCATCTGATCACAACACAGATCGAGCATCCTGCAATCCTGCAGACCATGCGTTACCTGGAGAGTCAGGGATACCGTGTCACGTATCTGCCGGTGGATTCCTGCGGACGCATTCGCCTGGAAGACCTGCGCAGAGCCATGACACCGGAGACCATTCTGGTATCCATTATGCATACAAATAACGAGATCGGAGCCCTGCAGCCCATTGAGGAAGCCGGAGCACTGATCAAACAGATGAACTCAGACACTTTATTTCACGTAGATGCGGTACAGGGATTCGGTAAGTCCAGGATCTATCCGAAAAAGATGCACATTGACCTGTTGTCCGTCAGCGGACACAAAATCCACGGTCCCAAAGGCGTCGGACTGTTATATGTAGGAGATAAGGTGAAGATCCAGCCTATCGTATTCGGTGGCGGTCAGCAGCAGAACCTTCGATCCGGTACAGAAAATGTCCCGGGAATTGCCGGACTTGCCAAAGCAGCGGAAATGTTGTACAGTCGTTTTGATGAGGATCATGCGAGACTTTGTGCCTGTAAGAGAAGATTTATTGAAGGTGTGGAGAGACTGGATCATGTGAAAGTTAACGGTCTTCTGCCGGATGCCCCTTACGGAGAGGGAACAGCAGCCCATATCGTCAGTGTGTCATTTGCCGGAGTAAGAAGCGAAGTACTCCTGCATGCGCTGGAGGACAAGGGAATCTATGTCTCCGCAGGAAGTGCCTGCTCCGCGCATAAGCCGCAGCCTTCCGCTACGCTGAAAGCTATCGGAGTGGATAAATCCCTGCTGGATTCCACCATACGCTTCAGCTTTTCGGTATTTACCACGGAAGAAGAGATTGACGTTTGCCTTCAGGCATTGTACAATATAGTACCTATGTTACGCAGATACAGCCGCAGATAAGAAAGGAAAAAAAGTGTTTACATCATTTTTGATAAAGTATGCCGAGATCGGCATTAAGGGAAAAAACCGCTACCTGTTCGAGGATGCTCTGGTACGTCAGATTAAATACGCTCTGAAAAAATGTGAGGGAGAATTCCTGGTACACAAGACACAGGGACGTATTTTCGTAGATGCAGAGTCAGAATTCGACTATGATGAAGTCGTGGCACATCTGCAGAGAGTCTTCGGTATCTCCGGCATCTGCCCGGTAGTCCATGTACAGGATGAAGGCTTCGAGAAGCTGTGCGAGACTGTGATCGACTACATTGCAAAGGTATATCCGGACTGTAATCAGACTTTCAAGGTGGCAGCAAGACGTGCCAGGAAAAATTACCCCAAGGATTCCATGACCATCAACATGGATATGGGCGAAGCCATTCTGAATGCTTACCCCAATATGAAGGTGGATGTACACCATCCCGACATCATGTTGAACATCGAGATCCGTGAGGAAATCTATATCTACTCCGTGATCCTGCCCGGCCCCGGAGGAATGCCCGTAGGCACCGGCGGCAAGGGAATGTTATTACTGTCCGGTGGTATCGATTCCCCTGTGGCAGGCTATATGATCGCCAAGAGAGGTGTCAAGATCGATGCGGTATATTTCCATGCACCGCCTTACACCAGCGAGCGCGCAAAACAGAAAGTAGTGGATCTGGCGAAGATCGTTGCCCGTTACACCGGACCGATCTACCTGCATGTGATCAACTTTACCGATATTCAGTTATATATTTACGAGAAATGTCCTCATGAGGAACTGACCATTATCATGCGCCGTTATATGATGCGTATTGCGGAGCAGATCGCAAATGAGACCGAGTGCCTTGGATTGATCACCGGTGAGAGTATCGGACAGGTGGCATCCCAGACCATGAATTCCCTGATCGCGACCAACGAAGTATGTGAGCTGCCGGTATACCGTCCGCTGATCGGATTCGATAAGCAGGAGATCGTAGAAGTATCCGAGAAGATCGGTACTTACGAGACTTCCATTCTGCCCTATGAAGACTGCTGTACTATCTTTGTGGCAAAGCATCCTGTGACGAAGCCGAATGTAAAGGTGATCCGCAGACATGAGCACAATCTGGATGAGAAGATCGACGAACTGGTGCAGACCGCATTAGAGACCAAAGAACTGATCATTGCGGAAGCATA